>JAAUXT010023868.1_pt1 | contig 49850 bp, 52 predicted proteins | sample 7278171 | NCBI WGS metagenome assembly JAAUXT01 (sample SAMN14350112, study PRJNA611818) | marine sediment metagenome | isolation source: surface marine sediment (1.8m) | place: French Polynesia: Moorea | collected 2018-08
GCAAGGCAAATCAGAGCAAGCCAAATCAGAGCAAGCCAAATCAGAGCAAGCCAAATCAGAGCAAGTGAAATTTCCTCAAATCACCGCGAGCTCCATGGAGCTATTTTTTGAACACACAAGGAAAGGTTTGAACAGGATCGAAGCACCTGACAACAGGGATTGACTTCAGGTCACTTTCATCATCCAGCCTGTGATTGGTTCTGACGCAGTCTCTCGAAAACTTGGTGTTCGTCAACAAAACAAATGTTCATTGAAGACACGATTTTATGTTTGCTTTTTGATTTGCTGTTCGTTTGGTTCAAAATTCTTCCAAGGACGCGTTCTTCATGGCGAGCCAACTTTGCTTGTTTCAGTTGTTCTCAAAGCCAAGGTCATGTGTGACTTGAGCTGCAAGAATCAACGAAGGCATGTTCTCCAGAATGGACAGCTTACTTCTGATGACAGGAACTCGAAATCGTTCAACAAGCCCATTGTGTTTCTGATTGGCTCGGAATTCGAAAGGCTTTTCTTTTTGGCAATCGGTACTCGTACTGATGCCGCAAACGCGTTCTGATTGCAACGTGTCCAATGCGTGCACGCCGAAACTTGCTTGAATTTGAGTGTGAGAATTCTTGCTTCCAGCACGTTTTGTGACAATACACTGAAGAGTACATGAACATAAAATGCTTGCTCGTAAAAAAGGAGAGATATATCTGTGACCGGGGCCAGAAAAACCTTCGACAAAAATTACTCATTGCGTGACAAAATGTTATTAACCTCCAGTATTGCACCTAGTGTTTCATGTCACGTGGTTTTTTTTAGCCAATCAGAGATCTGGGATTGTTGGCACAGAAGGCAGACTTTGATGCCCGTCTGACGCCTCAAGTGATGGTACCAAAAGTGATCGGCAAAATTGAAGGCAATAATGTCGCACATTGTGTGTTAGTTTCAATGCATGCCAGAGTACTCTTTTGTAATTGCACAAAACATCCACTCGCTAATTCAAGAGCTGCATGAATTCAAAATGTCTCGCAGCTCGAGGCACTCGATCGGTGTTGGCACAGACACCCAAGCAATTCAGTTACGAACTCGAAAACTCTCGTGCGTACAAAGATGTGGATGCAGCTTGTGCTCGTCACATGGACCCGGCTCATCATAGCAACAAAAGAAAAACCTTTGGAAAAAACAAAACGTCCCCGAGAAGAAGAAGCAAAAAAAGGTACCTGCCACTTGAAGAAGATTACAACTTTTCTGCCATCACTGTCGCAGCGAAATTTCGCGTGAAGACAGGACAGCTCCCTCGCTTGAAAAAGCTTTCCCCATTCCTTTTCCTGTAATCTCCTTCGTAATCTACTTTACAACTTTTCACTTACCCTCCCAATCTCCACTAATTTGCATCCGATTCGCTTCCCTCCACCTCGGATTAGGGCCGCGCAAGTCTTACTTATTAGTGATGACATTAAGCTTGTTACTTTTCGAGAGTAAATTGTCGTCAAATTGTCAGTGAATTGCAGGCTTTCAGCGAGTAAAGCCATTTTCCATGGGGGCTGCCTCCCCTCACTCTTCCCGCAATTAGTGAGAATTCCGCCCAAGGCAGTTCAACTCTAAGCTGCGTGGTATGGAATTTTCATAACAACTTATCACAAAAGGCATTATTCACTAATAGGAAATCACCAGCTTGCAGAATGCCCAGGTAGCTCCGAGGCGCTTGACAATGAAGACATGAAGTCATCAGTTGAGTTCAAACCTTTGCAGAGCAAAGCATTCTGGACTTTGTTTCCGCAGATTTCGGCTTTGTTCCGGACGGCGCGGCTCTTCTGAAAGAGGTAAAATGTCTCGCGCTTGGGGCTGTCAGAGACTCGTGCTGATGCAGTTCGAAGAACCACAGACGCGATGCTGCGTCTCTCTGCGACCACGCATTTGTTCAGAGAAGATTTTGATCTCAATAAATCTCACCTGTAGTTAGCGCAGGCAAAGACAAGGCACGTCCACCACTTTCAAAGTGCAAGGTGGTGGAGACGCAAGGCGATGCAGAGGACGCCAACCCCAGTCGCTACTACAGTCACGGAAATTTGGTATGATGAATCCTCTCAGACAAAATCACTCCGAGAATTTACTCTCTCAGGGCCAAGATTGATACTGATCTTATTAAGTTATTATCCGTCTGTAATGAGACTGTGGATGTTTTCTCAAAGCGAGTGGGCAGGAAAGCTCCCCCAGGGTAAAAGTGTCATTTTGCTGAGCCAAGGTATGGCTTTAATCAAGTTGTGTCTCAAGTCTTTCAGCTACAGGTGTATTGCCGATCATTCTGAGGTTGCTTGGGTTTCAACGTGATCAGGCCAATTTGCTGCAAACCTATTAGCTGAAAGGAAAGAAATTACCCTGGGAACAGAAAATAACTGAAGCTGTTTGGCCTACAGACATGGAGGATCTTGCAATGTGACCAGAGTTTTGAGAAAGCTTTGGCGTGCTGAAATGGATAAATCTGAGACTGGTTGTTCTGTTTTGGTCTTCACACTTGTGATTGAGCCGAGAAAAAGGAATTTTGTCAGCATCTGCTTTTGTCTGGAGTTCAGGGAAATCCTGTACTGGTTGTGGTCCGATTTGTGAGTCCCAAACTGCGCAAATTGACAACTCTCCGGCTTCATAGCGCTACCTGGACCACGTCAGGTTCACTAAAATGACATCGGTGGAGGCCTGTGGTCAGCCAGGGTCGGCACAGATCATGTGGGAGGACAGCTGAGCTTGGACAGTGAGGGACAGCTCCTTCCTCCCTGGGAAAGAAAATTCACAAATAAATCTGTCTAATTGACAACATCCTTGTTGGCGGAGAAGCAATCTCGAGCGAAAGTAATCACTTCTCCTGTCCTCACTGTCCATTATCTTCAGGTTGTTTGGCTTCGTTTGTGGTTCTTAAAGTTCAGAAACAATCCTTCCTTCACAAGGTCCGTGGACTTCTCTGGAAGCCGAGAACCAAGAGCCATCAGTTTTTGCAGACGAAGCATCCCCACGTGTGACGAAAATCACGGAAAACAAAAAAAAATGATACCAACCCGTTCGTCGTTGAAGCAGCAACAAGATGGCCGATGCGGATCGATGCGATTCGTTCCAAGTGACTGAAATTTTTGACGTCCGACTGGTTGGCCCTGATCTTTTGGAGTTGGAGCACAGGCACCGGTGCACGAAACCACGGACGGTGTTTTAGCTCGACACACATTTTGACCAGACAGGCTGCTGCCCAACAAACAAAAAGCTGAAGGTAAATTTGGATATAGTCTGACATCTGCTTTTCATATTTGACCGGTGAGATCAGGAGTACATGGTCAACACAGAAGGTGGCAACAGAAGTAACTTGTGCATATTGAGTGTGTGCAGAGCTGTCAGGATTGCAACAGACGGACAAATCTTCGAATTTGTACCGATTGAAGAGAGACATGCAGAGACAGAGAGCGAGCGGGAGAAAAAGATGGTCTGCCGTCACCGAAAGCTGTTGTCACTTGTGATTGTCGGCCCAATATTCCCCCAGATACTGGTCACTTCCAATCCCGCGCACCTTCGACAAGCAGACACAATGTGGTACATCTTGACACCTTTGCATCTGTCTTCTCAATATGATACCATATTTGATGTTGAACCTTGTTGGGTTCCAGGTGGCCACCAAAGATGTCAGCACAGAGTTCTTTATTTGACGCTTGGAGTGTGGAACACCTGGTGCCTCAGGGTTCGCGCAACACACCGATCTGAATTTGCCAATTTCCACACCTAGCGAAGGGCAACTTTCCACGAAATCCTGTGTCAAAATACCCAAAACATGTCATGTGTCGATCTTTCATGTTGATATGGCTGTGCACAAAATCACTGAAGGGTGATAATTTGTTATTCATGGTCGGGAGAACCTTGAGAAGCTTCAACGCCAGAAATTGACTCAACAGAGGAATTTTTGTGTTTCTGAACTTGAGAAGGGCAGTGGTGCCAGTGACATAATTCACGAAGTGTGGCCGGTTTTGTTGGCCTCAACTCTTGGGGTGACTTTTCAGGAAGACAAATGGTTGAACTTCGCGCGGATGGCGGATGCTGGGTTAGGTTTTGGCAGCCTCCCGTGGGTGGCCAGCTTTGGAGGTTTAACCGGGAAATGAGATAGGAGTCAAGTTGAAATATGGCCAGGAATTAGTTGAGATGCTAAAACCATTCTTCATGCTCAGCTCATGACAATGCGTGTGTGAAAGGAGTCAAACTGAACCGTGCGGCCAAATCTAAGGAAACATAAGAACCATGTTCGAAGTTTTCCCACACACAAGAATCTGCGTTGTCTTGCGTCTTGCCAGAATTCAAACAAGAAACTTCCTGCTTTTTGAGTCTGTGGCTCATTGTTGTCTTGTATATATGCACGGAAAATCGACTTTCGGCGGTTTTTGTTCGTGGTACAGTTGAACTGATCGCACGAATGAAAACGCAACACCAAGTCAGGCCTGATGTTCTCCTTTTCACAGAATGTTGGTCTTGTTCGTGCGTGTCTGTCTGCAGCTTCCAGTCGCTCCCCACACACAGGAAGCAGCGAATCCGCCTGACGAGGTCGGGGGAGTGAGCGGGATTAGGACTCGACGCACCCGGCGACATTAATCAGAACAAAGTTGCACACTTTGTGAGGGGAAATATCCTGTGCTGTCTGCGAAATTTATGGCGGATATCCTTGCGGTGCTAAAACAAATCTGAGGGTGGTGTTGTGAAGTGTTGGACCAAATCCGTCACATATGGGTCTCTGGCGTTTGTGGTGATCCCCAAACATTTGGTGTGACTTCCTGGGTGGCTGTTCATTTGTGAGTGATCGTGAACTTCTGCAGAAGTATTCTTGTGAAGGCGTGTTGTTTTCACTCACAGTGATGAATTTCTGATTGAATCAGCCCCAGACGGAGAATGACCAATATTTCGTCCTCAAACCTGACAATCAGAAAAAAAGTTGAAGATTCTCAGCTCGACAATTTTCTGAAAAAAACCTTGGCTGCGAGGGAGCTCTTCGTTGAGCAGGGCACTGCGGAGTGAATCTCATTTGTTCCTTTCATGAGTAAAAGCGCAATACACACAAAGGCCAACTGCTTGTTAGTGCCGTTTCATTCGGGATCATGCTAATTTTACACCGCACTCTGCACAGTTTGTCAGGGTCCTTTTTGTGCAATCTCAGCCGCCTCACAGAAGTTCTTTCAAAAGGGGCGGAAAGCGACATGAAGGAAACGCGGATCTCGTTTCGTTGCTTTTGCAGCCGTCAGGTTCACCCTCTTGAAACTGTCTCCAACGATGTTCCAACAGTATTTTGCATAAGCAAAGCAAAATGTCTGGGAGTTCAGAATGGAAAATTCAAATTTGTGTGAGTCAAAACAAGATGTTCTGGAGTCAGCCTGAAATAGTACAAGCGTTCTATGCTGTGTGATGCTGTGCTCAGGAAGTCTGAGCGCAGCGAGAGAAATGCAATCGAGAATAGTTGCAGTGAAGTTTACAACCTCCCAATAACAAACCAAAAAAACTTTCTCTGTGTAGATATAACTTCAAAATGATCAAAACATGTCATCAATTGATTTTAGCTTGAGTGCTTAGCTTGTTCTGAAATGATTTACGTTTTTCCTGGCGATGTGCACAGTGCTGTCCTTATCCAATGACAATCTTCATTTGCGCGCACCGTCATCGCCTGCTTCGTTTCTCAATAAAGTCATCATTGTGGCCTGAAAGCCGAGGACGGACCCATGCTGCCTCAATTTAACAGAATACTCATTAAATCGCAAGAAATAAAGAGGATCCCAACCAAGATAATTGGCACAATATCTTAATTATGAGATTATCCCTTGAATGAAATGTCAAATTAAATTCTGCATCTCAGCTTAGATCTAATTTACCCGACACGCAACTTGTATCAAAAAGGTGCAACTTTTTGCAAGTACAAAAAATACTGAGTTCTTGTGGAGTAATCCACCCTTGATAGACTCGAGCTGCTTGTGATATTTTGGCGGTGTTATTGTCCACAGATGCAATCAGCAGTCTTAGGGTGTTTTGGACCCATTGTCCTCAGCCAAACAGGAAGAAGGAGACATATCAGTTGTTGCCGCGATGAATGACAGCACTTTGGGTACATTGATACCTTCTCAGTGAAGCAAGGCAGATGTGAGGGTTTGCGCCTCAAAATGAGAGACTTCGGAGTTTGGGGTGGGAACAATGGGACAGTGGGCGGCCATCTTGATTTCAGGGCTTTGTGTGGTTTGATGCCCCTCACTCGCATCGACTTCACTTCCATTTTAACGAGCTGGGGTGACAACATGAAACCTTTCAGTCACTTCCGTTTGCGTCTGTACCCGTTATTTACTCACAGCTGAACCCGCCAGAGGTGCAGTTTCGAAGAAGAATCGCAGTTGGAAGTTTGCGATCCGTTTGAGTCAAGTAAGTTGCAAATCATTTTTGTCATGGATGTTTGCAAGTGACTCCTAATGTGCACACTTTGCTGAGGACTTTTGCATTTCCCGCAAGACTTGTGAAAGGCTTGGGGCTTGGTTTACCTTTAATGCTTGAAAAGTCACGTCTGAACAAGGTATCTATTTTCCTCCGCCATAAGGTCCCAGGCTTGGCGTCGTATTTTATTCGGATGGGGCCATGCCATCGGCAAACACAAGGCTTTTTGAACACGACTGGTTTCAAACTTTTGAGCTCCAATGTTTGTGAACGAAGATACCTTGAGGTAACCAACGATTAAAGAGGGACAAAAGAGACATCAAAAATATTAGTATTGAAAATTCACAGCACAAAAAATGCCATACCCCGACTTGAATTCCGGAGGAGTATCTTTCCTGCATCTCAGTGCAATTTGCCACCGAAGAGTGGCGGTTAGAATGTCTGATTTGTTTTTCCTGCCTGTAAGCAGACACCGATTTAGCCTGCGTGTTTCTTGAAGTAAGTAAACTTCGAGTTTAAATATTTGAATATCTGTGCGATTCCATGTCGCAAAAACAATCATGCAAGCTCATTAATCATCCTGCTTTTTTGCCCCTTTTTGTCAGAAATTTACCTTTTGTGGCAGGTCAGAGGAGCTACTGGATTACCAAACAGCAAACTTTGTGAGCTTTTGCATTTATGTCTTGAAGACCAAACATCAAACACATTCCATCGTACAAGTCTTGTGTCTGATACTGTTTCGTGAGAAAACGCTTGCCACTATAGTATACAGCTCGATATTTTTAAGGGCATTCTTTGTTGGAACTGTCTCCAAACCGTTGAAATAGCCGGTTAAATTCTCAAACGAACACAAACAGCTCTGATCAAGACTGGCAAACTGCATCATTTTCATTGTTTATCACCTTGCCGCCAATCGCTGACAGCTTTCTGATGAAATGTCAATATTTTATGAGCTCTATCACTAATACACCTCTGAAACTTGTTATGATTTACTCTCCAAGGTAAAATATTTATGCCTTGGTAACTTTAGAAGATTACATTCCGAGATATTTGCTAAGTTACGCTCATAAAGCATCGATTGTTGCTCAAGGAGATAATTGCAAGGTGAGTTACGCAGACTCTGGGAACTTTAGCGTCCATTTTGCAGCAAGCATCTCATCAAACAAAACTAATCAGACATATTTATCGTTTCAAACTTGTTTCTCATGAGAAATACCAAATACTGAGGGGTGTGGCGTGTTTTCTGTTCTCATTCTCACAAAAAAAACCCAAGCACTGTGTGTGTATGAAACTCGAGCCGAACGTTGGGGTTGTAGATGCACCATATATACTCCACCTCATTGGTCATTTTCCTCGGTCAACTTGGAGCCGTGGAGAATCAAAGACTCAGGGATGGGGTGGCGCGGACCAGAAACGAAAACACTTTTCTGTGAATAGAACATGACTCCCACCAAAGTGGGGCGCATGGCTTGCATGATGTACCCACAGAGGCAGGTAGAACATAAATCATCCCGCATGTGGGTCTGATAACATCATGTTGGGTGACTCCGTCCCTCGTGAACATTGTGGTCAGTGGGCGTCCGTCCAGCACCTCCGCCTCTTCAACAAAAACAACCCCGACCTGATCGCCGCCTCAGAATCGCTGGACCTTGGCTCCAGTCAGCGTTGAAATTGAACTCGAGATGCAGGATTCTGTGACAGGGAAATGCTCAGCTGATGCACGGAGCGTGGCGGCTCCGTCCCTCCCTCCCCGTTCGTCTCCAGCAGCGCGAGCGCGACCCGTCATCTACCCACTAATCTGCGCAGCAGGGCGCCGCTCCCCGCACCGCCACACAGCGACCAGTGATTTATTGATCATACACTTTTTACTACACCATGCCATTTTCATTGCGTGAACCGACACGTCTTTGTCGTTTTTGTTTGTAATTTTATCTCGACATAAAAACCGAATATCTCTCAAGGAGTTCTTCCTGAGATGTCCTTGGACGGGCAATGAAAATTTCCATTCTGAAGCCTCTATTTTGACAACACTCGTACACCTTGAGTGGTACTTTCCTCGCCGTTATCTGAGGAACCATTGTGTTGTTGCAGAAGAGTGACATGTCTCTCCGCAGTTCTTTGGTTTGGGGGTTTCGTCACTGAGGTTCCGCCTTTCAACAACATCAGTGCAAGAATTATGTTTGTTTGTAATGGTGAAAATCGTCTCTTTTTTTTTGCAAACTTGCGTTAGGATCTGCACACTTTTGGTCGAAATTCTTTTCATCTCGAATTTTTTGTTCGCAAATACAGAGAACTAAATGGGCAATCCTGGTTTTCACGATTGACATGACTTTGCCTGAAGGACTGTTGCTCCGTGATAAGTTTTGCACAAAATGCTCAAAAAATTGTGAGTGAATGTGAAATGAAACGAGAGACTTTGCATGAAAATTATGTTTCTGAGATCTTGTTTGCCTTCTGGTGCAACACAGCGCTGGTGTGGTATTTCAGTAAGACATCTCACTTGCTCGTTCTGTTCTTTGCCAGCCAGAAAAGGCTGACAACAAAAATTGCTTGAGTATTGAAAAAAGAAAGAATGACAGATGCGTAACAGTCGCGCTGGATTTGAAATTTCTTTGTTGCGATCAACACAATGTGAAATCGAACAGTTTCGTTTGTCTCAATCCTCGTGTGATTCCCTCGATGTGATATTCACACGGAGTCCGCCTCGTCTGGCCCTTGTCTGCCAGACCGAGATTTTTATATCATCAAACATTATTTTCCTTTTTCAAGAAAAAGGAAGGAAACAAAAATTGGAGAGACGCCTTTCCAGTAAATTTGGATGTCGGATCCGTAAGGTTCCTTTGTCTTGTCGGACAGACAAAAATCTGTCGGAATTTAATTTGTTTCGGGAATATTTTATCCGACGAAAATGTCGTGTATTTTGGTGGATTTGGTGGATTCAATGTGTGGCAGGACTAAACGAGAATGGATGTGACAAGACGTGCAAAATATTATGAAAACCAATGGCACGAGAGTACACAAAAATGGGGAGGAAATAATGTAGTCTTCTGCCTGAACAACACTGATTGTGCAGATACTTGGAGAAACCTGCGGCAATTTGCTGCTTCGCACAGTGCTCGTGAGTGCTTGTCACTGTTCCTAGCAGACACGTCAAGTGTAGATAGAGACAGCGCTTCCGTCGTTGGGTCCCTGCGGGTACTTTCCCTGCCTCTGTCTCCGCCGTCTCCCCCTTTCCCTTCAAAAACGTCACCTCGGGTATAAGTCAGGGTGGAGTAATTTGCGTGTCTCTTTCCCAGAAGAAATCAGCGCGGTTCTTTCCCCACCCGCGTGCCTCCCTCCCTCCCTCCCTCCTTGCCACTCGTCCCGTGTGTGAAATGGCAGTGAGGCTGAGAAATAGAGGTCTGCAGCGAGGGCCGCCTCTCCGGGTGACAAGCTAAGCAGCCTTGGCGTTAACGCAGCGGATGTGCAAGCGGCAGTTCCCTAATGCATTTTCCCAATCTCAAGTCAGCTGTCGTTAGCGTTTCCTTGCTATCTCTCCACCCAAATGTGTCTCTCTGGATTATGAAAAATTGAACAAAATGACTGCTCATTCCGGCTAATAGTGGGTTGTTCACACACAACTGCACTTAATCTCATTTGAAACTTTAGAATTTTGACTCACACGCAAACTGCGTGGCTTGGCTACGACTCTGCATCTTCTTCTGCATTCTGACAAACTTGAGACGGTTTGTAACTGCTGCTTGGAAAGACAGCCAGGAGACAGCTTCAGACAGCTGTGTTCCGCGCGCTGTCCTGTGACTTGGCCACAGAAGTCGCGAAGTGACCGTTGCACAACACTGCCCGACATCCAAGCTGTTCCCCGGTTGTTACAAGACAAAATTTCCAGCCGCTTCAAGACCACCACACTCTCTCAAAGTGCACTGACAAATTGAGCGAACTGGACGGTGCAATTAATGAAGCCCGCCAAATTTACAAACCGCGTTGTCCCAAATCAGAAATTGGAGCTCCGCACACAGTGATCGGTTTGCTGTAGTACTACTCTGTTGACTGGGACTCACCTTATGTTGGGCTGACAACCGACACCCAGACACATAAGCTGCTCATAATCTGACCACTAGACAATCTCAAACAATGAAACTTTACACTTCGAGTGTGGAAAACTGTTTGCCTTGGTCAGTTTGCCATCGCGGGTTGGGTGACATTTGTCCGAGCTTCAGTGACCCGATCAAGCCTTTGAATCAATAGGCTCAGAGATGTACAAAGCATCATGCAAATAAGCTACAAGAGTATACTTCGTGGTAATGTATCACCGCGGGGTGTTTCGCCAAATCGTGGGATAAATGGATTTTCAACGTGTGATCTACGGTATAAATAGCTTTTAGTAGCTTGAAGATGACCCCTTAATCTATGGCCAAACAACCCTGGACTGGACAGTCACAGAGACTCAAACTTGAACTGAAAACTGGTCGGTGTTAATCGGAAGTGCAAATGTTCATCAGTGGTCAAGTTGACAAGATGGACGTTCATGAAAGCGGATTTGTGTGACCACTCAATCAGGAACACGATCTCGCTGACCAGAAAGGTTGTCGCTTCAAACGGGAAGAGACATTCGTTTTTGCACATTCTTCACCCAAAGCCAACTGTGCTGTCACTGTGTGAGCCCAGATCAAATAAAGTGTCATGTGTCTGCAAGTGACCAATGCATAAATTCACGTTTCATGCAGTCACTGTTTACTCAGCAACTGGATTGATTTTTTGAAGATTTACTCCTTCATGCACAACTGTTGTGGTTTCGCCATTTGAATTTTCTGTATGGTTTCTGTGTGTTTTCCAAAATCTGGCATCATCTCTCTTTTTCAGAAAGTACCGGTACGTAGCATCTGCAGCGGACACACTGGTGACCTGTGAACGACCAAACGCGGAGCTTTCCGACCTCATCAGAAACGGGCCAGGAGTCGGGCGTCCGGAACTCAACACCTTCCATCACCCCCACCCGTCCAAGGCCAGAGGTGCAAAATTGCCCTCTGGACGAAACCCTAAAACAGCCTTTGTCCCCAAAGATTTCTTGGATCTGACCTCTTGATGTCAATGTCTGATGCGTGTTGCTTTGCTCTCTGTTGAAAAAAAAAAAACACAGATGTGAGATTCATCGCTCAAAACGTGTGATCGGCTTCGTCGAGGTTTCTTGTCAGTGAAGGTTTCGCACCTGCAGTTGAGCGATTCCAAAATCGGAGCGATGGTCCGCCCCTTTGACAAAATCTTTGAATACACCACTTTAATTTCTTGCCACAATTTTTGCTGAAAGGGAACAACGGCGTCATGTCTGAGATTTGGCAAAATAAGCAGACCAAATAGTGAACGCGCTGACACGATGACAGAAAACGTGGAGTGCAGCTAATTCGGTCCACGTCGCCATGATGAATCGGGCTGTTTCATTGTTTAACCACATTTGTCGGCGGCACTCGTAAACTTCAAGTCAAGCTAAATAAACCATCCATATGCTGGTGTTGGTCCTGTCAAGGTTCGGGAGTCTCTGCACTTCAGCTGAATAAAACACGTCAAAAACCGTGGAAATTTCCTCGAGACTATTGAAGTGGAAAAATGAAACTGTGTCAGTTGTTTTACTTGCGCCAGTCTAGATCAATATTTGATAAAGTTTGCACAATAATGATACTGTGGCAAGCTTTGCAGATGTTAACGATCTCTCGGCTTCCGTTTTCCACAAAAAGTGAGGCGCGCAACTCACGCACCTCAGCAGACAAAAAGTTTTCAACGCACAGAAAGTGTCATTGAAATTGAATGTCGCTAATTTTCTTCAAACGCGATCTTGCGGAGTGGGCCAGATGGTTCTCAATGTTTGTACGCTGCAATTTTTTGGAGAAAATAATCTCACTTTGTGAACTTCCTTGATGGCTTTCAAGTGTCTCAGACACCACTGTCTCTCCGTCCGATTCGGTATTTGGAAACGACAAACCCAATTAACTCCCAAACACAACATTTGTCGTTCTTGTTCAAAACACAAGTATCGGAAGTATCACCTCCCACACGACACAATCGACTTCACGGTGTCTCGTCGCCCGCTCAAGTGGAGAAGCCCTTCACAGTTTCCAGCCGCTCACGCCGAGGAGCCAGAAGCCTCTTGACATCGCAGCGAAGCCACTCGAGCTCCCGGCCCTGCCGACCCGCGGATGCATCAAGCGTGACAGCTCGCAAATGAAGTGTAAACATCACAGACTGGTTTGTCACTTATGCACGAAGCGGTGCGCTTCGATAGGAAATAGAACCCAGACAGTTTGACTTGACACTTCAGAACATGGATGTTCGACCCTTCACCTGTCAGAACCCTGATCTCTGACACTCGGGTGCGATGCTCCCGCCCAACCGCCTCTCGAGACTTGGTCGTCCGGTTCCGCTTCCTGTCCTGTTTTACAAAATGAAAGCGTGCAATCTGCACGTATTTCCCTGCCGTCCTCCACGCTTGGTCCTCAAGTTTGTCGTGATAAGTTTCGACAATTTCGTGACGTTTTGAGCAGAAGATCAAAAGCAAATCATTGGCGGGTGAGTTCTCAAAATGAAGCCATGTCGCTCCTCACGATGTTGTGTCACAGCTCTCACCTTCCGCAGTTTTGTCTTGTATCACTTGAAGCTGACATTTGCAGCACTGAAAAACGTGCGCAAAGCAAATGCCTCCATTAATGAGAGCACGACTGACGTCGTGGAACTGAAACTGCTCTTTGCGCAAAATTTGAACGTTTGAAAAACATTTCGAGTCCAGTTCAGTGTGCAGGACAATCGGGAGTCCGAAATGAGAGTTCGTCAATGACTAACTTCTGAAAGTTGTTCGTGCGCCAGCCAGCAACGCGAGTCGTGCCCCGTCATTGAAGCTCCGAGGGTCATCGCTGGAAGCGGCGGCAAGCGCGGGGACTAGCTCGCCGCCTGTCACCAGAGCGAGAAGAACATTTAACAGGAAGCTGTCATGTTCTGGTGATGGATGGCTCTCCACGCAGACCTGCAGCGTTTGATCTGTGCTATTTACCGGCCGCATAAGGAGTCTGATTGTGTTGTCCCCGAGTGGATGCGATGCAATTCCCGGGCGCGTTTGCATAACATGTCCCGGCATCGCGAGCGACGATCAGCCTGACGACGGGAAATTCTAGTCGCGCCGAGGCAATAAAATCATCAAAGTTTGCTAAAGTTATGACAGAAAAGGAATGAGAAAACGTCAGCGATAAAGACAGCGGTGATTAAGCACTTTGGGGGATGTTATTGATGAAAACAGGCGGAGGATTCAGATATTGAAAGAGAGTTTGAGTGCGGAGAAGTCTGTGACGTTCGGTAATCGTCCTGTCGGGCGGTTCCGATCACGCGGCGCTGTGTCGTTGTGCGAAACTTCTCCTCAATTTGTCAGCGTCCAGAACAACAAACCATAACACAGAAAACGCTATCAGTGTGTTGAACGTCGACGCCTTGATTTTGAGATTTCTGAGAAGTCCTTGAACTGGCCCGGAGCAAACGTTCACACGACAGCAACACACCAGGGCCCCATACATCATATTGCGGCTGGATTTTTTTCCAGCTCTACAGAGGCTCTTCTCTCCTTGTTTTAGACCGACAATATTTGCCAATCATCCATTCTAATTTTTCTGCTAAACTTGACACATTGTTGAACTGCTTTTGTTCAAATTTCAGCCACATATCCCTTGTTATTTGACAAGATAGTTGAGCAATTTTGCGGAGCGCAGTGGCAATATTTGTACTTCTGTCACAAAGACTTGTACCTGTCAAGCGCAAGTCATTCATCACGAGATAACCCAATTTGGAGCGAAATATGATTCAGAAAATTTGAAAGACTCTCCAAGAGGCATCTGACGGCCCATTCACTCGATTGTGCATTGTTCGCGTTGGAATCTTTTGCATCGTGTCCAAGGTTGTTGAGTTTCGCCATGAAAAGGACAACATGTGAAAACGCAAGAGATTATTGCAACGCTTTGTTTTGTCTTGTTTTTCCCCTGTTCACTGTGCAGGCTCGCGTGAACAGACATTGAAAATGACCTGTTTGTCAGTACAAAATGAACAAGATGAGTGAGAGCTTTGAATCGATTTGAATCCCCTTTTGAAATAATAATGACCACGAGCCATATATTTTGGACACCTACAAGAAACTTCCAACAAACTTGACGACAAGAAATAAATTGCTGTTGAGTCAAATGAGTTACATCAATGAGCGAAAACTGATCCTTTATTCATACATCCACGTAAGAGAAACAATCAGAAGCAAGTAAAGCATTTTCATATCCAAACAAAGAAGAAAAGGTTAAAATATGATCGATCTGCTGAGATGTTTATTCACCATACATGGTTGACAAAATAGCTGTGTGTGCCTCCACGAAATGTGTTTAAACCAAATGGAAATTAACTGAGAATAAAATTTCCTCGACAAACATGACAGCAAAGGTACAATTCGACGTAATACGATGACAGGCAAGGTGTGTCAACAACGTGAACACATAGCAATATGAATTTTATCCCGCAGAAGCCGACAACGTAAAATGTATCATCCCCTTGATTGGAATTTCTGCTTTCACTCCCAATGTGGAAAGAAAAGAACGATGTCATGCGTGGAACCATCCGCGGGTCCAGAGGGTCACCACAACGACGCAAAGTGTGTGCGTCTTCAGAAAGGCTTCCAGATGCTCACATGAACAGAAACTTTCAACAATTGCTTCCTTTTGAGGAAAGTGTTTGTTCTCCTTCGGGAAACGTGTGTCCAATGCGCACACGTGAGAACCGTTAGAAACTCAACACCTGGCAATTCAGCATCAACCATGATTCAATTTCATTTCAAACCTCGTCCCAAGTATCAATTTGAGACCGGAGCAAGCCGAACCAAGACATTGATTGTTTGACAGTAATGAACAGGCGCAACTTACGAAATTATTGGTAATTCGAGCGCGTATCTCTGGGCCTGTTTGGAATAATTATCAGACCGCATGTCACAACTGAGAACAGAAACAGACGACCAGAATGCTTCACTTTCGCTTCGGTTCCAAGGAACATCTGATTTACTCTGATATGTCCGAAAAAGTTGGATTGACGGATCAAAGGGTTGGGGTTCGGGACGCGATCTCTCCTCACTTGGAGTTCGACTCATGCTGACTCGAACTTGAACAATACAGCCTGCAAATGAAGACTTTGTGCAGCTGTCATCGGGACATGTTGCTCGTGAAGTTTCCGTCGCCTCGGTTAAATTGAAACTGGAACTCTATGAATTTGTCTGCACCCAAAAGCAATGTTGCTTTTTCACGAAACCAGAATCAACCTTCAGTGTCACACTCTTGAAAACATCAACATCACTGCGATCTGTTGCCCATCTATCTGTCACACTAAATTTGTCTTTCAGCAGATTCCATCTGAATCCAACGACAATCAAACAGCAACAATTCAAACTGAATTGCGTGTAGTAAAATCATTACACAGGAGCGCTGAAATAAATTGTTTTCAATTGTTTTATTAGCGGTACACATGGTCAGATGAACATCAAATTTGAACTATCCCTCACTCTCAATGTCGTGAGTGAGTGTATCTCCAGCTGACTGAAAATAAATTTGCTCACAGTTTTATGTTTCTGTGCAGACTTTATTTTGAATAATATGCGCGAATAAAAATTAAAGTTGGTGGGATCAGCTTCCAACTGCCGCTCCAATGTACATAAAATATGCCTGTTTTTGCGTGAGAGACATTTGTGTCGTTTCAATTGATTGTAAAATTGTTTCAAGTTCCGGTGCCCCAGGACTGTTCACCAACGCACAAACCGCTGAGCGCTTTCTAGGTCCGCCCAAGCACTTGCTCAAAAGTTACGTGTGTTCCTTTTCTGTGGGCCAAATGAGGAAGTCTGACATTCGTGTGCAAACCGTTGGAAAAGAAGAGCATCACTCAGTATGTCACAAGCATTCCACCATGTCCACGGCGCGACAGCTCGGATGCGCTGAAGAAGGGTACTGAGAGATATGCGACTGATAGGGTGAAGGAAGATTTGTATTTGACACATCTAATGGCGCCAGCTGCATCCCGGGGTGTGAACTGAAACACTTATGGTGTGACCTTCTTACTTACCCCTGTCTGAAACTCCATTAAGGACCTTAGTCATACTTCCCTGTGTACATAGATTTCCAATATTGATAAAACTCTTTTCATCAGGTGAGGGCTTGACAGGGTGACAGACAATTCTGCACACAAAAGTTTAACCCACCCGCACAGGCGCTATAAAGTAAATTAAAATCTTCATGCCGACCACATTCATCCGTCTGTTTTTTGTGTGAAGGACGAAGTCGTTTTACACCTGCCTGTCTGCTTGGGTGTCTGTGGGTCTCGAGCGTCGTGGCTGTTGTGGTGTTGGTGTCATCACTTCGAGATCTCCGTCTTTTCACGAACAAGGACAGGGTTCATTCCAAACCGAGTTCGTTTTGATGGCTTTGGAAGTCACAGTTTCCAGCAAGTGACAAAGAGGGAAGGAACGTCCAAAGTGTCTGAAGCCAACACGAAGAAAAACAACACTCAGACTGTGCTGAAGGGAGAACAGAAACAAATTCGACAGAACGCAAATTTCACAAGAAGCATTGCTTTTCTTTCTGAGTTGTCTGATGAAGATCTCGGTGTGGTTTCTCTCGCCGCCGGTGTAAGTGGGAACTCCAAAGACAAAGCAGCCAGTAAAACTCGCGTTTTTCAACAGCCTGGGGGTATGGTCCCCTGGGGTGATCCCCCGCTTTGAACAATGTAAATAGACAACTAAAACCCATCATTTAGAGAAAATGACACAAAATGGAAAAATCTACATCAATTAATACGCGGCTGCCATGTGCACAGAGGGTGGGCATCGAACACAGAGATATCAACTTACAGCAGGGAGAGAGGGTTCACGCGATGTCAGTCTTTGTTCAGAAGGGATGGGGTGTGTTGTGATGCTGGAAGTCGTTTTTCCGTGACGCACCACAAAAGCGCTCTGTTGGTTTGGAGTGTGAGAGACGAAGCTGAAAGTGAAAGCTTTGTTGACGTGCACATTTTGAGAGTGCCATTTTCTTATTCATAGCCATCGTCATCTTTTGCTGTTTTTCGGGTGATTTTGGTCATTTCATCTGCAGATAAAAATCTGCACTCGTGAGACGCCAGCTTGAGATGTGTCCTCGGGAATCTTTGGCCCACTCCAAAAGGGATCTGTAAAAAAACAACAATGCCTGTTTCCAATGAGAGGTCATCAAGAGGTCCAACCCACAATCATGGATCTCATAAAGGCGCTTGACAACTTCTATTGTTGTGGCGTTGTCCCGCGTCGCGCCTGCAGTCGCGCGCGATTGTCCTCGGCGCTTGTCACCGCACGTGCTGCAGGGAGGTATCCCTTTCTGCACAAGCGCTTGGTTGAGGGGATTTGAGAAGGGTTTAAAGGGATTATCTTTGTGCACACATGACGACCCCTACCAGATGCTCCAGATTGTCACATGCCTAAATAGGAGGTTATAATTGCCTTTAATTTTCCTGCTGTCATTGTTTTCGCTGGAGATGTGTAATTTCACGCCCCTCTGTCGCCGACTGCAGCAATGTTCCCGTGCGATATGCGCGAGTCGCCAGACACTCTGCGACGCGCCGCTCGGTGTCGGTTTGTAGCCTCGGGCGGCGATAAATGAATTTCAGGAGTCAAATTCGTACTCCGGGGCTAGAAATACGGAGACAGGCTGTTACTAACCATTAGTTGTCTCTATTTATGCATTTCATTGTTGCTGCAATGTCTCCTGAAGCGCTGCAGCCGCAACGAGCAAAAGGCGATGGGAAAATGCGGCGCACTGACCAGCTTGGAGTGAAACTCAACACCGCCATCCATTGTAAACAAAGTTTGCGTTAAAAGTATAATTATTGCACACCATAGAAAATTGTTCTTTGCTCAAGCTTTTTGAGGACAATATTTGACCACAATCTTTTGGGATTTTGTGGATAATGACACACCGCAAATAAAAGAAGCGAATTCATTAGTTATTCTTCTTCATTCATGGATCTGTAATGAAATAGCCTTTCGTGACAGACCCTGTCCTCAATGCAAATTGAATGTCCTGGCCCGTTGCTGATGAAAGTTATCACAGATCTGGGCGTCTTTGTTCAGACATGGACATTTCAAGGTTTCTTGTTGCAAGCATTTGTCGTAGACTACTTGTGACCATGCGACACTAACTTCAACATTGACCAGTCAATGAGGAAAAAAATGTGATGTTGTGCACATTTACGTTGGAGTCAAGGAAAAGTTTCTGTCCTTGAAAAATTATCTCGTTGCAGCGCTGATTTTTTGGTCGACGTTTTGTTTCAAGAATCTGTGAGCAAGTAAATATTTGTGGCAAAAAATTCAAATGCCAAGGGTTTTGGGATTTGCTGCGTCTGTTAAGTAACAACGTTTTGTGTCATTACGCTGTGATTTAATTAGAAACAATGCCAAGAACTTTTCTGAGATCAGCATCTGAGATTTAATCAAACTCCTCTTTTTTCAGTGCACACAGGTTCATTTCTGCGGTTCTTTCATCGCGTCCCTCTCTGAGCGATAAACAGCCCGAGCAGGGCCCTAGTGTATTCCGACCAGGATAAAGACTTGGACTGATAAAGCAGACACATAGGGGGTTATTTGTAGACACATAGAGAGCCATTTATCTCAATTGAGTGACAGGTTGCCCCTGGATCAATGAGCAATCAGCGGCTTGAGTCAGGGGACCTCGCTCTCCCTACACAAGTCCGAAGTCCGCAGAACCACAAAGGGCCGCACCAGGGATGCGAAATTGAGTTTCATTTTCTATTGAGCTTGACATGCATTGCATGTTTACCTTCTTTTCTTGTCGTTTCACTGCCTCGGCTTCGCCACCCTAAAGAGCCATAAATGTCTGAGATATTGGGATCGGGAAGGTGAGCCCCCCAGAGAGAGAGGGAAATCCTATTCACCGCCGGCTCTAAAAGCACAACTCTCTCAGCCGAAAGGCTGTATTAGCACTGAACAATTTTGATCATGATTTATACCATTGTTCCCAGCACATCTCGGCTTTCTCCCGGGAATGTTGTGCAGCAGCTATCAGTGGCTTGCAGAGATGGGCTTTTATTGTCTTGCCTCCTGCTTTCCCTGAAGGGGTCTCCAAACCCACCGACTGCAGGAGTTTCCTCTGCAGTCAGGCGCGCTTCCTCGGATGCCGCTGCTGCATTCTATTTGGCATGCCTCTTCCTCCTCTGGGATCAAGACACCCATATTCACAACCATCCAAACCGCTTCATTCCTCAGAACATCTTCCAAAGAGCAAATGACAATGGTGCATTTTCTTACAGAAAATGTGTCACACGAGGAGACTGCCTCCCTGGCGACTATTCTTTGGGCAGCTTCAAAGAATTGCTGCGTCTTTACGTTCTGGCTGGAAATCGGTGCAAAGAAACCATTCTGTGGTGCGGATGTGAGCCACGGACATTTGCGTTGTGGAACAGACACCACAGACTGTTCAAGCTGTTGTGTTTGAAACAAAATGTGTCCTTTGTTTGAAGATATCTGATTGGTTTTAATTTTCGAATGATGCACCTGCACTTCTCTTCCAAACAAAGCAAAGAGAACTTTCCTGTTGCGGTGTCAGTGCCAACGAGACCTTCCAAACAGAAACGTAAAAACAAATCCTCTGTGCAAGATTATGAATACAAATTTTGAAACCAGATTTCTGGCATGAGACGGAAAGTAACTTGTGTCAACAGAAAAAAGCCGGAGATAATAGCGTTTCAACATTGCATGAATACCACCAACAGAATTAAAGTGCGGTTTCAGCGCTCCGAGTTCGATACTTGGCAGAAATGCAATTAGACAATGCAAGATTGGGGTGAAAGTTATGCACCACAAATACTACAAGCAAATATTGGATGTTTCGGGACTGTTTCAAAACTATCAGTCAGTGAGCGTTGGTTGTTTCTTTCTTCGAAAAAAATCAAACAAGGCTTTTCGTTTTGCGATCTGTGTGACGTGAAATATCACTCAGTACCGTAAGATATGCAGCTTGACTGTTAGAACGTCCAGCTCTGGTCTTGCACAGACGAGTTTCTTCAGCGCTCACGACAAAAATTCTCACTCTTGCAAATTTATGTTTTTCGCTTCGTTGATTTCTGCATCCAGCTTCTTTTTGCGTGACAACAGGACTTGGAGTGGCACATGCTGAGATGCCCCCGCACGGGACAAACGCCAAAAAAGGAACGACAGACGTCTGGTCGTGCACATTAGTATGCTGCCCGTCGACTTTGTATTTGTAACCACATTCAGAAAGGACCAAACACAATTTCAAGCATTTGTTACAAGTGAAAATGTTGGAACTTCAATTTACCATTGGAAACTCGGTGTGCGAACAGGCTCCAAAAATATCATAGTGATCAACGTTTTTGCAAGAAGTCAGACAAGCATATTGAGAGGAAAACTCGCATTTTGAACGTTTTCACCTGGTTTCTAAGCCAAGGACGGCTGGCAGCAAACACGCAAGCACCACAAATGAAACGAAAGCGAAATTAGCAAATGGAGCAACTTCACACCTATGAGAGCAGAGAGCGCCTCTGATTGGCTGAAAGGTGTGAAAAGTCACACGTTCATTGGTCCTGATCACACCTCTGCGCGAAGTCAAGTTGAGTGGCTTGTATTCCTACACCACCACGCTGAAGCCACAAAGTGCGGTAGAAACAGGTTTAAAAAGACAGAACTGAAATTTTGCAGATTATTTGCAAGGGAATGTCAACCTTTAGAGAAAAGACAAAAGTTGACATTTTGCTTTGGGACAGAGTAGGTCATTTTTTGCGGAGGGAGGCGTGATTCTGTCAATTTGAAGTCTGCGATATGCTGCTGCAGACCAAATGTGCAGAACCTAACATACATGCGGCACCAGTGCTTGGTGTCTCACCAGCTCGTTACACCGGCCTTGGTCAGTTTCTCTCCGAGAGCAGGACCATTTATCTTCATATCTTGTCAACCAGGAGGAAAGAAATTACAACCACGAGAGGAAGGACACGCGGTGAACTCCGGGAATTATTCAAGAATCGTTGCTCTGTGAAGCCAAGTCCGACACGAACTCGTCAGTGACCCCTGGATTGCAAGTCACATCTAATTACCAGAGGCTAGCGTAGGTTAGAGGGGCTTCAAATCTGCGCTATACATCATTGAAAGCTGTTGACTGTAAAGGTTAAGCAGGGAACAATGCATCATGCCGAAGCTTATGCATTCTGGTCCAAGCTGTTCTGTGATTTCCGTGACAGTGCCTGTCAACTTATCAGTTGTAAATCACATATTGTAGCAAAAATAATTGTCCTTTTAAGCCTTTGAAGTGCAACTGATTTGGCTTTTTGATCCTCGAAGATAAATATTCTGAGTGTGTGGGCCGTGGACAAAAGATCCCATCATTTTTATTTATGACTCTCGAAATATGACAGACTTCGGGGTTTTGTGCGGTAAAAGCCTCTCCTTAATCCGCTGTCTCTGTTGAAAAATCTCCTGTAATTAATTTCTGCGATCCCTGCAGAATTTACGACTTTGAACTTCAACACTTCTTGAAAAAGCGTGAAAATTTATGTACCTCATTCACAACATCAACCGTTTGAAAATGAAACTCCGACAATATTTTTATTTCACGGCGACGCTGCTCAGATTTACGAGTCATTTACCGAATTTCACTTTCACGAGATGTCGTTTTTCGCTTTTGGTGTGCCTGAACAAATAAATTTTCCACGACAACAGATCATAGGTTGCCCTGTGTTGAGCTGCAGCCTGCTGAAACAGATCGTTCTCACCGGGCTTGCTCTCTGTTTTTCAAAACAAAATTGGGCGAGAAAGGAACACGTCATAACATTCCAGCTGCCACTGCTGCTTCCAACGAACAAAAACTGACGGACTTGCACATCAAGAATCGTTCTGACAAGATCTCACAATTTTCTGATTCCAAATGTCTGCAGCTCAGATGCATATCAAGATGAGCAATGCAAAAAACACAGGCACGAGAGATTACCGCATTGTGAAGCTTGCATTGTGTTCACAAGATGTCAACAAGGCTCGAAAAGACGCCACTAAATGGCTTATGGACCTGAGCTCACCTTGCTGCGACGTCGCATGCAAGCGCAGCAACTCACCTATCGAATGTCACTTTCGTCTGCCAATTTTTACATATTCGGCTGCAATTTGCCATTTCTGGCTGTTAGAAATGTCGTGCAAGTGTCTCGAGCGCAGCTTGGCCTTGGTACCTTTTGCGCCATCTCCACGCCTAATTCTGCCGGTGTCGTACTGTGAGGCCCACAGGCACCGAGGATCCTGTTTCAGCCAGGCTGTGACTAACGTTCGAATAACGTGACAAGGAAACCTTGAGAATCCAGCATTTACCTGTCTGGTGTTGTGAATGTGTGGCCATAGGAAGGTGTTTGGCCAAGCCGTTTATCGTAGGCAGCTTGAACCCGAAAGGACAAGTGCATCCACTGCACGAATGAGACACACATACATTGGAAAAGCCATGACAGAGAGAATTGGGTTTCAATCAGAAAGAGGGACATGGTGCAAATGTGCACAGCCAGGTGCCACGAATGGACCTTGTCAGAGACATGAGCCTGGAGCTCAGAGGGGCCACTGAGAGGCAGAGGTCACGACCCGCGTTGTAACGTTCATTCTCCAGCCATATGTACCAAAGATATTGACAGAATTCTTGCACAGCAAGTCAAGTTTAAGTGGGTTTGGAATGACAAGTAGTACGTGTTTGGATTCAAACTCTGAGCAGCGATCCGTTTGGCGCTGGAGTGGAAGACACCAAGTCGGCTTCTCGCCTGCGCAGTGTATTGCGTCTGGAGCAACATGAATTGACGAGTGTTTCGCAAGGATGCAAGATCAAGACTGCACGGTGTGAACCTGGAAAAAAAACTAATTTTAGATATGTCCACGAAAACAGCTCCACAGACAGCCATTCTTCTTGACAAATTTCCTTCTTGTGAAGAAACGCTCGAGTTCGTTTTGTGTAAAAAACGTACGGTGCGAGTGCAAGTACCCCACCAAGAAATGTACTCCTCCACAAGAAACCCTGGTGCTGAGACCAGATTTGCATTCAACCCTCTTGTAAGCAAAAGAGCAAAGGTGTTGAGGGATCACTCTCGGGTTCACCAGCTCAGATGTATCAATCAGAAGTTTGTCAGAATATTGAGGAGAATTTCGGAGCTCAAGACACAACATGATACGGTTGTACTGTGGAGGGTAAGAGGATTAGGAGCCACATAATCTTGTTAGCAAACCTGGGGTGATTTGTATGTGTCAATACAGTGAAGGTTAGGCGCGGGTTAAGACAACCCGTGTGAGTAGCAAATGTGAAGAGTTCAATGGATTGTGTGGGCTTGTGCAACGCTCAGAAAAGTGAGTACCGTGAGCCCTGTGTTTTGTACCAGGGCATTTGTTTGGAAGGATGACATGAAGATCTATTTTTAAGAACAAAAATTTTCGCATCCACAGTCGTTTTCTCACCAAAGGAACGTGAACTGGATGAACTTCGTATCAAGCGACTTCGCGTTGTTGAATGCACACACAACGACCACAACCAACTTTAGTTGATGGACTGAGGAGTGGAGAGGAAAAAAATCAACAGGTGCCATCCACACCATATTCACACCACTCGCTCTTCCTCACACATTTGGGCAGATTGAATCCCCACAACTCGAGTTGGACATTTGCGTCGGTGCCTCCCTGGCCACACACGGTTCCTATCAGAAGCAGACGCTGCAATGCTGACAGCAGATTGATTTCATCACTTGGCCAACGGAAATTATCGGATCCCTTGGAGAAATCACAAAAATTGGTTTCAGGCCGGGGCGGCTCCAAATAAATTACCTTTCTGTTCTGTTTTGCTGGTTCGTTGCGAAGAGAGATGGATTAATATTCACAAGGCTCTTCCTGCAGAGAAGTGCAGTGAGGCAGTTTTTGTGTCCATGTTGACAGGAGTCGAACCCACGGCTTATTGGAAATGTGTCTCAAATGCTGGAGCAATTAATGATCCATAATAAATGGCCGTCTCGTGTTCATTGTGAGAGTGATGTATATTTGTGGTTGTAAAAATGTGATGCTTATCTGCGTGCTATTGATGGAAGTTGGTGAAGTGTGTCAGTGAAGCAGAGAATTTTGATGCAGATGGAGTGAAAATACAGGTGAAAGGTTCAATTGTTTGATCGCGTGAACAGCTTCGTGTTTGTGCAAACAATCTGTGCGCAACGTGTTGCAATTTTCAACAGATTTTTGTCGTGTGGACAGCAAGAGAGGAGCACATGGAGCAAAATGCAACATTTTTGTGTCTCCTGAAACTTCTCAGTTATCATGTGTGGCCTGACTATCATTACCGAGGCAGGATCCTCAATGAAAGAAATATTGCGCTGGACGTCATTAGTGGGATCGCAGTGTTGGTTTTCTCCCGCTGATCACCCCCGCTGATCCCAACTTATCAACACTACCGCAGGAGACCCCAGAATAGAGTCATCAAAGTGTGGCGCTCGTAAACGCAACTGCGACTGCAGCAGGAGCAGCCGAGGCAATAGGAAGAGATCGCTATCAGCAACTCATCAATTCTCCCCACCGAGCGCTCCCAGTTCCAGTTCACTAGACACCTTTACCCCTGACTGTGACTTTTTGAAAGGCAGGATGAAAAATTGGCACTTAGGGCTATACCTTCTGCTTAATTATTCAAATATTAGCATGAACTGTTGGCCTTTTTGGCGCCACATGAGTTGATTGTGATGAATAGTCCTGCAGGGAAACCGAAACGGTTGCTATGTGCGGACTTATCAATTACAACAATGGAGAATACCGAGCATAATCAAATCTAGAGCGTGGCCATTGGTTCCAGAACAACCAAAATGTACACAGAAGATTTTCGTGAATGGACATCCTCGCAAATGATGTGTAAAATGAGATGTGGTTTTCTCAATGAGATCTCACCACAACCACCTTCACCCACCCGCAAAATATTTCTCACTTTTTCATCTCACAGCTGTTTTGCGCTTTGGAAACCCGCACTGAATTGAATTTCGCAATGATGGTCAGAGAAACCATGGGCCACAGTCTCTCTCCCTTTCTCTCTCTCTCTCTCTCTCTCTCTCTCTCTCTCTCTCAAGAAAAAAGTGGGTCTGCAGAGTAAAATCACACGACTTTTCGAGACATTTGCAATGGTCGGAAAATGAGTTGAGTCATTGAAGAGGAACCCTTTTTGTGGGATGAAAACCCATGATGCGAACACACACATACGACAGGCTTTTGACCGGAGAGTTGTAGAACTGTGTCTCCTCATGGAAATATGTTTCACTCAAAAACAAAACAGGATAAAATTGCCAAATCCTGAAAATTTCTTCGCAAATCTTTATTTCATCGCAGGCACTTGGGCTCCACTCTGCACCTGTGCTCGTCCCGGGAGCTGTCTGCCTGCACAGCATGTGTGCGGAATCTCAGGACCTGATCAAAGCCTCGCCGCTCTCATCCTGTTGCTGTCAGCACCGAGTTCCTCCGAATCCATCAGGCGGGCACCGCGGCTCCCTCCCCCGTCGCCCCGCCCCGCCCCGCCGCCGCCGCCGCCTGACCGCCGGACAGGCGGAACTCCGACGCTTCCCCCGACAGCTCACGCGGCCAAATGAACAGCGCATCCACAACGAAAAAGGGCTTCTCGTTACGGATGCAGGTTCTTTGTTTGAAAATGATTGAAAGTGCTCGTGAGCACGCACGCGATGCAGCAGGAAAGCTCCTTCCTTGCCTTGACATGAATTTGGAACATACCAGTCGCAGGATCTCTGTCGATGGATCTTGGAGACGTGTCCATCTCAGATCCACCTTTTGATACCGGTCGGTGCAGCCGACAGAGGAACTCAAGGTGTCCTCTCAGACTGCAAGGTTGAATCGGGAATGCAAAATTGCGCCATTCTGAACGTGTTGGTATCTTTTGATATGCGTCAGCGTAACATTGTGTCGACGAAGCGTCAAAATCTAACTTGAAACGGCTTATTTTACAGAAATTGGACCAGCAGAAGCATCATACAAAAGATTAAATCGGTGGAAAAAAGAGTTTGGCTTATGTTACAAATTAATATCCAATAATCTGTGTCATTCTAGCTGCGCTTTCAGGTCTCCGCTTAATTAACCATTGTCAAATTGCATCGTTCTCTTTTTCTTCAAAACTGACGGCCTGGCACACTTCTAAGGACTCAAGCCGAACGTCAAGATTTCCCACGCAAAGATGTGTGATAGCCGCCATAAAATGAGCATTTGGAAAAAGAACAGGTCTTTTTTCGCGCTAATCCCTCATGAGATCACTGCCCACTGAATGGGACTCTGTAACCTGAGACGCATCAAGAGACAAGTTTCTCTGGTCACAAGTCAGCGGCCCAACTTTTGATGCGCCCCGCGCCTGTGATGTTTTGACGTGTGCTTCAGCCCTAATCAGCGCTGCACGTGAAGCCTGAAGCCTCCCAAGGTTCGAGGCGTCCCACGTCCACGTCCGCACCGCGACAGCGACAGCTGATGGCACCGCTTGCCAAAACACATTATTTCTGCTCAGTTGAACTCCGTATTTAATTTGCTAATTGCCTCATGCCTGCCGTTCCCGAACACATGCTCCTTAAAAAATGGATACGAAGAAGAGATGTCCCATGGTGTGTGTGTGTGTGTGTGTGTGTGTGTGTGTGTGTGTCATTCATTGGCTTTTCTTCAAGACAAATCTTCAAGAACTGAACATTTGACACGCAAGTGAAACTGGGCATCCAACGCTTGAACGGCTTGATCGCTCGAACCCAGAGCAAGTTTAAGGCACGGCTGTATCGGCTCCGTGCAGTGGCAACCGGGCATTCCAATCAAAGATTTTATCCTCAAATTCCACCCAATTTCCTTCATTTTCACTTCAGTCGTGTCCGAAAATTGTGTCTCCAATGTGAGTTATTACCAAAAGGAAAACAATACAAAATTGCAGCGAGGACCAACCGCACGAAGGTTAATAACTGTGGAAGTACTCGCCAGATGTTTCTGTCACTCAAGACAAAGTTCCTGTCATTTCGCACACTAAAACAGTGAAAGATTCAGGACCTCTGCTAACCACACAGGAACCAAGCACTTCTGGCCCATGCATCACTTCTGATTAGGTCCCCACATTTCTGCCATAAATTGCTGCCCACGAGAAAGCAAATAAATGCCAACTGGACAACAGTGAATAGTGGACTGCCCTGAAAGACCACGGACATGATGCGTTACGAGAGAGAGAGAGAGAGACAGTGAGAGAGAGAGAGAGAGAGAGAGAGAGAGAGAGAGAGGTGGGGTTATCAGACAAGACTAAAATATGCACATTCGTCCAGATATCAAGGCGAGATGAAAAGCGACGCAAATGAGCGCAGCCTTATCACCGTCCAGTCGGCGCGAAAAAGTTGTCTGCGGAGAAATCAGGCGCAGCGACACATAACCAGGGCTAATGGGCGCTAATCAAACGCCACGTACTCAATGAGTACTCGCGCAGCACTCCACACAGTACTCAGGAGCCAATGCTGATTGGGGTTCGCTGATACCCACGGCGAGGTTAACTCGGCCGCGGTCGCCTCGCGTCTCTGATGTGGGGCGGATCAGGTGGTTCTGCGCACGTTTCACGGGGCGAGGTCAGCGCCCGGAGTCGGGGTCGCGCTGCCGAGGCGCACGTGGAATCGCGGATCGGCGGTAATTGAACAGGTTCGCGTGCTGGGTACTTTGTCAGAGCGTCTGCGGGGGTGGAGTCAAGGAGTTTCGCTCCTCGGAGCCGCTGATCTTCCGAGAAGTTTTTGATGCCTCAAAGTCAGTGTCACTGACACGTTGAAGACGGATGAAAGGAATTCCTTCTCACAACGACTGCCGCTGTAATTGCACTTCCGCACAGACAAGACGTTTCGATCTTTTCCCTGGAAGTTTTGTCTTCGCGTGGTCAATTTCTGTGAAACTGTTAAAGCGTGAAAGGCAGGGCTTGAAAGAAACACAGAAAAGGAGTATCTCCAGGGATGTAGACGACTGAGAACCTGGTTTTTGTTCGAATCTCGGGTGTACCAGGCAGAATGTGAGACTTGTTTGCAAGTCACCGATGGAAATAAACAAAACAGAAGCCGAAATCAACAAGAGAATCCTTAATCGGATGGAACCAGAGCCCAGATGTAACAGTTTACTCAAGTAGATCCCTTCACTCGCAATCAGACGCTTCCTCAAGACGCCGATAGGCACCACGGTGGAATAAAGTGGTTGGATGAGAAACACTTAGGAAACGTCAAGACGTTTTACAGCTCGTGCGGCGGGATCCATCAGGCGCTGCGCCGCCGCGCTGACTCGCCTCGTTACTCCGAGCCTCGCCGCTAAACGCTGCGCCGCCGCTGCCGCCGCCGCGGAAATTCTTTGATGCCGCAAGTGGCTGTGGAGCCGAAGTTTCCTTCCGCGGCTCCCACAGCGTAGTCGAGACATCGAGCCGTGGGACCTGCAGAAATTTGAACAAACTCCCAGTCCTGCAAGGACGTCACTAGAAACACCGGTTGCCATGGTGCTTTGTCTACTCACAATTTCTTTGTTGCTTTCTTTCAAGTGTATGATCGGGGTTTCTTACCAGGCTGAAAATTGGCGATTCAGCAAACATCGACACTGTTTTCCTTTGCAAATCATTGACGGACTTTTGATTCAAGTTCAATTTTTGTGGTTGCAATTCACACACAATTCCTCATAGCTCTCCAAGAAAGCCTTTGAGTAACGTTTCCTGCTGTTCACGTGGAGTGGTTGGTATTCCGAGTGCAATCCCATAAATACTGGATCTCACACAGATACGTTACTCTGAGTCCATTAACTTTGATTTGGCCGCCTATCTGTCCGATCTTCATTCCGCGCCATCGATTCCAACTACCTGCACAATAGCTACATCAGGATCAGGGAAACGTGTGTCAACGATTTCAGCTCGGGAACAAAACCTAACAGCCCAGTTGTGGGCCCGAACTCCTGAGCCTGCGATCGATCTTGTGAGATTTCAATGAGATGGCGGGGCCGATGGAACCGCCGGTCGAACCCTAATCTCCACAGGAGAATCTTTTCGCAACATCAACCTCCATGCAGATGGACAATATCCTAATGCACATTACTCTGATTTTTGTCAGTGATACAAAGTAGCGCTGCCAGTCTTGTCTCTGTGCTGCTTCACGGAAAAGTTTCTTCTTCAAGAAATACGAATGATGCATGAAGAAAGGCAATCCCATCAGACGAAAACATCGCTTTCCACGTTTTCTGCCGTCTTGAATTGGACCTGGTACTGATATAGAATTTATATTGGTCCGCCGCGCGAAAGAGAGAATTCAAACGCGAGTGGTGATACAGAAATCGAACTCAAACGGGCGCAGCTTTAATCAAGAGTGCGTGCGACTTGTGACCCTTGGGTCATCTCTCGGGTCACTCATGTTTCTCAGACTTTCTTTGACAAGTTGAAGTGGCAAATTCCAACTGACAAAACAGGCTGATAGCAGGTGGTCAGAACCATTTGGCTCGCACTATTGCGGTCGGCCGGGGTCAGGTACAATCCGCTGCACAATCCTGTGTCTTGGGAGGGAAAAGAGCAACATCACACTCAGTCAAAACAACGTACTCGAATGTTCCTTGCTATGTCGTGTCCTGAGAAAATAAAGCTGTTGCAACGTGATAAGTAATGGTCAAGTTTTTGATCTGCTTCTTGTGCTGACAACGCCTTTCGTGCCGAAGTCTATCAAGAATTCACAGCTAATGTGTTCAGAAATACCAGTGTACCCAGTAAACCGTGGCTCGCAGCGCCAAATGGCACCTCGACATGATAAAACGCAATATGCGCCAGCAACATGTAATTTATTGTCAATCATATCACAAAAGTATGTTCTTCAATTCACCGGACTCGAGCCAACAACATTTGAATCATGGTAGCTCCAGCAACAAGGAATGCACACAATTCTTCTGGCGATGTTGTACACCTCCATTTTTCGTGCCCCAATCTGACTCTTTGCACGACATGGTGGTGCAAGGTCAACACACAAAGCCAAAAAGTGAAGTAAAATATATGTGGTGCAATGCTGAAAAACTTGTGAAATCAACGCATTGAGGTGAACCACAAAACAAGGTTCCCCTGACTATCTGTGAAAGCTCTTGCTCTCGGCGTGAGGCTGTGAAGCGGCTCGTCACCTCGAGCAGGTCCCCGCGGCGCGCTCAGCTTCACAGCTCCACTCACAGGGTGCACCACAGGATCTCCGCCGCTCCTCAAATGTCGCGAAAATTCTTGCGTGTGTTTTTGGCAAAAACGAGGTGAAGTTTTTGAAGAGAGGTTTGAAACGCTAAGTCTGGAAAATCGGGCACTGTTCTATGTGTAGTTTCTTGTTTTGATTGCCCGCCCATTTCTTCATGTTGTTTCCAAGATACAGTTTGCCATCTTTTGTGGTTTTAGAACAGCTCATTCCAGAATTTTGTCATTCGCTTTTTCAGAAAGGAAAGGTCGAGCACTTCAGTTGACAATGTGTGGACATGCAGGAACAGAGAAAAGCAGTCACGTTCAAGTCGGGTTGTAGCAGCCAAACAACTTTTCTTTCTGTTCACTCGCACCATATTCAATGTTGGACTTTGAAACAGTTTCTCAACTTTTTAGAGCCGATGCTTCCCTGACAAGTTGGAGAGCGGGCTTCGCGTCGCGTCGCCTGCCGAGCACGACTCGGCTTCACAGAAGCTGCCGCTGAAACAGCCGGGCGTGCCATCGCGCCGCATCCAGCGCCCGGGGAACGTGCAGCTGTATAACTAATCACTCCACCTGCAATAGACTTCACAGAGCCCATTACTGCGCCTAAAAAAGGCCAAGGGAAGGTCCTCTGCTTTAATTGCTCAGCAATTACGCGACATCCTGGGTGACGGTGATGCGGAGGCTCGGTGGGTGGGTGGGGCGGGTGAAGGAGACGGACTGACTGCTGCTGCTACACTGACCTGGAGCTGATACATTTCGCCGAGTTTCAATCAGTTCGCATCACGATCCACGTCGAGCAAGTCCGACACGCACAACGGGAAACACTACAACAATCACAACGCAAGCGCAGACTTTTGACATCGAATGCAAAGCTGTTCGTTTGAAACACGTGAAAGTGTTTTGCCCCTCTTTCTCCCCTCTGAGTTCCAAGCTTGACGCCAGGACGGCAGGAGGTGTTCTTCCCCCGTCTCCAGCTCGAGGCGCAGACACGTGCTGTCTCCCGGCGTGATGCGCGTCACTTTAAATCGAGGCGATAGCTGCGGGAGTCGCAGGTAATGTACAGAGAATCACACAGGAGGCAAGGAGGATGCGGAGAATTAATGTGTTTGTTTGTAGCCTCTCTAATCTGTCATTATCCGGAACGCAGCCCTCGTCCAGATCAAAGGCTCAATCACGAAGTTGCAGTTGACACTAATCTGGTTGGTGCAGTAGATTAAGTGGGGAGTAGCGACCCTGTGACCTTGCACCGTGACCTTGTTTCAGATCTACCTGCAGTTGGTTCTGCGGTGAGCGGCTTCAGAAGAAGCGCGCAGGTTGCTTTATCATTTTCAAACCCGCACTTGTTGATGTACACAGGTGGAAAATGTGCTTTTCCTTACGGAGGTCACTCCAGTTGTCTTTGAAAATCCACTTTGCACGGATTCGGTGTTCACCAACGAATGGGCGAAACTGCTGGAAAAGTCATGATCAATTAATCTAGCTTTGTCTTGTGACATTTTCAAACAAAAGAAAAATCGTCTGAACTTAACTTGGTGAGTTCAAACGTGTCCGCACTGCAGCTTGTTAGCGCACGAAGAAACATTTTCTTCTTCATCTCCGACCCAGTTGAACTTCGGAGAACTACAGAGGAGCAGTGTGCTGTTTCACCGAAGATAGAAAGAAGTCAAATGGCATCGGGTGGAAAAACTTCAGCAAAAAGGTTCGCATCTTGAAGAAGATAAATGAGTCGGACCCTGCGAGGCTGAGCAGAAAGCTGATCAATGGCGGAGCCGAAGACAAAATGCAGTGGGGCAGGGGTCAGTGATCAGCGCCAATTCCACTCCTAATCTGCACTGCCTGCACAGATAGAGAAGTCTTCTTCAGTGACAGCTCGAGGGTTTTAATACAGATATCAAGCTGCATTTGATTTCCATAGATGATGTTTTTCCTGCACACTTGGGCGGTTTTCTGGCCTTTATAACCCCACCACGTCCCGACAGGCCATCCAGTTTCAGCCTATCGGGCGTAGCACACAGGCCGTCTGCGGAAGAGATCCACGCACTGATATTTAGATTACCTTTCATATTTCATCAGTGAAGCAGCAATGGTATGTGACTTGTATTGATAAAGTTGTTCTTTGCCGAGGCTGATTGAAATGAAATGACAAATTAGGCACTGAGGCTGCTAGCGTCTGACAAGAGGGAGTGTGTGCCTAGAGGCTTGGGTGAGGGCTGCCACAGGATGATATGCCAACCTCCACGGGATCTGAGGCAAGTCTGAGACTTTGCCGAGTCCCTCGAGAGGCAGGGGGCATTCATGTTGGCAGGCAATGTGGATATGTTCTGGGACCTCCCTAAGGAGACCTTCAAGTTTGAGTTGATAGACTTTGTCAGAAGGAGTTCGAATCCCCGATGTCCCCCCAGTTTCCTATCTAGGAGTCTGCACAGTCAGCAGCGGCCCTTGTTTGTGACTGCAATGGGATGCCGAAGCATCACGCCAGAGGAAACGAGTCGCTGTGAGATTCAAAGGTTTTGTGGAGCGGTGACCATCGGAAAACTGCGGAGAAAAACGACCGCCTTCCGCCACACTTCTCCAAAGTAATTTATCTTTTCGTTTGCACGCCCTGCCGAAAAGCATCACTTTTTTGGCCTCTCATTCAGCAGCAGCTGTCCATCTGATGTCAAATGGATCTTCTTTGAGTTGCTTCAAGGCTGGTTGTTGCCTGCACCTACAGATGCCATCCTCATCCACAGGCACTACCTCCTCGGCACAACCCTTCTTTTGAAGGATATACCCATTTTGTCTCGTTTACACTTCAAAGTGATAGACCGCACAGTTTTATTGGTTTTCTATCGATTAATCAATGTTGTTTTGTGACAAAGTTAATATTACACACTGAGAATCACTCAATCAGCAACTGAGTCGACGGAGCCGAGCGCGGAGTGCTAAACCCTGTGTCGGCTACCTTGACGGACGACCTCCTTGCGTAAGTTTTGCGTCAATACGTATGGATTTCCAGTTCCAGCACTTTTTTCGGGTTTACACAAAACCAACCTGGGTGCTGCGCCGTTACGTTTGACATTTCCTCAAAAGTGTGAACTGTTGTCGCGCACCATTTTTTCAACAAATCACACTTGCAAACGTGGCAACCACAAAAATTCTCAAAACTCAAAAACCAATTTTTCTTTCTTTTCTGAAGAGGAGTACTTCACCGCACAAATTCAGTGAAACAATGAAGAAAAATGAAGCCACGGACCGAGAGATGACGTGACGCATCAGGGGACTCCAACTTTCATATCACTGCTGCAAGAACCACCACCAAATCATCCAAATTTCAGAGCCACATCATGAAAACCAAATTTCGTTCCCCCAAATGCTATTTAGACTTCATCAAGCAAATAATTTCAATTGTCATTTGGGAGAAAGACTCCAATTACTTTTCCAAATCATCCGGCAGAGTTTTCGCATTTTACGAGCGTTCTCTGACTTATCACAGGATCTGTGGGGAATGGCTTGCTGAGACAGCAGCTTGCCTTTGTCGTTTCGCGAAACTATTTCAGCTTCGTGTGATACCGTTTGAGCCAAAGGTTTTGATGCAAACAAGAAGTAATTTTTTCTGCCGAATAACTCACGAAAACACGGGCACTTGTGAATATTCCTCACTTTCACCCGTGCATGTTGGCTCATACGTGCACGATAGTTTCAAGAAATCCCTTCTAAATTTGCAAAGTGACTCAGATCTGCCTGTATAAACGTTGCAATTGTTCTTTTTCCATTTTGCCCTCTCACGCAACTTTGGCTGTGATGGAGTGAGACCTGTCAGCTAGAGATGCCTACGTCAACAAGATAAAGCGAAAACATTCAAGATTTGGTGAAAGCTGCAACAGGATGATATGTTAACCCTCTTCAGATCTTAAACAACTCCGAAGCCTAAAAACCCTCGTGGGAGGTGCATGCTGGCAGGCAATCCTGGGGTGCTCGGGGACGTTAGGAGCAAACATCCACATCACTCTCTATTCATCAGGCCACCACTGCAGCGCTGATTGCGATCTGCACTGCTTCTCGGAGTCCCAGAGCCTCCTGTCCGGCCAGATGCGAATCCTGCCCCGCCTTCTCAGATGGCGGCTGGTGGAGACGTCCGAGTGTCGTCACATCTGACACAATGCTCAGTCCAGGAGCAGGTTGAAGAAATACTCGTAGCAACAAAACTATTTGCTTTTTTGAATACACACGTGGTGAAACATCGTTTGTTAAGTAAACTGAACGACGATTTCTTTCGAAGTTGCCTTTGTCTTTGATCTGAGAAAAGATAATGCAACTGTTGTTCACAGTTGAGATGTTTTTGGAAACGAAGGGGAGAAAACTGAATCGGAAGGTTTCGTCAGAAGGACTGCAATCGCTGGTTCTGATCTGATGGGGTTTCCGTTCGCATCACTTCACCTCCTGCGGTACACATGCCCAAGATGCTGAGCATCGCTGTGAAAAAAACTCAGCTTGTGCAAAATGTGCAAAATCAACAAGACTCCAGCATATCGACAGATTCTCAACGTATGTTTTTTGTGACTCATTCGTCAAAAGATTATGGTCCTTCCACATCAGCTTGGTGTTTGTCTGAACACCATTGTCTCACACGCAACAACAGAACTCGACGTTTGACTCTCACAGCGTCCTTGTCTTCACAGGTTCCGCGTGTTCGTAATGGTGCTCGCGTCGCGTCGCGTCATCCCAGATTCGAGTCTCATCAGTGAGAGGAGCGGGAGGCTCATCCGCTTCTCGGCGTCGTCGTCGTCGTCCGCCGCCGCAGCGACGCGCACCTCGCTCCGCCGACTCGCGTCCCGACTTCGTTTCCCTCCGTGCGGCCAAAAACATCACTTCGAATTTTTCTTTTCGCATCATCATTGATTACTTTCGCAGAGATATATCACCGGGTGTCGTTTTGAATTCTTCAAACAAAATCATCTGGCAGAAACCATTATCTGGAACAATCAGGTTTTCATCCGCTGTGGGGAACTGCGGCGCGAGGTTTTGTTTGCTGTTTCAAAGCTTTGATTGAAAGCGCAGAAAACAACAGTTGAAAAAATACTTCCACACAACGAGATGTTGAACCCATCGAAAACTATTTGAACATCCCTTGTTCAAAGTTGACTCAAAATATACACACAACCCAATCTTTCGTCATCGTTCCGCTCAAATTTTATGGGGGGGTTCTTGTGTCTCTGTCACTGCAAATTGATCAAGCTGCCTCAGTGATCCGACATCAATTCCACTTTTCGCGTTCCTGTTGAATTTGCACACTTCAGGTGAAGAGTGCAAAGCTCTAGACGCGAGGTACAATCAACTTGACCTTCCGCAGCTAATGACCTCAAAGCGCTCGAACCGCAGAGGAGCAACCGAGAGCCGCCGAACGCACCGTCGCATCAGAAACTCGACGATAATGCACAGATCGATCCGCGGACCTTGTAGCTGTGCAGAACGGGGTTTCTTGTGCCACCTCAACCTGCACCAAGTGGCAGCGACGCTCAACCTTGGACAGCCACGGACCGCCATTATATCTATCAATATAATGGGCTGTTACATGTTCGAGTAATTCCGGACAATAGGACACCATCAGCACCAGAAGCAAGAAAGGAAGGAACCTGTCTTTTCTGCCACTTTGAAGTTCAAATTGTAATGGAAGGGGTGAGAGCTGCGAGGTTCGGATGTGGAGCCAAGGGCGGAGGGACCGCCGAGAACTGTCGCGGATGCGTGCAGTCCTCGAGCAAACATAATGGAGCGAGTCCGTGAGATATGAAGGACAATGTTCAAAGCCAACTTTGAACACTTTCGCTTTGTAACCACTATGGTGTGCTGACTGCAGCGCCCATGCCTGTCAGAAAAGTTGTGGGGGAAGCCTCGACATCAACCAGTGAACAACACTTGAAGCAAACGTAGCTTGAACATCCGGTGATTGACCTCACGGTTAATTTCAAGCATTTCAAGTTTCAGCTTGAAAAAAATAACCGAGCACGAAGTGAAGAGGGAAAGACGGGCTGGGCGGTTGAGAGAGTGCTTCTCAACCACATTACAAGACACAACTTTCACCTTTGATAAGAATGACTTTATCTCCACAACAATTAAAGTGGATATTATCTGGTTATGAAGTGGGCAACTTTTTATGAAGCACGGGAGAGAACAACCTTGTTCAGGTCGAAAGCACGAACGAAACAATCCTTCGGGGTTGCTTGATGTGAAGTAGCGATCCATACGAGACGAAACGTAGCAAGAAGCTCCACAACAGAGTTACTCATCTGTTAAATCCTTTTAACCCAGTCTCCATTCACAAAAGCTTCTATTGACTTTCAAGTTCTGGTGGTTGTGCAAGGAAAATTACGGAAGGCACCGAGACAGCGCACAGAATGACAAAGCTCACAACCTTCTGGTGTTTCTTAGTCATCGTTGAGGCTGTGAGGATGATTTGCGTGACCTCAAGGGCAACGCGGCCGTCGGCTTCCCACTATGGCTACCCGTGTGCAAAAAGTGTTCTGTGGTCCACAGAATTGGAAATCAGCATCAACTCAGTTTCTGTATCTTTTTCAGGATGTTGCTTTTCAGTTGGCTCTCAATTCACTTCACTACAGCTTCTAAATGCACAGTTCGTCGCCCCGTGCGAGTTGCGTGGGCTGCATGGCGCACAATTCCTTCAGCGCTGGCGCCAAAAATCAGCAATTCAAAGCTTTCGGTGACTTTGCCGACTGAATTCGGGATATAAATTATCTAACACCATCACCTAAAGACGGGTTGACACGCAAACAAAAAATGTACCAAGCCTAATAAAATTTTCTGAAAAGCGAGAAAATTGTACCTACAAAGCAAAGAATTGCCAACAAAAGACTCGTAAATCTGCGGAAACAAAAGAATCGGATGACATTAGAAGCACCTGATTCGCGTGATATTCGACAACAAAACTAACATTGGTTCTGTTTTATTCGGTGCGCAGTCTCACACAAAGAGTTGATCGTTGATCACTTCTGAACAGGAATTGGAGGCCAGAGTGCAGGGCAGGGCTTTGAGGGTGACGTGCCGGCTGTTTATTGCAGTTGACTGCAGCGTGAAGCAGGTGCGACAAAGTTTGAAACTTTGTGCTCACGTCGGTGTGTAATCGGCTTGTGCCTCCATAGGCACACGCCTGCGTACACACACGAAAAGCACGGTACGAGCACACTTGCTCTCATTTGCTCTCATACGTACTCGCACTGAATGCGTCATCGTCTTCACCTTGTCACTCACGCGACGGTTCTGTAAAGGAACGCATCCACGGACACACAATCGCTGAAATTTTCTTTCGGCCCAGCAACAAAGTTAAACTTGACACATTTGCGCAGGAAAAAAACCCAGCCCAGCATTTTAAAAAATCGACCCCCTCTGGCGATGCTATTGTGTTTCCGTAATATGGAAGTTTCTGAAATTAGCACCCGAACCCAGTTGGCTGGTGACACTGAGGACATGTAGAGACGGCAGGTGGTGTGTTCCGAGTCGACTCTCCCTCGGGCTAAACGCTCAGTCAAACCACAGTGCAGTTTTAAATCCAACACCAGAGGTGTGCAGAGTTCCATTCATCGATGCAAAAAGGGGTGATTTTCGACAGATATGAATTTTACCTGGTCGTTGAAGACAGATATTTTGTGTGGTTATAAATAGCAGGGTTCCAATTTCAAAGGTGTCCTTGCACTTGTACTGTCTGGACAGAAAGTCACTCGTTGCTTGTGTTTCCGTCCCCCAAAACACCACCCAAATGCAGCAGAAATGAGCAAAACACGAGCGAAGACATGAGTTCGATTACTCAGAGGCGAACTTTCGTTCAATTTCCATTCTTCTTCATCTTCACTCAATAAAATCAAATTGTCTGAGATGCAACATTTCTTCTGCAACTTTCCCAAGCAAAGGGCCTCACAATTGCAAGCACAAAGTTCAGTTGTGGACGAGAAGTTTTGAAGGCGATTGCTTTCAGCATGCGAAAAGGATATAAAACCAGCCAGGAACATTGTCGCAGCGTAAAATATGTGAGTCTGTCACCCACCGTTGCATGATAGTACCATGAGATTAAAAGCCCTGATAGCACCTTCAATGTCCACAGAGCCTCGATGGGGTGCCAAATCACAAAAGGCTGGTGTGAAATTGTCAGTATAAGTAATGCATGCCTGAAAGCTAACCTGCTATTAAGTTGTTACCCTGCTTTACAAAGAAAACAGCTGGTCCATAGTCGACATGATTTGTAGGGAGAAGACCATAAAAAGTTGCTTTGAGTTGATTTTAAACGAGCAAATATTTGAATATTTTTCAAACGAAAAGAGACGATGTTTGAATGGAAGTTAAAGACATGTGTACATTTTGCTGTCAGCCAAACTGAGATACAAGAGTGGTTGGTAAAGCTGAGTTCGCACGTTGTTCGTGTACTCAGAACATTCATAGTGGTGAAAACTGGGCATTTTAACCCACCATCTTTTGTGTCGTTTTTCTTGAGTGGCCTGACAACCAAAACGACGACAAGCTTGCACGACACCTTTCGTAAGCTGACCAGCAACAACATTTGCCAAAGAAATGCTCAGCGCTTATTTTGTCCCAGGAAGATCGGTGCAAAACGCAAATGTGAACAGATGTTTGGTGGCAAAGGGGCCTCGAGGAATTTTGCTTCGAGCAGTACACTCTGTCAGGCCATCATTACGAATACTTTAGTACTCTGCGTGCAACGTTTAGTCGAAACGAATGGAGATAGTTGATTTCAAAGTCAACAGACGTCTGAGGCAATGAGACTTTTTGATCAGCATTTAACGGTTCAAGCCATTCGACATCAGCCTCAATTTCTCCAAAGTGCGCATCTTGGCAAGGCAAGCAGTGAACCGTTGCATTATCTGGTGCCAACCCTCTCAGAAATTTCTGAGGGATTCTCATCTGTTCATCTCAAAAGACATCGCTCAAAATCAATTTGAAATCGTAATTACAGTTTTCACTGCATGCGCGTCGCAGGGTGCGTGTCCAGCCCATCGCGTGAGGTCACAGGAGCAGAGGTCAAGAGTCAGACGCCGGGTCTTGATTGGAGCAGGCGATGTGTAAATATGTGTTCTCCTGTTGGAGTGAGTAGCGTGCAAAGAATGTGTCTTCTTCCATTAGACGAGGAGAACGAACGACCGCTGCGAGGTGAAGCTCCATCTGCCTGCAGAGGCAGCCGCCGTGTTCACAGATTTACACATCCTCAAGGCTGAAAGAAAGAACCATAGCTGCCAACAAATCGGTCGTGTGTGTGTGTGTGTGTGTGTGTGTGTGTGTGTGTGTGTGTCTGTGTGTGTGTGTGTGTGTGCTCCTGTATGTGTGTTAGCTGAAGTGGCAACAGCAGGTTCAGTCCATTTCAGTTCAGTTCGTGACTGCATGAGTCGTTCTGGTTCAGTGTTCTTCACTTGGTTCCTGCAAGTATGTGGAATACTCGCACTGCACCACCCACACGTACGATGGCGCAAAATGCAAGAATCAGGTGGCGCCAAAGAACAAGAGCAGAGAAAAAAAAAACAATTCAAATGGTATTTGGGAATCTGTTATACCTGCTACAATTTTGCACGAACCCGACAACCTTGGTGAGCCGAACTTCAAACAAACCCTCACACAAATAAAACTCCAAAGCCCAACAACTCACATTTCAAATTCTTGATGTATCTGAACACCCAAGGCATTAAGATTCAACACAGGAAGCGTCACAACCCTTCTGGCCCCTTCTGATTCTTTTTCTGTTATCTGACAACTTCTGTCAACTTTGGGTTCATTGTCTCAACTCAAGAAAAGAGTACACCGTCACTGACATTGCATACACCAGGCTCTCACGGGGGTAAATACTCCAGCAAACAAGGATACAAGCAAAGAACTGTCTGATAAAACGTTTTGCACTGAATTTGCGCATAATTTTGGAGAAAGTGACTCCTATGAGGTGTTTGCTTAGACACAGGGGGAAAAATGAGACTGACTTTGATACACGAACCTCAAATTTTCAGACCAAATTTCCTCTTCCACACACATTGACTGCCAAAAGTTTTTCGCAAAAGATTCGTGTCTCTTCTTTTCTCTTTTTTCTGACTTGCCTGTTTTTCAGACACGAAAACAGGACACAGTTCAATCATGTTTTCCCGACGTCGATACTGAAGAGGGCTTCAGATAAAATTTGTCCATTTTTTTTATCAACCTTCAAATCAGAAATCCTGCCAAATGGTCTGAGTTTCTCTGCTCAATGTGACAAGTGACTCAGGTAAACACCACTTCCCAATTGAACATTCATATATTCGTGTCTCCATACGAGCACTGGAGCCAGTCTGGCGACCACTCGAGTACAGGTTACGCAACCTTGCTACCGTGACGCAGTCCCAGGTCAGGAGTCAAGACCTTCTTCAGAGGGACGTCTTTGTTTTGCGGTGTTCCTCGGGCCGCCATTAAATCCTCCAAGGCTGTCTTCGAGTGTATCTACGTGAGCCGAAATATTTAAAAGTGAAGCCTACGGTGGTTGCAGCAGTAACCAATCGTGGGAAGAGCAGAATTTCTTGCACGTGAGGTGAACATTTGATTTATTCCTCTTCACAAGTGCATGTATCGAGTGACATTTAAATGGTGTTCATATTTGGCTAACCCCTGGTGCCTGGGGAGGGGAATTCAAAAAAGCTTGCGGATAAATCATGGTTTACGTCAAAGGATTTGCAATTCAAGAAATGCTGTTGCGTGGTCCCCGTATTTCTTCCCACATTCGGGATCAGAGGATCAGTCAAAAGCATTCTCTCAAAACCAAATGAATTCAGAATGAATGACAGTGAAATACAACTGTTTGGCCAAGTCAAGAATTGGTCGAATGGTGTTGTTTTAAAATTCGACTCAAAGTGTGCTCGCACTGGATGATCGTGTGGGAGACCAATGAAACATTTTCCTGATGGGTTGGAGCCACACCACGCCCTCGCGGTCCAAACTTTGAATCTTACACAAGAGCAACACAACAGAAAGACAAAGATTTTGCAAAAAAAAAGCTTTTTGGGAGGCCAAGCGCAGAAAATACCCAAAAGTTGTCACTCACACTTCTGATTCGGATTTTCACTTGTGATTTATTCACAGATAGGCTGGCGACACGTTGATAACTTTTTTATCAATAATTCAAGTCTGAAGCGCGATACTCTCGGCTGCTCTTTGGTAGCTCCAGAAAGGTGTGCCACTTTTTTCACGAAAGACCTTTGGCTCAGCAATTTTCGTCTCAAATTGTGTCACTGAGCCCATTTGTGTCATAAGCCTGGATCGCGGACATTCATCAAGCTCTGATGTTGGATGATAACACATATTTTCATGTATTATGTATTCATAGTATGTGTGTTGGCACAGATATGTGAAGTGGGCAGGTGTGGGGTGGAAATGGTGCAAACCAGAAAGTATCTTCAGTTTGTCGATATGGTCAGAAGTTATCGGCTGCACAGAACGTCAACTCCCAGCTTATTTTGTCACTGCATCTGCAGCACATGTGCGCGCATATTTTCACGCTCTGTACTTCGAGGCGGAAAAGGCTTCAATTGTATGGTTTGAAACAGGCGGAAAAGGCTTTAATTGTATGGTTTGAAACAATCATTCTGCAAACGAATTGGTGCAAACAAACTGTTGCCACTGAAGCCTTTATGTTTTTACAGAAAACAGTGCGACATTATTCTTTCGGGAATCGTTTTGAAAAGTAGAACCTGGGTTGCACACAGAGCAGATTCGTTTTGATGAGCTTCTCCAATGTTTCCCTTGAATAATCTTTCATGAACCTGCAGATGCCATTTTCCTTTTGAGGCTCTAAAGTCATCACTCACTCCGAGACATTTTATAACTTTGGTAATATTCTGGGCATGGACACGAGCCGAACAGGCCACCTGCTGCTCGCTGATAACAATGACCCACAGACAGCGGTGAGATTAAGAGATCACCAATTACAATGGAATATGAACTGACACAAGATGACAGAGCAATGAGGTTAACCGGATCCCCTCAGGATCAGTCCGTTGACAAAGAGTTCCCGAGCAAAAAGAGATTAGGATGGGCCCTTGGTGCAGCTTCCAGGAGCTTTTGTTAAATTGCACAAGCTTTCAGGGCCTGAAATGAGACACGCATAGCTTCACAAAGACCAACTATGAGAAGCGTTGAAAAAGTGAAAAAATCCAGTCATTATGCTCTGAATACAGTGTCTTTATCCTGAGCTCAAGAATGAATCAGGAACCTGTGTCCCCTTCACGGAGAGCTGTGTACTGTGCATCACTGTGATCCGGTGTGATAAGAAGCACGAGGCATTTGTAGTTTCCCAGCGCTTCTGTGTCACTGCGTCTCGCACCTACAGCGCATTTTGATCAGCGACGCTGAGATTAATAGGTCGCAGCTTGTGAAACCGAGAATCAGGTGTTTCTAAGCTGCTTACGTCCGGGACGAAGAAAGGTCTTGATCACACGTTTTGCTTTTGTCCCCGACTGACATCAAAACAAAGAAACCTTACAGCAATGTTACAGCATCTGATGCTCAAGGAAAGTCTAATGCTGTGTGTTGGAGGAAAAGGTGTCTCCAGACGATGCCTCAAAGGAAGTTCAAAAGCCGCGGGTGTGAGCTGAAATTTGCGAGATTAAACACTGGTCGGGATTCATAGCAGCTTAAGGGAGAAGGGACAAGGTGTGAAGGAGAAAGCTTCTTACAGACACCTCGCTCCAGATCTGCCGCGAACAGCTGATGTCTCCTTCTGCTTCTCTTTCAAGACTGCGCCACTTGAGGCAGTCTGAAAGGTCCCAGAAATCTAACCTTCAGCGTTCCGCCTTCTAGCTGGAGATTCACAAGTGCATAGTGGAAATTCCCCCATTTTGGTCGTTTGTGTCGCGAAGGTTATTGCTCAATTAATCACCAGTCAGCGTTTCCTTTGAAGGAAAAGGAGTTTGTGACATGGAAAGAGGAAACGCTGGGGTCGTTGGCTCCACTCAGCACTGCGAGCACAATGCACACAGAAGCGGGGCGAGTCGAGTACCTGCCGTACGAGGCCTTTGATCCGAACTGCTTCAAACACCTTTATGTTTTGCACACAGCTCTCATTGTGGAAGGTTGTCTCCTTCTTCGCTATTGATCTGTTAATAAAGACAGCAGAAAGCGCTTAATAAAGTGAGAAAAAAGGTTCATAAATGTCACAATTGATTTACAAAGGCTGATAAACACACTGAAATACCCCACGAGTTGCGTTTAATATTAATGATAACGGGTCTTGAGCTGCTTCTTGCGGAAACAAGCAACAAAGGCGATGTATTTGCAGGCCTCTTCACGACTACATCAATTTCTGCAGAAACCTGCAGCCGAGCACCGATCCTTGTCGTTGACCCACACCGACCCCAGGCTGCAGGTTTTCCCTCAAATTCCGTGTTTCACGTGAAACGCACCTTTCAGATGACGACTCGTGGATCTTGTGAACCTGGGCTCGTCAGCCCGTTCGAAAAGTTTTCGTGGGTGTTCTGTGCGTGAAGTCCCTCAAGTTGCGCGTCCAGCTTTTTGGTTTCGCGAAACAGCAGAAACACTTTTATCCTTTGAGCAGCAGCTGCCATGTTGAGCTTCGTCCTCTGCTGTGCAGCAATTCTCCAGAGTCCGTCGCGGGCCGAGACAGCTCGCACCACACAAAGCAGTCTGTCTTTCCAAAGTGGACATTTTAAGTGTTCCTGCGCTGGCTGCAAATGTGTTAATGATTCTCCTTTTCTAATGGACAACACAACACTCCGCAGCTTTTCTGCAACATATTGGGGGCCCATGGGAATCACTAATTACCTGTACCTGTTAATATAATTAACCGAACTGTCTGCAGACTGGACTAATGGCAGCAAATGGGCAAAGCAAGTGAGAATTGCCAGCGCCATTACTCAGGAGACGCAGATGACCAGAGCGCAAAGTTCCCAGCAGCCAAGACGCGAACTGGCAGCGAGTTGTAAATCAGAGCAGCGACTCCGCGTCCTTGTTCTGCGGCTGGACACTCCACCCACAGAAGAGAAGATTTCTTCGCCAACCCCAAGGAAACAATTTGCTTTGTTCTGCACAGGCCTTTCCGTTGTGTTTGCCTCTCCCTTGCAAGATTTTGTGTGTCACGACTGCATGGCGATGACTTGGTTCTCACGTTGTGCTAAATGTCCAACACGTCACTCGAAATCGAGAGTCACTGCCAACAGCTGAAGGCATCCTTGTTCGAAGTGAAAAGGGAAATTCAAACGTTGTGACACTTGGAGGAAGGGAGTGTCTGATTTGAGAAGAGCACCCTATCTCTTGACATGCAAAGAAATACTTTGTCACACAGCAGGCAGAATCAAGCTTGAAAATCTGCTGTTGGCGCACCAGGTGTAAAGCCCAGATGACCATGTCATGACATGGAACTTGTGTATTTGTCATTCACATTGACACCCAAACACAATTATCTCCACAAAATCCATCGAAATACGAGAAAGCCGCGCGTTAGTTCAGAAATGATAGCAGAACTGTTTTCCCCTCGATTAGCTCATTTGGTCTCGGGAGACAACGGTCAGTTGGAGCGTGAGTCCCTGCAGTGGAGCCTCTGCTCTGCCCCCAAGCTGCCCTAACCCGGACGAACAGGCATAACAAATGACCATTACAAGTATTTTGTGTTGCTTGATCAGCTTTAATTCGTGTGTCTTCCACTCGGCTGGCATGACGAGTGGTGAGACACATCGAAACGTACACTTGTCCAGTCTGGGGATCAGAGCGGTTCACTACAATCACCATCAGTGCCAAAACTCAAACATCCGAAGCGCCTGCAATGATCCTCCTTTAATGCAGCTGACACTTGACAAGATCCAGTTGAAGACAGTTTCCGATGGAACAGGACCAAGCTTCCTCAGAACAGCACTTCCAACGACACAGTTGTCCGCACGCATTCACAGGAGTCGGTTCACGTGGTGAGAATCTGATCTTCGTATTTCCAGGTTTGTCAGCTTCTCTGTGCTCTGTGTTCTCTTTCCAACTTAAAGTTGTTGAACCGAGAGATAATTGGCACTCGGCACACGATTTGTGCAACTGCCGTGACTTCTTGGGCTTTGAAACCAACACGGTTTTGTCGAGCTCCAAAAAGAAAAACAAAATTTATCGTCTCTTGACACGAGTACAGGCTGAACAGAAATATTTCATAAAAAGTGACCTGGTGACGTTTCTCCGACTCCCCTGCTTGCTTGACAGTAGAAATTGCAGTGTCTCGCACAGCTATGACCGATGCTAACAAATCAACACAGCTAATTCCACGGAAAATATCAGAGAGGAAGGTGCCAACAGTTGACATGCCATCTACACATTACCAAAACCAATAATAGTTTAGTATTCATTTGCGCCTATTGACACTGCTCGACAGGCCATTTATGCTTTATTTGTGGAGACGTCCCTCATTGAGCATCTGTGGACTAAATAGCCTTCGTTACTGATGCCCTTATGCAGATTTTTATGAACGGACTGCCTTAAAATATTATCACTATTAGCACCTGAAGTGAAGCCTGTCAAAGCACAGTAGGTCTCTGTTTGGTGTGTTGTGCGCTGCAAATATTGAACCGAAGTGTCCTGGGTGTGACTTCAGTTCCCCAAACCGCAGACACAACAACTACGTACGATAGACTTCGTAGATCCAAGTTTTGTCTCTGAACGACTGAAAAGGCAAAGCTGGAAACATGTGTCAAAAGGAATGTCCGCACCACCACAGCGACCAAGTTGAGCATCCCCAAATGACCGAGTCCCAAGCTGCCTGCCGGCTTCTGCTTTGAAGAGGCGGGCTTTGCTTTTCGCAGTGTTGAGCTAAAAGTTTTACCAGGCGTACAAATAAATTTATTGAGCTGGTCAAACAAGTGCGACTCAAGTGAGCAGCAGGTTGGTCCCGAGGGAATGGTCATCACCTGCTAGGTGTGTCATTGAAGCAGATATCCCGGGCGTACAACTCCACTGCAGGTATTACTGTTTGCACTTAACTTCGAGGTGATGAGTCCACGGGGAGATCGGGAATGACGCATCTCCATTTGTGCAAAGGACAAGAAGTGCGGTGTACAAAGAAAGCAGCGAAATGGAATCTGGCGCAAAAGCTGTTTGGCAGCTGATGGATGTCCGCTCGCATGTCACCAGGGCACAAGTTACAGCGCTGGTCTTACGGAGGAAGAACTGAACTGTCAAACAAAGAATTTTACACAGCACAGTCGTAGTGTTCCTGTATTCTTGGCAATTCTGAACGCGTGACCTGGCCCCAAACTGTGTTCCTCCTCTGAACAGATGTCACAAATGGATCGTCATTGCTGACCAGCCAAACAACCAGAGGCAATAAAAACAAATTCAATTGTCATTTGATTTATATCCAATTCCTTGTGAAACAAAGGGTCAATTGCCCTGCACTCCTCAGCATTTGCTGTTTGCCTTGGCATCCAGCTCAGTTCTTCCCTTCTTTCCACTCGGCTGGCATGACGAGTGGTGAGACCCATCGAAACGTACACTTGTCCAGTCTGGGGATCAGAGCGGTTCACTACAATCACCATCAGTGCCAAAACTCAAACATCCAAGTGCTTCTGCTGATCCATATTAATCCAGGCATTACACACTCGAGTGCAGTGATAACCTATCAGCCATGTGGAATGGGACATCGCGGACGCTTTTGGAACAGCGGAGGATACAGCTCGAGCACCCCAGGTGAAGAAAGAAAAACATTTCGACCATTACAATGACCAAGGTGTGCAGACAAGTGTAAACTCTGCTGCCCGCACTGCGGCTTTTGCGAAAGCCGTGAGCTCCCTTTTCGAGCCACGAACGATTCAATTGGGCATTGTTTCAGGTCAGTGTTCATCAAAAATGAGTGGCAACGGACTGCGCAGCTCGACCAGCAGCTTTCATGGGTGGTGGACGTTTTCCGGAGTGAAAAGGACAAGAGCGAACTTGTGTTCAAGGGCTTTTCGTGGTCGCGTGCAGTGCAAAATCAGGCGATAATGACTGATGTGTGTGTGTGTGTGTGTGTGTGTGTGTGGTGTGTGTGTTGTCCCTGTTTGAGACCTGTTCAGAGGCTGCTGCCTGCAACTCTGGCAGAACACACAGAATCAGGTTGCACGGTGCAAAGAACTCGGCCGCTCCGTTCACTTTGTTGTCTTGTGATCGCATAATCATCTCATTTCTTTTCACCTAATGATCAAATGCGTCCAACCAGAAGTAACATGAAAAGACAGGAAGGTCGACCTACCAAAAGTAACACTTGGTTGTCTTTGATCACCAATTCGTACGTGTTACCTGTCACTTTGTTTAGGTTTTAGTCATTATCTCGTGGAAAATGTCAATAGCTGCCTTCTCCTCTTTGTGACGACCCTGGCCTGAGGTGATCCGCTAAAAGCACCAAACAGTTTCGACTCTTGAAGAAGACACCTCGATTTTGCGTTCGCTCTTCTGCCTTCGAAGTGCACTGCTTTGCGATGCCCTTTGCTTTTCTTTCTCCTGTTTGCACGAAAAGGCTAGATGCTCTTGTGCCGAAAAAGAAGCAGACAGTTCGTGCAAAAACGTTCCTTGAATGGCTTCCACGAAACTTAAGCTGAGCAGAATCACTCTTTTCTTTGCTCGCGTCCTTTTGAAGAGTCGTTTCCGTACGAGCTGCTCACACGTGATGAAGCAGGCCTCATCAGGCGGCCAAATTAGGCCAATTGACCACATGGACCCCGCTGATTAAGTTGCAGCCGATCTCACTGCTAATTGATTCCGCTTGTAATTAGGAGAGGATTTAATATTTAAATTCCATTCAAATTTCAGCAGGCCGTTCCTGATCAGGCGAGCAGATTTCGCTACACGTAACCAGATGTGCAAATTTGATCACAAGACAATGATCAGGCAAAATTGTCTTCTCAACACAGTTGTGGAGGTCAATTGATTCAGTGGCCACTTCCAAGTGATCACCAAGTTCACAAGTATTGTTCAAGAAATCCATGAACGTCACTGCCCGCAAACAGAATGACATGAAATCACAAACAGGCCACACCAACCCTCAGCTTGACACTGTAAATTGGGTAAAATCAACAATCATTAGGGTGTCACATTGTGACAATGGGTGAACCTGAGCAGTACAGAAACACAAGTCGCGATTAGCTCTGATTTTCTAACTTCATACTGTATTTGGATGGAAATTGTCGTTCCGTCCATTATCACTCACAACATACAATGAAGGACAATGAACAAGCATGCACGGCAGCTTCGAACCTGTCTGCGCCCTCAGTGTCACACAAACAAATCGACAAGTGCCACAGAAACGGTGCACAACAGAAGTCCACGCGGCAAATCATTGTCACTTTGTGAGTGTTGAGAACCTGGACACAACGGGTCTTGCTTACCTTTCGAAATGGTTGAAAATAAGACTGTTTAGACTGTCTGCACAACCGACAATAACACATCGGAAGACCTCACACCAGGTTTGAGGTTTTGCGCAACCTGGTTTTGACATTGAGTTGTCTGATCTGTTCGACGACCCAACTGCGCCGTACATCACGCTTGATCTGGAAGTTTCAACTTCCCCAAATTCTGAAATTGTGGATTACGCTCAATCATTTTCGCGTTTCCAATTTGATGATGAACCAATTGTCACCACAATCAGATGGCTGTGCGCGAAGCGCGGTTTGAGTCCTTTGAGAACAAATGGTCAGTGGTGATAACAAGCTGTCGCACGGAACTTACTCTGCTCCGCTGCCTCACTTTCCTGACGCCGGAGTGAATGAAGCACGAGCAGGATTCTTTTCGAGAGACAAGAAGCTGACAATTGACTGTAAAGAAAACCTGTGGAGCAGCAACAATGTTGATTCAAGGGTAAGTACATGTTGATTAGGCGCGCGAACATCAAAATTGAAATCTCGCTGTTGCACGCATAGTTTCATAAGCTGTCTGGATGTGCATTCATGCAGTTGAGTGCTGTGCGCACACCAAGGTCCCACAACCCCCTCCTCCCAAAAACTTCGAAAGAGAAATCGAGTGCCTCTTTCCTGGGGAGGGGGGACACGCCTGACAGGTCCTGCATCTGCCTGTGACAAATACCCTTCCACTTCGGCAGTAATTAGGTGATTTGAGATGGGTTGCACGATTTGAGCCAAATCGGTGCGAGCCAAATCGAAGCACCTATAGGCAGCGTCTTCCAAAAGTATGTCAGCAGCAGTTTCATGGTCA
>JAAUXT010014628.1_pt1 | contig 49818 bp, 49 predicted proteins | sample 7278171 | NCBI WGS metagenome assembly JAAUXT01 (sample SAMN14350112, study PRJNA611818) | marine sediment metagenome | isolation source: surface marine sediment (1.8m) | place: French Polynesia: Moorea | collected 2018-08
CCTGGAAGAGTTTTTGTTGTCACGGGTGGGGTCCTGTCTATGTCTGTGACATAGAAGAATATGGATTGAGGGTGACAACACCCGTCCACGTCACGCGTGACGATCAGATTCTTCAAAGCGAAGTCGTAGATGTCATCAGCGCTCCCAATCCAGCAATCCTGTTGTCATACCGGATGAAAAACGGTTTCTTAATTGACGGGCCTCGTAATTCTGATTTGTGTGACCGTTCAAAATCACAGGACATTTCATGAATTTACTCAGAGAAACGCTGTCCTCTGCAGCGTGAAAAGAATTAGTCTTCGTTATCACTGGGATTGCTTTCTCTGAGAAGCAACCGGAGTGTTTTGCTCAACTCATCAGTTGTGCGAATGAGGACAGTTTTGCACAGCTGATCCCCTTCGAGAGAGAAACAGTGATTTCCCTGACGAGAAAGTAGATCTGTTCAGGAGAGCCAAGTTTCAGTTCATCTGGCTAAGTGCCACACAATTGCGAGACGTTTTCTTTCTGAATTTTGACTTTCACTCACAATCTGTCCCAACCAAGTCCTCATCGCGTTCTTCCCCATTGGGCATCAGCTCACGTCGATCCAGCTGTGCTTCTGTTCCAAACAATACTGGTTATCGAACGCTGTGCTTCTATTCGGTGTGACGTTTCAAAGTCAACAACCCTCGATATCCAAAGTTTTGTCCTCTTTGCTACGTCATGTTTGGGGACTGAAATCGAATCGGAACGTGTTTCCTGGGTCAGAGGGGCACACAGCGTGGCACAATGCCGACGACAACCAGAACTCGCCACAAGTTTTCCAAAACACACTTGAAAGCTCCAAATGCCACGTTCTTGCCACCCGACACGAAAAAAGTTGGTGGTGCCAAGCACCCTTTTTGACAAAAACAATATTGGTCAGCACACTGGGTTTTTCGGTCAGCGCAGGACCCACGCTGAAATCTGCCGAAATTGAAATTTGCAACTCATTGACCTTTTCCTCTCTCTCTCTCTCTCTCTCTCTCTCTCTCTCTCTCTCTCTCTCTCTCTCTCTCTCTCTCTCTCTCACACACACACACACACACACACACACAAACATAAGGATTTGCCAACCAGGGATTTTTTGAGGGAGACTCCAGGATCCGGCAACTGATCCCTGGAAACAAATCAATGTCTCCCAAGATCTTGATTTTGTTTTGCAAACGACAACTTTCAGTGGAAGTCTGCCCTCCCACAAGGAGGTCGGTCTTCTGGACCAAGTCAAAGCGCTGTTGTGTTTGCAGGCGAAGCACGAGTTGTGTACGAGTGTACGTCTTCGCTCACACAACCGGTGGCAACAGGAGCCAACGTCATCGCAGCAGAAGTCAGTTCACGACTGTCGACGACATCCAAGCTCCAAGCGCAGACGGTGAACGTGTGCGCCTTCCTCAAACATTTTTCCCGTCCTGCCCGACTCGAGAAACATGAATATTTTGACGGCACAAACAACAGCAACAGCCCTGTGTGTGACAGATGAAAAGCATCACGAAAGCCTCAACAACAAAGCTGCACGACAATGTTCATATGCAGACCAACTCCAAAACAAAGACGAGGATTCACTGTTGGCAGATTTGTCATCATAGCACGACAGTTGCGTTTGTTTCTCCATTCTTCTCCGTTGAAAAGTGAAGGCAGATTCGTCATTTGGATGAAAGCGTAGATACCCACCGTCTCACTTTCATGTGATTACCAAGCTACATGTCTCACAATTAAGATAAAGTGGCTTGCGATCTGATATTCCGTCGAAGAAATGATTCTGTGTTGGCGGTTTTCCAAAAATATCACAGAATGAGCCCTTCAAATGTGATTTGGAAAACCTGTACTCGGCGAACATGCGCCAAATGACACTGAGATTGATCGCTTGTTGATCTTCTGCTTGTACGCGTGGCCATTTTCATACTATTCTTCGCATCAAACACTGTTTGGTCAACTTTGTCTCAATGATTCACCAAAAATGGAAAGGAGAAAGTCATTCTTGTCCAGAATTGTCGCGAACTCGGAAGAATTCAATCGCTGGCCGTTCCATTGCACTCGCTTCCTGTTGATGTGTATGTGCATCGGCACATTTACATTGTCCCTGGGGCCTCCTGCGCTCAGTAGCAGCGGAATACAAATTGAAGGGAATCGAGTGTCACATTACACCTTCCGCGATGCTCCCTTGATCTCCTTAATTGACAGACAAGCTTGGATTTGATCAACTGCAGCAAGACCACTGTTGTAAAATCTTCCCTGCATCAAACAGGGAGCAGTCTTCTGGAAGCTGTTCCAGATAAGTTGGAGCAAGGTGTGACGGACAAGGTGGACATTGTTCTTGTGTTGCTCCACTGTGCACCATTTCGGTTCTCATCCCCACAGACCCAAAAGGGACACCGTACAACAGGATTTCTCGCACGCAACATGGAACAAACAATGCTCAGTCTGGGTGTTTTGGAGCCTCTCTCCTTTACGATTTTTGTACTCACATTCAGCTCTTTCTCTGGAGTTGGAAGACTCTTACCTGCAAGCATACAAACAAGAATCTTTATAAGACATGCTGTCTGCAACAAGACGCCTTGAAACAACACGTAGTGCCAAAGTAGATCCTGCTGTGTCAAAATCAAAAGGAGAAACTGCTGTTTGGAGAACGGGAATTGCCAGCACTTGTATACCAGAGCAATACTCTTGTAGAATTTAAAGTCTCTGTTTCTAACAAGCCTTCGCAGCTTTGTAGGGCTCACGCTTGCTTGTGGCATGAAAAAGGCACATCGTCTGTTCTGTCTGCCTGAGAAGTCACTTCAACAATGACTGTTTCCTTGCACCAAACTTCACCTTTCATGTGCAAGCTTGATGCAAGTACGCAAGTGTGTATCTGTCTGTCTCTCTGTCTAGTCCGTTGGTGATATGAAATGGTGATTGAAGCTGTTTGACGGACTTGTTGCGTATGCTGCTGCTTCAAATTATCCTGTCAGAACAGATGGTTGTTCAATGTAATTGTTCCATTTGGTAAAATCATTTTGTCCAAATTTATGAGCTCCAGATCAAGTCGTGTATGTTGAGCGTCAGTCTGTCATTTCGCAATAGACTGCGAGTGACAAGAACTTCACGGGCTTAGGCGACGACCACAGAGAAAAAGGAACAGCACAAACCTAAACTGTCGTGCCCTTTTCATTTTTCATGCGCGCAGCAAAACACACACACACACACACACACACACACACACACATACACACACACACACACACACGGAGGCTTGACGACAAACTTTGGCGGGAGGGACAGATTTGTCTGCCCAGTCTTCAGTGCGAGATCCGCAACCAAGACTCAGGTGAACCAAGGCAGTTCCGCCATGTCGGAACAATTCTCACGGTTTTGTTCCTAATTTTTGTTCTCACTGCATATTTTCACAGCTGGAAAACATTTGCTTTTCTTGCAAGAAAACATTCAGTGGTTTGATTGTACATGTGGGGAAGGGGCACGGCCAAGTCATGACACCTCAAGCACCGTCGCTGCAAATAGCATTGGCGGATGAAAGCTGTTGCGACACTTGCCAGCACAAAATCCAGCAGTTCCCTTTATTACATGTGATAATTTATGATCGGCGAGCATGACCAACATAAGGTCGCCGTAATGAAGAGTCCCCGGTGTGCGCAGACCCTGGTTATGACACCTATTTATCACAACAAGATTGAAACATTGAACCTGAGGGCAAATGAGGTCACAGAGATTCAAGGCAAAGGTCAACAAGGGCAGTTGATTCAAAACACACATCAGCATTTGCATTTTCAAATATGAACCTCGGTGTGTTTGCCGGTGTCACCGTCTAGGACAGAGCGAGGAACAAGCAGAGTGAGTCGTTCTTGCAGGCAGATGGCAAGTGAAGGCATCTCTTTGCGCAACACGGTTTGGTTCGTCGCAGGTCTATATCAAAATTTGCTCGATTTCTTTGCTCTGCGACGTTCTTTGACGACTCGTACCGTGTGTCGTCTGCAACCAAACGAAAAGAGAAGAGAACATCCAGCAGTTTGAGGAGCCGCGAGAGTCAGCCAAGGATGAGTTTCACTGCAGGAAAGACGAATAGCTCACCTGGGCCACGTTAATGGTGATTTCTACCTCGACATGTATGCACTGAGAGTGGTGAACAGGAAATGATGCTTCAATTGCTTTTCCTTTCTCTCGACAGGAGAGAGATGACCAAAGAAAAAAAAGAAAGAGCACACTGTCACTTTACGAGAAGGTAAATTTTCTCGTTTTCTTTCTTTTGAATTTGTGGTGCACTGGCAATGAAGTTGAATGCACATTGAACCGTGCACAGGGAAATCACATCAACCAGGGCCTTCCTGATGTCCTTCTGAAGTGCTTTGTGCCAACACGGCGTTGACGCCGTGACATTTTTGGAACGTATTCGTGGACGGAATTCAACACGTTTGAGACCTCTTCGAGATGATAACTTCCCCTTTCAAAACGAGTTCAGCGTGTAAACCGACACCTTCGGTGAGTTTTTGACAACCATGCCAGGATGTAATATGAAGCAATGCTGTTTTTGCGTCCATGATTTATGTTGGTTGACTTGTGTTCGTTTCCTCCTAAATCACCCATCCAACCTTCTTATTAGATTCAGAGCCGGACGGAACGTAAATCTAGGTGGAAGCAGAATTGGTTTGGGTGCTTTATGACGTGGCAACTTGCCTTTCTTTACCTGGATCAACGCTCCTTTGTGGAAACGAACTTGTTCGAGGTGCAAGTATGAACTGCTTTCTAGAAAGTATTTTGGCCAAAAGATGATGAACTTCTCTCAAGAATTTTGTTGAAAACTTTCCCCTGACCTTGTTGGGTCTTTGCACAAGTGTGGCCGAGAATACCAATTGTCGCGAACATTTGTCTCGTTTTCAGTCAGTGGCAAAGTCAGACGAAGCGCAAACGTACTTCAGAAAATACGGAAAAGCACCGGTTGAACACAGTCTGGTCGGTTTGCACACCGTCCTGTCAACCAGTTTTGTATGTGGACTGTTCCTACGTTGTTGTTTCGCATCATCCACAGAATTTCAGTCGTGCCTGTTGACAAAAGACAACCAATACAGCTTCACATCGCTCCCAAAGAAAACCAGCCTCCTCGAAAGATTCCCTTTGCATTGAAATATCCAATTATTGGTAAATAAAAACGTGGTGCAATCAGGCAAAAAAGCAATCAGGGTTTATCCTGGACAGATTATCAGATTCTCAGGCAATAAACTGCCTTATCACGCAACGTGGCGCAACAAGCCGCACCGCACCATAAGCTTGTTCTCAATAACGCACTGCTGATCTGCAAACCACTTTGGCCTTGCAGAAAAATTCCAATTCAGCAGACGCAGATGCAATCTCCAGTCGAATCCATTCGTCAGCGCCACCAGAAAATTCGGCAAAACATGGTGGTCGTCGCCAAGACAACACTGGTGATAAAATCGTCGCCAATATGAAAGAGATCAACGCTGAATGAGAACCGAGAAGCATGCTTTGTCATCTGCCTCCTTCCTTGACACTGTACCGAAAGCGCAATGACCAGAACAGCAGGAAACTTGCTTTCGCTGTTGCACCAGATTTCTCCTCAGGTTCGCACTCACTCAAACTCAATTCCATGCTGCAGAAAGACAGTCAGTGAATGAACAAGGCACTCCAGAACGAGCCCGGACCAATAGCTCGGAGAGCAGCATGTCAGGTTCCATTGCAGTTCGATAACACTTGCATTCTGCGACATGGAGAAATCTACAATGGCTGAGACAATGGGGCTCATGGGACGAGTTATGACTGACGGTGAAGCTCGTAAAATGAGTGACAACTGTTCCCAGTGTGCTGTTTCCCGTGCAGAGCTGTGTTTGCTCCTTCAGTCATGACAGAGTCTGCGAAGCCTGGATATCGTCTGCACATGTACGTACACGGGCTCGTTCGCATCACAGCTGTCAGTGAAAGAGACTTTCTGAACTGTTTTGGTCGTTTTGAAAAAGAAACGTTCGGCAGCAAGCAAAACATAACAACTCTGTGTCCATTTTTGATCAAATCACAGATTCCGTCTGGACAATCGGGCTGAACTGATTTTTTCCAACCCGTGGACGCACCTACTTGATGTGACCCACTTCTGCAGGGACTGAGCAAACAGAGCCATGATGAACCAGGCAAACAATGTGACCGCTCCTTTCTAATTGATGTCCACCTGCGGCGACAGGTCAGCCAAACTCTTACTCTTTGGTCCTCGGGGGAGGTGAGTGCATGTGCCATGCATTTTCGCATGCAGTGACTCAGACCTCAGCTGATGACCGCCAGTTGAATGGTCAACGTTGCAAAACGCTCAAAATAGGGAGAAGAGCTTCTTGTCCAATGCTGTCATTGGGACACATGGCCCTAGGTCAGAGCTCAGTCCGGACGAGTGGCCCCCTACCCCAATCCTGGGTGCGAGTGCTCTGGATGCGTTAGTTCCTCCTGCGATGCCCTTCTGTGTGCCCAGTAGCGTACGAGTGCGTGGGCAGTTTGCGCTTTGCATTCCAACATTTCCTCTTCTGGCCTCTGGATGCGGTTTGAAGCCATATTCGACTTGACACAACCAAATCTCGACATCGGGGTCACCCTGCTGACAAACTACTTCAGTGTCACATGTGGAAAAGCGAGCAAAGATAAAAAACTATTCGCAGAAACACAGATGATCACCCCTCCATTTGCATGCAAAGCAGCTTTATCTGACATCTTTATGATATCCCTTCTGCTGATCATTTCTTCATTGTTTTCCGTCCAAATCTCTTGTAATCCTTTGTTTTATCAGTTCTTAGTGCGAAATGAACTGTTTATGATGTAAGCTGGTGCATGTGATCCCTACATAGCGTGTTCATAAATCTCCAGGCAATGCTGAAGAGTATCATGCATGCAGAAAGGCTGCGGTGCCAATTTACCAAGACAAAGTGATATGATGATGCATCAAAAACAAGAAATACATTTGTGTGCAGTTCTCTGTTACACATCGAGCAGATGACAAATCCTGAAATGCTCACTCATTTGGATTTGCAGCCGAAACCCAAAGACACCAAAAGGTCGCAAGCCTCCATCTTGCAGATGAATTCTGTTTCAAGCTTCTGGGTGAGCTGTGTACATGTCTTTCAGAACCCTTGCAACTGCGAAACGTGTCAACCTGACGTACATAATACTTTGTCATGCATGTGTGGTCACCAATCATCACTTTCATCCGAGACAAAAGAGACCGAACACTTTCATACATCATTGTCCCAACAGCAACAATGCAGGTTGGGATCCACTCTCGTGAGACACACACGTAGCCATGATAAGATCTCAGTGTCTATTCATTCGGCTCCGCACAAGACATGAAATATTGATGCGCACTGTCCTGCATCGTTCCATCTCCACCCAACACTGTCAACACGGAGCCGTTAAAACGCACTTGCTCCTGAAACGTTCTGCTCTGTGAAAAATTATCGGAAGTTCCCACCAGGCAACGACAGTGTTCTCACAAGGCGGGACTGAATTGGTCCATTTCATTTGGTTATATGGTCATGGGTTTGATAACATCAACTCGTCTGTTTCAAAATCAATGGTGGGATCAAGCTGGCAGCAGTAAGATCTGCTTGGGGTGAACTCGGGCAGACTGACATGTTTTCTTCTCCGTTGCGATGCATTCAGTATCGCGGATGAAGGCGTGGAATTGTTCAATCAGAGAGAACGTGAATTCTTGTTTGACATTGACAAGTCCTGTGACATGATAGATTCAATGTGCAATTGACTCAAATTTCAAAACCACCAGCAAACATATTGAATCCAGAGTTTATTTCCCACAGGAGGTAGAAACACTGCTGTGGTAAATGTAATCAAAACTATCAATCGCATAGATTCCACAGATGAGAGTGGTATGCCACAATATGATCAACAAACCAAACAGCTGTGTAGTCCATGACAACAGCATTGTTACTGTGGGTTTCACCATGGACCTTCTGTCGAGAGAGGACAAATATCGTCTCTTCGCTTGATTCCATTTTTTCCACCTTGGTTGTGAGAGAAATGAAAAGACATCATCACTCGTTTGTGCTTCGTCAAGTCATTGTGGCAAAATCTGCATAAGCTGTGTGGATCAAACTTGTGTGGTTCACTGCAATGTGCTGATGTACGAAAACCACAAGCAAAGCATTCGCAGGTGCTCAAAGAGACAGTCGCCAGCGGGGCCGCGGGGAACATTTATGCCCAGCTACGAGTTAACTAATGTTCATAAACATGTGAGAACGGCTCCCCCGCCCCAGCTCATGTCTGCCATGAAGTGAGTTACGATTCGCCCCAGACCAGCGAAGTGCCCAATTCGCTATCTCCACTCGTTTTGGTGAGATGAGTCTCAGCACCCACGCAAACAAGAGTGTGACAAGAATGGTTGGGTGAGTGAGTAAGGTGAGTGAGCAATTCAGCGTGCGAGTGACGAGGTGGAGGAGTGAAAGAATGGCAAGACTCCTTCTCCCCCCCGAGACAAGCCTCAGGGAAGAACACATAACATTTCTAAACCTGCAAGGGTTGGGTGCACATTTTACCTGCTATCATCAAAGTGAGAAAACGAGACAACCGCAATTGCGCAAAGAAACGGCTTTGCAGTACGCGGAAGTTCAATCTGGTGGGAATCGGCAAAGTGATTCTTCCAGATTTGTAACGCTCATGCAAACGGCCGTGGATGCTCATTTTAGGATCTGTGGTTATTAACAGCGACCATTTGAGCTCATTGCCCACACTGTCTCTTTCAAGGGCTCGGCCAAGGCAAGTTGATGTATCCGGAGCAGCAAATGGATTTGCCACAAATCTAGGCGCGGAGCTGTCAACATGTATAAAAGACACTCACACATCATTCATCAATTGCCCATTACGCACTGATGGCCCTGGCCTCAGGTCGAGTCCCAACCACCTTCCAATCCCCTTTTCCGAGAACCAATCCAGACCAAATTTCATTATGTTCATGAATATTGAAGCCAAAAGGAAAAGGTTCTGCAACGTAGACTTGAGAGCCACCTGGGCCTCCGTACGAACTCAGAATTCCTTTCATCAGTGTGAAGTGACAAAAACATAATGAAAACACAAATTCAAGAAGGTGGGGAAGTTTTCTTCTTCAGATGCACAAAAACCACAAAATTCTTGCAAGCCAAATGTCGTCCCTTTGGGTTTCGCGGGTCAACACACGTAGAGAACGAGCAATTCGTCTGTTGTCTGTGATGATTCTGACAGTTTGTTGAAGGCAAGCTGTTTTGACAGATGTTTGATCAACTGTACGATCTGATTCAACAAACCAGGAACAGCCTTTGATATCTGATTGAATGAACATACACAGAGAGACAAAAAGAATGTTTTCAGGTGTCAAATTAGTTCGAGCCTACAGGTGCTTGTGAATCATTTCTGGAGCGTACGGAAGGTCAGAAAACCTGATGCCACCAGAGTGCGGAACTGCCGAAGCGTTTCGTCGAACAGGTGGCACCAGAGATCAATGCACTCAGTTCGCATCAGCGTTTCTCTCTCACCGGTCATGATAAGGTTGGGGACAAACTGACCTGCGCTCAAGTGCATCTGAGAGAAGTTGCTTTTCTCAGGTACTCAAGAAGCTGAAAGGAAAGACTATTTTCTGCACTGCAGAAAAGCAGAAAAACGCCATGACAAGACCAAATGCACACTCTTTTCGGGCGTGCACCGATCAGGTGAGATGGAAGTGAATCGGACTGGTTGCTGCAGAAAGAAAATACACATGTGGTATTTGCATTGTTTTGTCGCTCTTTCCTGTTGTGACATCATTGACATTGTTTCCACGAAACAAGCATACCCTCAAGACTTCTTGGGTTGATTGCATTTTTCGAGTTTGACACGCCTAGTATTTCCTCAAAACAGCGCTTGGGACAGGAAAAGCCATATTTGTAAAAAAGAAATCAACTGACATTGGAAGACTTCATGTCTGCGCGGGATTCGTAGGTTATTTTGCCAACCCAGGGCTCCTGGTCTTCCTTGGTATTCATTCCACTCAGTTTGTCTTCGCAGTTACGAACTTTGCAGTGGTTGTTCCCTCTGAGAACATTGTCTTTCATGAATAAACTATGATACAGTAGTTCGTTTCTGTACATTCTGAAACAAAGTTCCAGCCACACAACAGCAATTCGGAACGCATACACGAACCAAACAGTGCTTCTGCTGGACAAAAGGCTGACCCTGAATGAATTTGACTGTTGGTCAAGAACACTTCCTTTCGGGTTCAGAAACCAGCAAGAAAGAAAGGCACAGAATGCACTCTGCTTTGGCTTGGAGGTTTGAATTTGCATTTTTCTTTGTCTTTCAATTTGGATCGAGAATCTCAAGATGACACGCCAGCAAAAACACTTGGATTTTATCCCTGCGAATTACACTGGTATTTCTGCACTGGTGTTTCCTTGCAGCGATTGACAACATTGCCAACACAAGCCAAGCACTGACACTTCAGTGAAAGAATATTGATCACAAGCAACGTTTCCGCTAATTAGGTAAGCACTTGAATTGAGAGGAAAAGGCCATTAGTTTCACAGTCAGGCTTCGTCAGATTTTGACCCAAAATCCAGGTTTGGTTTCTCATGCAGCATTTGTGGTCCCAGATTGGGTTTGCAGAAACTGTTTGTTGTTGTGAAGCAACTGTCTGTGTCTTTGAATACTGGAGTCCGTCTGTGAAAAGATAACTGGCCAGTTGTCTGGTCACACGAAAAGTGTTCTTGGATCTTCTCTCACTGTCATTTTACTCACAAGGTTGTTTGTCGATGTGGGTAAAACCTTGTGCTTTCGGTTCAAAATACAATGCTGAAAGCATAAAGTTCAAGAATCAAGTTCCAGTGCGAAAAAGTGGGAAATGGGGGGAAATGTACGCGTGTCAGTTGAGTTACTTCAGCGTCTTTGCATATTTTTACGCCACACTCATAAGACGATGCCCTGTCCTGTATGACACAGACAATTGTTACAGATTTGAGCAAATTTCTCCGGAAACACTTCATCTAATTCTCACCAACATCACACTGCGGAGAACGGAAATATGTTGGTGAAGGCATTGCACTCAAGTGGGTGTCACCTACAGCTTGTCATATTACACAGACATGTACTCTCGCCTCATGTAACAGTCCCCTGCCACTCTGTCCCAAACATCATTAACGCTCAGCCCGTTTCTGCAAACAGGATTTCAGGCCAGCCTGCACTGAAATGCAGTTCAAATATGTCACTTATCTGCCTTGGAAAAGCTGTTGGAATGTCAGAACTTGTATTCAAGTCAATCGCAGATGCATTTGACAAACGCGTTAAAAAAATTCATTTGTGGTTCGAAAACATCAAAATGTGATCCATTACTTCGCGTTGCTGCATGGTTCCGGGGAATCCAACTTCCAGTCCGACTCAGACTGTTGTAGTTGCAGGAAACGATGCTTTAAGAATTGGATCGCACCAAGAGAAGAGAGTCTGAGTGCCGTATCAGATGCACAAGTGCAATCTCCCGCATGGGAAGATTTATCTCGAGTCCGAAGCCTTCCAGTCATTCCTTTTATCTTCACTCATAAACAAAGGTAAGAAGCCTCTCCTCCCTTTTCAAGTCAACAGAGGAGAGGCTTAAACTCCAATCGCCGAGCCAAAGAAAACTTTGACCTTTCAAACGTAATAGGATTAGATTAAACAAATCCTGGCTCAATTTGAGGGCTCCTGGTGGCTCTTCTCGTGCAGAGAAGTAGCTTCATGTAACATGTATTGGCTGTCAGTTTCATTATGTGCTCAGTGACAATTTTCAGCGCAGAGAAGAGGCAAGTAATTTGTTTAGGGAAATTTTTAAATTAAACTTACTGGGGCATTAGATGATTAGGTTTGACTGGCGCATTCGCTCACACTGGCTCAGCCCCGCAGCTTTATCACTGCCTTTCTTCTCTTGCAGTTGTTTGGCTGGTCTACTGACCAAAATGCCAAGTGCTTTGACCGTTCCAGTGTCTTACTGACTAGAAAGACAGAAAGGTCTCACGACAAGATCGTTGGTCTTGTCAAAATGTTTCATCCAAATGATTTCATACTTGTGTGGCAGAAATTTTCTGGGATGAGATGCTTCGCTTCTTCACGAATCCTGCTGTTTACCATGTCCAATGAATCGGACAATAGCACTGGGCCTGGCGGAGGAACACCTCGCATCGAGCAATGCAATTAACTTGGTTGCTGGCGTGCAAAAATGTCTTTGTGCCCTAATTACACCAGAGCTGCACATCCTCCCTGCAGCTTGGTCATGCAAGCCGCGTCCTGGATTTTCCCATGCTGGGGAAAACGATGCTTATCCTTGGTGCACCTTTCGACGAAGACACACATGGTACGAGGGCTGCTCACAAATTTCCCATTGTGCCACAAAAAAAGAAGATTGTGACGCAAGTGTAGATCTGGGGCGGAAAATTTGTGGACAGCCCTCGTACGTATGAGTGTTTCCCGTGGTTCTTTGGTTTCACCCAGAACCACAGAAACAATCGTCAACAAACCCCAGGGAAGGGTTTCATACTTCTTGTGCCCAGCAGACTGATGAAAATTTCGCTGGAAATTGTGGGCATGCTGTAGACTCGAGCGGCTTGTCGCCGGTCGCGAGGACGTAATTACAGTGAGTACGACGCCGCATTAGATGTATGAACATGCCAATGGAGCTGGACAGGCGGCTCAGAGTAATGATGTGAGCGTCGCGAAAATCTGCAGGGGACGTATTCGTAATTAGAGACTCATCATCACCGGAGAATTTCCTCCCGAGACTCGCTGACTGGGACAGTGCTCGCTTCCAAGAGGAGAACAATTTTTTGTTTCAGATGAAATGAGAGCAACAGCGCAGCAACCCCGGGGGGAGAGCAGGGACAAATGGTCCCGAACAAAACAACTGGCAGGATTATCAGTGCCAATGTGACCCGATTTTATTCAGGAATCTGTCGTGTTGTGCAGTGTTGTTCGATATGAAGACACACGCACGCAAATTATTCCCACTCTCTCTCCTCCGTGTTGTTATAATGACAAATGTAAAATCATAAATACTTCAGTGTCGTGCATTTGGCCAAGAACCAAATAGATCGACTCAATAGGGTCGATGAAGTTCTCTAGATATTTCACGCGTGACGGCACTGATGTAGGTGCTTGACAAAGTCAAGCAATGGTCTAGAAGGGTTGTGATCTGTTTCTTGCGAGGTGTGGCAGAAACTTTCCCACCGATACCACTGACTTGAACCAACAAGGATTGCAATAAACAACGAACCAATTGTTGATGTTCATGACCAAGTCTGGCCAGAGACGTCCTCGACGTTCCTTCCTCTACCACGAGATGAGATGAAGCGGCGCAGTGCAGCTGTGATCTCGCGCAGGCCGTTCATTTTGGCCCCGCTCACAGTGGACCAGTGAAGTGTCTGAACTGTGGGAGTCACAGTGACAATTGATGTCACCTGAAATGCGCAAGGGACTCCAAAGGATGGACTGGCGTGACCTTTGTTGCAGGTCTGAGGATTGATGGTGCTCGAGGGTCAAAACTTTGTGGACATTCGTGAAGGGCTTTTGCATTGACTTGTCATTCTGCACCCAAATGTGCCTCAGATTGGACCAAGAGGCCATCAATTGAAGGTGGATGACGACTTTACTGAGTTGTTTGGGTTCTAGACGAGCACTTCAATCGCTCTTGCATTTTTTTCTGGCCGGGGCTTGCGACTTCAAACATTGTAGCTGGATTGGCAACAGCGGATTTTCGAAAGCCGGAGCCAAGCGAATTGAGCCAGTCGTCACATAGAAGCAAACTGAATCCTTCCTCCATTTGCTTGCGCCACGTTTCAGCAGGAAAAGCAAATAGATGTATGACATGGACAGTACCTTAACTGGATCCCTGCGTGATGATAAAAGTCATGGCAAAGAGATATTTGTGGCGTGACCCAAAGCATCGCATTAGTCTAATGGGAACCAAGTCATCTGTCTCTTCAACACGTACATTTGTCTCTGTGAAAACCTGACTCCAATTGACGAAGTCGATTCGTGAAGTCGATATGAACCTCGAAGTGTCAAGTGAACAAATTACGAGTCAGATTTAAAGATCCTGCAGCGAACCAAAATGTGACTCGCGTGACTGTGAAGGAAAATTCTCGTGCTTTGTTCCGGACTTCAAAAACAGGGCAATCCATGGGGCATTCAGCATCGCAGTGAGTTGGACAGATCTGTTTGACTTTGGGACGCGCATCTTCAAATACTTGCGTGTAATCTTGGCTCCGTGCAAATCACAAAAAAATGTGCGTTGTGCAAACATAGAAGGTGCAAGACCATTGCGCGGAAACCTTGGCAATTGCTCTTCACGTGCAAAATGTTTCCGACTGAGCTGGTTCTTGTCACTTTTTGAGAGGGCAATCATAATTGCAGAACAGACGTCAGGATGGAACTGGTGAACGGTGCATGTTTGAGAGAGCACAGAGAAGGAAGAGAGATGCGCCGGAAAGGCAGAAGACTCGACGTCTGTGCCTCGTCTCCAATAAGAGGAGCTGATTACAGGGGACTCACACGCAGCGCTCACCGCTTCACGCATTTCCGGTGACAGCAGGTCCAGGCGCCCGCATTTGATGAGCGGGGTCGTGCTCCAGGGACCTGGCTCAAATTTTTAAATTTTCAAAATTCCCACTCCAAACTGGTGAAGTACTTTGCAACTGGTGCTAAAGTACCAGAGTGAGAGTCTTCTTTGTCTTGTGAGGAGAGCCAAGACAAAAAAGAAAACAGCGACTGGCTCGACATGGTTTCTCAAGGTTTGCATGCAGGCACTGTTTTGACGATCTCTCACGCCGAGCCGTAAAATCTCACAACGGAGGTCAACGTTTCCGCTCTTTCCTGCTTTGCTCCTCCTCTTTTTCCTTTTGTGGAGAGTGGTGATGTGCTTGTGTTGTGTCTCATTCTTTTTATGAATGGACAGGAACATTTGTTGCAAACCCCTCTCATCGCTAACGTCTGCCACGGACGCTCAACAACAGCGGGCCGATTTGCTTGACCTCGTCACAAGGCACGCAATTTGCGTGTTAGAAAGGCTGCCATCACGTCTTTCAAGTCAGTGTTTCTGCTCACTAAGGTGGAGATCAAAAACGTCTGAATGACAAAAATCTAGCATTCCCCATCGAACACAGACTTTACCTTCAACGAGTAAGAGTTCGTTCTCAATCTGATACGTCTGGCAACGATCATCTCAGAAGGGCGGGATATGGATTCAACCAGAGGATTCGGAAAGCGACCATCGAAATCTGAGCGTAATCTACACTGAAGCGCTGGTTGTGCGAGTGCTTGACGAAAGCTCTGTTGGAGCCTTTGGGTGGCACATTTCGAGTGCACCGTCCTTGTTCTTTCCCCGATCGTCCTCCTTTTCTTCCGAAGGTCCCAGCAAACATCAGGTGTTCGTTTGCTTCTGAACTGCAAGGAAAACACGAACATCCGAAAGGAGCCTGAAGCACCAACGCACACGAATACACTTGTTTGTAGGAACGAAAAACCTTGCACGCAACATGAACCTCTGTGTGCACTGACGCACTGCGACTCCCCACGCCCTGGATGTTCCAGACCCAGACTCGGTGCATATTTTGTGCTCATTCAGTCTCATTCCTGGCATTTCACCACTCATACACAAATTTCTGAACACAACAATAAATCGTTGAGTTGAGCCAGGCAGAACGAATTATGAATGTTGCCCCTGTTGGTGTTTGGCTTCAATGTAGGAGAAAGGCCTTGCAGGAAGAATTTGCTCATTCACTGGTAACGTGTTTGTGCACAACACTCAAGGGGATCGTTACAGGATTATGCTGGACTCATAAAGATGCCGGGATGCTTGTTTTGCCTTGTACAGAATGTGTCATGGTCTGCGTAGCTCAGCAGTTGAATTTGCCAGCTTTGGAAAAATTCTGAGTTTTCTTCAATCAGTGAATCCACAGTGAAAGAAGCTAAAGTTTGAACGTTGTGGTGGGTTTTGGTGTTTTTCCTTCTTCTCTCCGTGCTTTGGGGGAATTTGCGATCCCAAAAAGGCTACTCCTCGCCGGAATAATGGGAAACAGCACCCAGGAAGTTTCCTTCAGTTGTCACTGGACTCAATGTTTCGACCAGTGTCCCCCGCACTGCAACCAGCAACTCCCACAATCAGCAGCTGACGTGTCTTTGATTTGAATAGTGCAAGCTAGAAGTGAAGTTGATCGCAAATCCCGCAAGCTACTCAGTAACATAGAATAGCTGTGGATTTCTTGTCATACATAGCCCGTGACTTGGCATGTAACAAGCCAGCGGTCATACTCTCCGAGAACCAAGTGATTGGAACACTACAAACATGCAAAATCCATGCTTATACTTGCCAAAGGACTGAAGCTGGTCATTCACGGAAGGCAATTTCCCTGGCAAATGATATCTCTCTGTGAAATTTACACAATTGCATTATCTTGATAGGACACTGGAAAACACGAGGTGCAGTCTGCTGTCAAATCATAGCCACGTGCTATATTCTCCTCAGACCCATTTGTATCACATCGAAGCAGACGAGGGCTCTCCTTGGATGTGTGGAGCACACAGAAATGTGTAAGGCAAATTAAATACGAAACCTTGAGGCGAGACACGAGGACATGTGGAGAAAAAGCTCTTCTTCCAAGTCCTGCACCTCTGATTACGCTGCTAATATGGCAATAGCGACTGCAGTGGCAGCCGAGTCGACTACTTATGCCCTAATCTGCACAACCCAGAGAGCCATCCATCATACAATGACTTTTGGAGGCTCGGGCAAGCGAAAGTCTGTGATTGTGATAATATTACAGGTACTGTTGGCTGATTCTGTCTCAGGCTCATGCCTGACGAGTTGACTTCAGTTGACATCTCTCCAAGAGAGAAGTGGTGCCCCTCTGTGTCGACGCTGCGCGACCTGGAAATGAGAGAGACACACACGTACCGCAACACATTTGGCACTGCGACGAACAAATTTATTCTCGATAATCCGAAGGAATTTTCAGACAAAATCACCAGTCAAACTGCTTCTGGTTTGTGCAGACTGAATGCATCAAAAGTTGTTGCAAGCAAGAGAAGCAATGGACGTTCCTTCATCTGACTACCGCTGAAGAAGTTCAAGCGCTAAACAGCTTGTCTCCCTTCGACAAAATTCTGATGATGTGCAGAACGACCACATCATATTCGATCTGTGTGAGAAGTCACGAGGCCCTTGGCGTCATCAGGCGTCATCGGTCTTGATTGAGAGGCTCCAGCCATGAAATCTGTTGCGCAAACATGCGAGAAAAAATTGGGGCACGAGACGGGCCCTGAGGATCTGGAATCTGCCCTGGCCACCGGATCGCGTGAAGCAACGCAAACACCAAGCAAAAACCAGTTCAATCAACTCATTTTGCCTTACTGAGTGTGATGCAATCAGAAGTCATGTACGAGTACAGTATCATTCTGCTCGAATCAGTTACAGCTGGTGTGGATACGGTGTTAATCAAGAGCAGCAGCCGCTTTTGACAGGACGTAAACTGTCATTTTAATGAAACACGTGAACACAAAAGGTCGCGTGAAATAGTATCTGCCTGTCTGACGGTTTCTGGACGACTTTTGTTGTAGTTAGAACACCTCACATGCAATGGAAACGTTTTGAATCACGCTAGCATTCACACAGAAAAGGCCAATTTTCGCTCATGTGCCAAACAGAAGGCCAGCTACCCTGCAGGAACAAATGTGCACGTGAGCTGCAAAGATAAGGTGATCACACTCAGGAATCAGCGCTCTTCTCACGCAAAGCACGTGCACAGGATTGTCACCAGCGGACACCAAGTTTGGAAACTTGGCCAAAACCGGAACAAGGGTTCTTTTTCATTTTTGGACACAGGGTCCTCTTCAACCAGAAAGACACAAAAAATTGTTTTGCACAAACGCAGGGCACACATGCAGAACAAGACTTTCGACCAGACCTGTTACTGAGTACATATCTGGAATGTTTTATTTGTCTCTTGCCTTGTGCACCTTTTCCGTTTGAGGCCAAATATAACAACGATCAAAGATAGAAAGTCAGGTGCATGTCATAATTGCCTCTTTGTTTTCAGCAACACTTCTGGTGCAATCCAAATTGCTTGCCTTCTGTACCAGTGTTTCCACGGTACCGGATTTCGTCCCCGCAGGTCGTCAAAAACATCCAACCACCGCACCTCGCACAAAGAAATTGTGACACGATCAGACTCACTGACCCACATTCTGCTCTCTGCACAGGGATTAGAACCATCAGCGGGAGAAGACAATGTTGCCCAAGTAAAGCTCCGAACATCGTGATAACCACTCAGATGAGGGACCGCAGAGACATGACAGCTGCGAAGAACGCGCCCTCATTACAACTATTAAGATATGTATGGAATATATTTCCATAAATTCGAATCGCCCAGTTCAGATAGGAGTACATACACACGCACCAGATGACATGAAAATGAGGCAACACAAGTGTTCCTGTGTCCTTTGTGCCCGCAGTTTCGGTTTCATACCAGCAATAGGACAGCCAACAAAAGGGTCTTTTCCGGGGAAACAAGACAACCCATTGTCTGCGTACAGCAGTCACTCACGACCGAAGGCTCAAGGATTTGCACCACGAAAGAGACAGCTGTGGCTTGTGTCGCTGAGGGGAATCGTCCTTGTTGATGTCAGCTGATCGGGTCACACACACTAAAAGCCAACTGTAAATTGTTTGTTTATTCCATCAGAAAAGGCAACGCCCATAACAAATGCCCATTCTTTGCTGCTTTGACCAAGACAACCTGGAGGCATGAAACCGAGCCAATTTATGAAGCCTTAAGAAAGACTCTGGAACCATGAAAGATCATCAATTTTGCAGTGTCTGCTTCTTTTTGGATTGCTCATTCGGGACCTAGTTATTACAATCATTTTGTCACTGAATGAGCTCCTTTTTTTTGGTTTTTGGCATCACAAAATAGTCTCCGTTCGCTGCTGCTTGCTTCGTGCTGCCCTGGATGATTGTTGCTCTTCAGCAAACTACCAAAGTGGGTGTGCGTGAAAGTTGTGAAAAGCTTGCATGACTGGAAACACAGATCCATGTTCTTGTTTCCAAGAAACCGAAAAGGAAACATCTGCAGATATCTGCGTCTGCAAGCACACTCCAGATCTCGTCTTTCTGCTTGGAGAAAAGGAAATTGCGGAGCAATAGGCATCAAGGTAATTTGGCTTGGCTTTTCCAAACACCAGCCAGTCAAAACAAAAAGATAAAGCCGAAAGTGGTGATTGCCCAATCCGGACTGCACCGAAAGGTTTTCACGTGCGTGATCAAGGTTTCAACAGGAAAATAGTTCATTTGAACCCACCGATCATTTCGTTTTGATCTCTCTACCACAACAAACGAGTACTAGTCATTTCAAGGTTCCGTGTGGCACGTGCCTGGAAAACCCGTGTCTCGTCATTTCATTTCAGAGTGCGTCGTACAGCTGTGCAGCCCCACTGTTGTTTCTCCCTCTTGTTTCCGGCCAAGCGCCTTCCAAAAGGTAACTAACATCCTTTTTTCGGTGCGTGGGGTACCACTCACTGACCGTCTGTTCCTGTTCTATCATTCATAATCCCCGGTTGGTCCACCTCAATTAATTATGCAACAGTGCCGTGGACCAGATCTGCCCTGCGTCGTTCTGTTTTATTTTTAGAAGCAGGAGGCACCCACGGTGTTTCTTTGCCACTGGCTTCCTTGTTCATTGGAAAACACAATGAAAAAAGCACTTGTTTGCAAGGGCCATTTGAATGCTTGAATGATGCCAAAGTTTGTCTTCCAGGCTGGCATAAGATTTTGGACAGCACGACTGCAGACGAGTTTGAAGTCAGAAAAACTTGTAATTAGTGCGTGCAGAAAAATGATGGGCGCGTTTATTCCTTGCCATATGACAGGTTGATGCGTAAAAATACATCTTGACATCTGATTGTCTGGAGCACGTCACACGCGAGCTGCGCTCCACCGCCGTTCCCAATTTTTCAGCCAATTACTCCAGATTTTTAGTATCAGTGTCTTTCATTTACGGAGGCAATCACGACAAATAGGCTTTACATGCCTTCATTCCCAGAAGTAAATCTTTCATTCAGTGCTGCAAGCCCGACAGGTTTACAGGTTAGCATGCAGCGGATCTCAACGGAGAGTCGTTTTACACACTCGTAACAGCAGACATCAATTATTCAGACCATTTGTACAGTGAAGCCATTGGTTTCACATTTACATTCCAGCGCACATTTCTCTGCGTCTGTTTGCATGCGAAAGGTCAAAATTGAGTGAGAACGCCAGACACAAGCGTTCTGCAGTCTCGACTGCGTTTTCGTCAACAATTGCTTTGTACAGAACACATTCTGCAATTGCTCAATTCAAGTCTTCTAGAATTTTGCCATTCTTGTCCTTTTGTTTGCAGCCTTCCTGATGTGTGCATGTGATCTTGCAGTTGGGCCTTGAGCAAAAACATTCTGAGTATAAAGAGGCAGTAATTTTTGTGAAGACTATTTTGTGAATTCAGTTTTGGAGGGATTTTTTTTCGTCCTGTTGGACATTTATGTTGCAACTCCCACTGAAATGAACTCAACTGTTCAGGTCTTTGGTACTTCACAGGACAAGAAATCCCTGAACCAATTACCATAATTATTGCAAACACGGACAAGTGGAGCACGAAGCACCACTTCGTTTCCACGGGTGATTTGGTGCAGCTTTGGGATCTTCTTCAATTGCTTCTGCACGTGTGTTACTGTGGTGTGTTTATTGAAAACTGTTCATCCTGAAGACATGTTGATGACTTCATGATTAAGTAACAGTCTCATTCAATTTTTATTTCTCGCTTTTATGCTGTTTCTCAATGGCTTCTGCCTGCTTTGTGTGCATCCTTTCCTGATGGGCTAACAACAGTGTTTTTGCTTCGTCAGAAGACACACACGAAGCGAGTTTTCCGTGTTTAGTTCAAGCACTTCTGCGTGATCTCTCTTATCTTGCCCCGTTTTGCGGCGGAGTATCTTTTTGTCTGCCTCACTCAATTCAGCAATTTTCCAACATTTCACTTTCGTTTGCGTTTCTTTCATGTTTGCCAGGCTGTTGTGTGCGCTGCTTTTTAAAGCTTTTCCCGTAATTTGCTCACCGTGTTTAAAGCCTGGCATTTACTCAGCTTCTTCCCTTCATAGATTCCCCCTCTTTCTCCGAGTCACTTTGGCAGCCATTTTTGTCGCTGTGGGCCTTCACAGTGATATGTCTGCACACGGCTGGAAAGCCCATTGTGCATGTCTTTGGGTTGCTGCAATCTGCCAGGGTACTTGGGAGCAAAACCTGTTGTGTACGCGTGCAATTGAATCTGCCCCAATCTGTTTGATTATCTGCTTTTCTCAAACATTCCTTCTGAGCTGGGTGCAAGGTGTGGGAAAAGACACCGAGTGCAGATGTGTTCATTCTCATTGCAGGCAATGACCGTTTGTTTGTGTCACAAGGGAAAAGAATACCAAAAATTGTCGTCTGAAGGTAGATTTTTCTTGGATTGCTGTGCACACTTTGCGGTCATGAATGATTGCCGATCACTGCACACACTACTTGCATGGCTGCTGCATGGCTGCTTACTATTGCTTGTCCTCGTAGAGCACAATGTGCTTTGTCAAGACAGAGTCAGTCCACTTCCGTGAACCAAAACAGGAGGAACTCGCGCAGGCCCATAATGCAGGGAGTCCCAAATCAGTGTGTCACAACGAGTAATGTACAGCGGTTTTTACATGCAGCTCATCACTCATCTTTGTCACAGAAGCCGGAAAGCACGGTTAATCTACACGACGGTGGCTTCAGGCGATCACATTCAACCGTGGTTGCTGCAGCAGTGCAAGGAAGCCCTTTGTCAGCTGCGCGCGTGACGCTGTCAGTTGTGTCAACGTTTCTGCAGAACCAGGCTTCGGCTTCCGAATTCCAGGACTCAGATTTCAAACAACGTTGTGTTCATGTGTGTGAGGTGAATTCTAACTCAAGATCTTCCTGACAGAAGCTTGGGGTTGACGGCTTTTCTTGAAAAGCCGAAACACAGCCATCAACAACTTTGAGGCAACTGAAACGAGCGTAAAACAAGCCTTTATGCTTCAGCCTTGGGTTGCGTAAAACATTTCTACGCACGTGGTTGTGTAGCTGGAGCGGAATCTGCAGTGTTTCTGGCAGGGGTAAGTCGTTAGACGATGCTGTTAACACCTCAAGGCAGGTAATCCACTGAAAATTGAATCTGCACATCTCATTGTTGGCTGAGAACGGACCCTGTACAATTTTCCGTTCTTTGCCGCACGAGCGTCGCTTTCATTGTGTAGGTGGAGTTTCAGCAGTGACATGACGAAGCGATGCACTGATTCGATTGTGGACCAGCATACAGCTGATCATTATGCGACCAACACTCACCAAAACCACGCACCAATTGCATCCAAGCTGCATGGGGAAAGGATGCTTGAAATGGGTTCAGTAGCGTCTCTGAGTTTGACTGAAGCAGGTTCAACGAAGCTCAATCATTTTCAATTGAACAAATCTGCAAAGGCTCTGCCTTCATAACGTGTTGTTGTTGAAAAGGGAATGCATCTTTCGCTCGGTAAGAATCCTCTGTCCGCCCAGAGGCCACGTGCTCAAAATAGAGTGCGAGACATTCAACCTCATCAACAACCCCCAACCCGTTAAAATTGCTTGATGGTCATTGCGGTTCCATGACATGAATCGAGCCTCGGAGTTGAGATTTTGAAGCAGTGGAAACAGAGATTCCAGACAACTTTCTGACTCCAGACACCCAAAGTTCCAACGCAACCACGTAATCAAAGCAACTTGGTGTGCGTGCGCGGTTTTCTTCCGTTTACCATTCATACCGAGAACCAACCACTTTCTACAGAGATGTTGGGCTTTGACACTTCCTCAAAACGAGCTGCACATGACTGGTAATGGAAATGCTGCATCCTCTCTCAGCACCGCAGGCTGAATTGAACTGATTTGCTTTCTCCAAGGCAAACACCAACATAGGCGTGCATGTACATGGTGGAAATGGTCCCTTTCTGATCGTTTGCGTTTGATACCGTTTGACACAGGAAAATTGCCTTCCTTTTCATCGCTGCAGAACCTGTTAGGCCGCAACATGCTTGTTATGAGGCCAAATGTGTCGTTTGCATGTTGGGGGAGGACGTAAAGGTGTCGCTTCATTGCAGCGAAATCTGAGAAGATGTCTGTTTCCCTTTGTGGAGAACATACGAGCTGAGACCCAATTGGCTTGGTTTCAATCATTGAATAACGGACTTTGAAGATTTCAGTTGTCCAGAGATAGATTACAACGCAACTCAATGAGTCAGGTTCAGTCCAGAAGCCTTGTCCTGTCTTACATCGTCCGTGTTTTTGTTTTCCGCCAAAACAAGATTTGCCAAAATTATTGCGCCTTGATGCATGTCGTGTTTCTGTGCACACCCACACGAATTTCAAAAGGCTGGTGGTTCTTCGGAAGAGATGCAAATATTGTGTTAAAAAAATCAAAGATAAGATCTCAGATTCGTTTTCCAACACAATGTCATGCCCTCCTTCTTTTTGTGTTCGTCCATGGGCACAAGATACAAAAACTCCCTTCCTTGCTTTTGCGACATCAAAAGAGAGCTGGTTCGAGGTGCTTTCAAAAGGTGGGTTACTTTGGCATCAACATGTTCGTGGATAAGCAACATTTCGTCAGACAGGAATTTTGGCCTCACTTGTGACAAAGTATCTATAGAACAACACGTACACCACTGTGTGAGTGAATGGATTTGTGCGTTTCAAAACAACTCATCAGATGACAATGCTTGATCAAGAGAGCCGCCGCTGCAAACCAGAGTGAGGTCTATGTTTCCATTGTTCTCCGCTGTGCCTGCATTTTCTCCAATAATCTGCAGTGAAGTGTTCAAGTGATGGAGAAGCTGAAAATACTTTCTTCAGGTCCCTGCCAACCAAGACAGCAGCAGGAGAGGCGGCGCGAATTGTGCGAATAAATTGTAAATCTGTGTGCAAAGAAAGGCTTTTTCACTATTGATGAGACATGGAATTGCATTAGGAGATTGCATCAGGGAGATGATATTGTCTACATGTTTGCCAGCGACACCCTTCCCAGAGCAAGAAAAAATTCACCCAATTAACCCCTCAACTTTGTCGATAAATAACAATAAGTGAGCAGCAAAGATAGGGTTAAGTATCTGCTTCAGTGGCGGAGGTGCGGGAAATTTGAAGTCGACTTTACGAGGAGGAGGTGTAATTGACTCTGGAAGTTTGCAATACATCAAATCTGCACGGAATACACATGGACACTCATTTTATGAGCCATTTGTGAAGGCAATGCGTGCAAGGGTTGAAAGACTCACATGTCTGCGTGGTTTTTGGCAAGGAGAACCAGCAGACAGAAACCCACGATACATTCAGTGAAATGAGTGAGTGGGGTAATGTAAATCTGTGTTCACCCGTGTGTTGACGAGCCGCTTTGCCATGAACTAAAGCACAAAAAGTAGAGTGGACTGTTTCTTACCCATTACAAGTTGACCATTGCTTCAATAGGACCTAGGAGGTGTGTCTTTGTCGTGGGTGCCACTTTACAAGTGTGAATACGGTCGACTGAGTTACAGCGGCATTGCCTGGCAAACCCTTCACAACATGAAGCTCCCTCCCACTGGTGCATCCAGAATTGTCCTGCGGAAGCCCGGTTAGGTCCTGACTGGGGTCCAGCCCAAGGGCGGGTAACTTCAACTTCAAGAAGAGCTCAACGTTCCTCCCAAGGACCTGCATTACAATATAAAGAGACAAAAGCAACGTTTCTGGCGTTTTGTTGTAGGGTGTGATGCGGCCTGGGCAGAGCCTCGTGGATCTCTTTCATGGGGTTTGGCGCCACGTAGCCCTGTGTAGGCACCTACCATTAACAAAGGTTCATGTACAGAACTAGGGACCTCGGCCTGTGGCGAGCGAAGGTCTTTGATAAGGACGAGTTTGTTGCCACGGGATGCAAGAGTTCAGACAGATCTATGATCCCGAGGTCTCAGCACAATTTCTGCAAAGCTGAGCTGCTTTGGCTTTCGCATCACCACAATGGCTCTGAGAGCACTGGACATTCACAAATGTTCAGACGTGTTACCAAAATCGAGTGAAAAGAGAAGAACAAATGCCACAAAATGCAAACTCACAAACACAGGAACACAAGCTACGCAATTGATAACTTGTTTTGTTAAGGAGAAGGGGGAGGTGGTTCTCACGATCATCGTGCGTGTCAGGAGAATACACTAATTTGGGATCCTTTTTTCCACAAATTTCAGCGCCTCACTGTGAAACACAACACTCGGGAAAGTTTCAAGACGCAATCGTCTGTTTGTGTCCGACAAAACTGCGCTCCATCCATGTGCAAGAGCGATCTTTCTTCCTGGAAATCCCATCTTGGTTAAGGTTTCCATCGTGCAGACGGTGAGATAGGACTGTCAGGTTGGCGTCCGCAATCAATACCGAACAACCCCCTGGTGCGTGAATTCACTCAGGTTATGAAAAGTAAAGCCCTAACTGAGAGATAGCAGTTAAATTTGGAGCTGCTTTCTGCTCCAACAATTCACAAGATCCTCATATTCCTCACATGCCAGGCTCAGAAAGAAGTTTCTGTCTGCAGGAATCAATTTGTGCAGGTTGAGCGGCACTACAAACATCTCCGTGCGATTCAAAAGCAGCAAAAATGCTGTGTGTTGCCAACGCATCAAAAAAGGAAAGTGTTTCAGGTTTGAACAGATCTTGCGGTTTGCACGCGGGTGAGCCAAAAGGCAACGAAGTTCATTTGTCTTTTTTAACTGCTGCGACATTGAGAGACTCAGAGACACAGAGAAAGAAAAACAGAGATGTCAAATGTGGAAACCTTTCTTGACAGTCCCATTTCGTCGTTCGCATTTGCTTTGTGTGAAGTGAACACGACAACTGACAAAGCAAAGTATCTGAATGAATCCCACTCTCTCTGATTTTCTCCTTTTCCATTCATGTTTTCTTCAAGGTTGGGATCCGGTCCTTCAGCATTGCCTCTCCTTGACCAACCGCATCAAGATTGGAATCCATCCCGCTTTGGTTTGTGCGTGTCGTTTATCACGAATTGCTGTCAGCTTTCGGAACGCCTTTTTTCAAGCAATGGAAATCAACATGTGTTTCGAATCAATAGAGGGACATGGGCCGGTTGCTCACAACACGGGACTCCGTAATTGATGGTGCTGTCCGGCGGTAAAGCTGGCCCGTCACCTTCTCTGTACTCGCGGACAATGCGCTGTCGTCACGTCCACTCGGAGGCTGGAGCTGTCCGCAAGGAAATCCACCACAGGTGTCAGGGGCAGGAGACTGATATGCAGCCTCAGTGGTGCTCCGTTCCCAAAGGGCACCTTGTTTCACTCCGAGTTGGTTTCTATCGCGAGTGAAGTTCTGAAATGTTGTCACTTGAGTAAAGAATGGTATCTTCATGAACTCAGGTGTCACCACGCAGGAATTCTTTCAAAAATTGTTCTTTGGCTTTGTGTCGTTGACGATGTCGCTGCGCTCAATTTTACTGAAAGCGACTCTCCAATTGCAAATAGAGCGTCAAACTACACAAGAGTCAGGCAGAGATCAATGACCCGCTTGAACTGGCCGTACTGCAGACAAGAAATTTCACAACGCCAAAGACACGCCTTCAAACACGGATGCCAAGGAGGGACTTTTTTTCTTTGACACAGCATCACACTGCAGCGTGGCATCAAACCCCCAGCTGCCCACACAGAGGGACTAGTGAAGCAGACATTTGCAGACACCGGGATGTGAGGAGCTCAACTGCTGAATCCACTCAGTGTCCACCGTCCCTGCTCACACCCACAGCTGCCGACTATAGATTGCTCAAAAGCAGGATCTGTTTTTATCCAATAGATTCTGTCAATATCTAGCAAACAGTGATGGGTGCCCACGATCGATGCTATGTTCCCCCAGATAGCTACTCTCTGCAGAACCATTGATGTTCACAGCAAGGCAGTTGTGATGCTGTCTGCAGCAGTTTCAGTGAGGAAAACAAGAATGATGGTCCAGGTTTGGACAAAAGGATCAGGGTGGGCTCAGGAACTGAGGAAGAAAACCTGTATCACACGTGCGTTGGATGAGGGTTCCACAAATCTTCATTATTCTGAATTCCGACCCAGAATTTATGCACTCTGGGCGATGACTGCTTCATGCCACCAGCTTCGGTGTGTGTGGTCTGGATTCACCGCGAGCCTCAGGCCCGGGTCACTTTATGAGCTGACATATGTTCCAGGTCAAATCAGCATTCCTCTGCATCCCACGTCCAACACAATAAGGATGAATACGATCCAGCAGGCAATTGGACTCACCCAATCCTCGCCATGGTTCATCCCACAAATCGGAAGCACGGGTGGACACATGACACACTTGTGAGGCATGTCAAACTGCGCAGGCTTACTACGTCTCCTTCAGCGAATAGCACCACAGCACAAATGGTACTCGGACTGAAGGAACCCTTGAAACCTGCAGGACAGCATGCGCAAGTCTGCTTTGGGAAGCAGATGTTTTCTATTGACTGGATGGATTCTTACCAGTCTGTTCGTGGAACCGGTAAATTTACATTTCCATCAAAAACACCTTTTGACAAGAGCTGTATTCACCACACAACGTATTGAAAGCAACCTACCTCAATCTATGACGCTTGACAACCTGTGCAGAAAGTGTAGATACGGTGTATCCATAATTTACATTTCCAATGAAAGGAGAACAACAGCGACTCTGACTGTGTCTCCGCTAATTGGGAGATGTTCGTATCTCAGCGTGCTGAGCCAAGCAACGGTTCACGTGTTCAGATTAATCCATTGTAAAATGTGTCAACAAATGGTATCTGTGCGAACATCCGCCTCGAGACTGGTTTTTATGGTTTGTCGGTGCAATGACACGTTACTACTCCATCGTGTATGCTGCATCGCATGTCGCGTGGAAATTTCACCACCTGAGCCGCCGAAGAACAATCTACAGAGTTGTAAATCCTCACAATGACACTTTTCCCAGTCACTTGGTCCACGTACGATGGTGCTTCATCAACTCAATAATGTTTAGAGCAGGAAGACGAACAGTGCTCCGTCCGGACGTGATTCTCCACGCCATTTTAGCTCGAGCACCCCTGATTCTGATCCTTTTATTGCAGCCCCGAACAGATTAAAGCCCGTTTGACTTCATCCGCAAGGCAGAATAACCATTCGCACCACATCTGAATACGAGCGTGGGACTGTTCTATGGCTGGCAGTTGGGGATAAATGAGGGACTGCGAAGCTGTCTACAGTAAAGCAGGCCCGCCGTACACTGTCATCGCGCTCCCGTTATGTTCGACCGCCTGCTAAAGGCTAGCCGCTGTGATTTTGACCAAGGAGTGAAAGAAAAGACCCTTCACTGAAGGAGTGGTAAGTGCCGAGATTTGTGCAGAAAAGGTCAATACTGGTTTGAGTATGTCTTGAACTTCAATTTGCGTTTGCTCTCGCTGTGTGTCAACAAATCACTCTGTTTGGCTTACAAGGGTCTCTTACACTTGCAAGGGCTTTGCTTGGAGCGTTGACACAGACCAACCAAGAGGATTTCAAATGCAACCACGTCACAACGAAGTCTTCTGAGAGCGTATTCTTAGTGGTTTGTGTGGAGAATTGTCCTGTTGCAGCTGCAGCAGCTTCGCTCTGCAGCTCCACTCAGAGGCTCCGCTCATCAGGCTCAGCCGGAGCCTCCAGCCGCCCCGGCCAGAGACCACAGTCCACTGTCAAAACTCTCCCGTCCACTCGCTCTTCGTGTTCTTCGAAGTCACGTTTGTGTTTTTCGTGCGCATTCGGAACTTCAAATTGTGTTCTGTCGCTTGACTCAATGGAGATAAACCTGATGTGTGACAAGGACAGCAGATTCCAGTCTGGTGGAAGTGGAAGCGCGGTGACAAGAAGAGGGCAGCACGTCACACGCAGAAGGAATGTCGTGTTGCCAAAGCAGAGATGTCTGATCGTCCACCGACGTACACTTTTGTGGGTCTTCCACGTGAAGAGAACGTCCTCTGGTCCATGTGGTTTCTCCATCTCCAAACACAAGCTCCGAGCTTTGTAATCATGGACACGTACTGATTGTGTCTGAGAACCCCTTGGACAGATTCTGTGCCAGCAACCAGAAACTCAACTTTTTTCGCGCAGTCTGCCTCACACTGTTACGGGTCATGCACCTGTGGTGATTAACCATTACTTCTCCAACCTCACTCACTGTGACCCAGTGGCTTAATTCCATCAATGGGAAGGTTCTCCCTTTGCTCCCTGACTTAATCAAGGGTCAGGCCCGGTCAGCTCTTCACTTTACCTTCTCTGTATTGGAAATAATCTTCCGATTTCGCAGAAAATTTGGCACGTTTCCTGGAAAGAAGCCTGTACCCAGCTTTCTTGACACATTTCCTTACGCACAAGAAGCGAGGTGAAGGATGTCTGTCAATTTCTCCGCTCTGCTTGAGGTTTGTCTCTTATGTTACATTTTATCAGAGTTCTGAGGCCTCAGTGATAGGTAAGACTGTGTTTGTAGTTTACAGATGTTTTTGGCAGCAGATCTAATCACTGCTGGAGGTCTTCCTGGTGCTTCCACTCTCGTCTCCACGAGCGTGTTTTCTGTCGCACTGAGAGAAAAAGTCACAGTGCATTCTGTCATCTGAATGCATCCGTGATATTCTCTTCCGAATGCATACCCCCACTCCTTGCAACAGTGCAACTAACCTTTCACAAAATGTATCCCCAACAGGAGGCACCTCCATTCAGGAAATATTTTTGTATTCCAGGCATGATGTATGGCGGTAAATACAATAGCGCAGCTGATGCATTGCACCCAGTCTGAGGATATTTGCATTTTGTACTTCGATACACCCGTCTCAAACAGGAGAGTTGTGTGTGCCACGAGAAGCCCAGTGAACAATAATCTTCCACGTTAAATCGTAACAAAGCAGCGAGCCTGCAGTTCCCCCGCAAAAAAGAGATTGGAAATACACAAAGCCAGGGGGTTGAGGGCCAGATTCTGTGATCACTGGATCTCTGTGTTTGTTTTTCCAGTTGAAGTTTGAACCCAGAAGGAGAGGGCATGTTTTGGGCACTTCCGGAGTGACGTGGTGCCTCTCGTATTGGTAACAAATCGACTTGTGTCACATTTGACTTGGGGTGGGGTGGGGAAAGATACACCTGGTCGGCAAAAGCAACAACTGAGAGCATTTTGCCACGTCCTGTGTACAAGCTGTGTATTTCATGGTGCAAGCCTCGCTTCATCCACCAAAGGTTTTTTCAGCAGAAGCCACAAGGCATGAAGCAATTGACATAGCCCAAAACAAGGCCTGCTCAACGAGTTCGTGACACAAGGTCCTTCATCGTATTTTGATTCGCCCCTGTGCAGCAAGAGGTCTTCACGTTTTAGGACGTTGGTGCACTATGTTTGCGACATTTGCTTCGTTGGACGAAGACACGAGCTCTAAATCAGTGGCATTCAGCATCGGCAGACTGTCACCCATTTCCAGGGTGTTCACGCACCGCAAATGGAAACTGTCAGGTGCATATTGAGTAAGTGCTTCCGAGAATCACACTGCACCTGTTGCTGACATGACAGCGGGACAAAACCTGCACAATATGCACCAGACACAAATAATGAGGTGGATCTATTCGATGTCACGTTTGGTTTTGACGAATTTTGCAAGCTTCCGACTTCTCGAGGATCGGAACCACGTGGGGTATGTTTTACACGAAAGAAGTGATGTGTCCTGCACACACACACACACACACACACACACGCACACACACACGCACGCATCCCAATACGAGTCCTGAAGTCCAGATCCTCATCTACACTGCACCTGATGCCCTTGTTTGGTGCAGTTTGGTCATTTCGTACTTTACGAGCTCGAGGGAGTTCCTAAACAGCGGCGTCAGTCAGGTGCCTTGTCTCCTATCAGCTTCCCTTCTCTTTCCACACACATCAACCCTGTGGCACACGATGCCAACGCTTCACACTCCTTGTTGTCGTTTTGCATCCAACAAGATTCTTGCTTCTTGGAAGTTGTGAAACAAAGTCCGAGAGAGCTGTTGTTCAAAGCGTGGGAGTTGTGGACGTAGAGAGGTTCAGTCCCGTACGCTGGTTCATCGGGGCTGCAGCGATGGACTCAGTGACACATGAAGATGAATGGTGCTGTCCCAGCAGCCACCTGCAGAGAAGATTCATGTTGGGGTGCCTAACTTCATTAACTCCCGTGCGAAACAACAACGCCACTGTTCTTTTTGCGACAGCCCTCGGTAAGCCTCGCACTTTGTTCCCGAAAAGCTTTTGAAAAGTGGAACACTTTTCCAATTTTTTGTCGAATATTTTCAGGTCCATCCCAACAGGCATCTTCCGAATATTTGCCTCATCCGTTCAAAACGTTCAGAAAACTTTCAATTCCAAATGCGTTCTATTTTCACCTGCAAGTCGTTATTCAGCACATCACTGAGGTCAACTGAATTGGAGATAAAGTGTGACAGAAAAGAGACGAAGCGGCTGCACGTTTCCAAGAAAATTGAGCCATTTAAATGCTTTTCATTCGACGAAACAACGCACTCATTCTTTGATACGCGTGCCTCGATCGCTCGCTCTGGAAGGACACTTGACGAAATTTCTTTTGCGTAAAGGGATTTCTTTGCAAGGAAAGGGCAGTTAGACTTTACCAAGCTTTTTGTCTCGTGAACTTGCAGCCAACTGGACTCGTGTTCGCGCTGTTGTATTGGTCTCGAACGGAAACATGAACTTTTCTGAAATTACTCCTCTCTGCATTTTATCATTGCAACAAACAGAAATGAAATTCGCCTTCCAGCGTGAAACCCAAGGCAAACATGATGCTGCTCAATGAGAAATTGTAACATTCAACAATCGTGTGGCACTTGAACAACTGTGGAAACGAGCCGAGTGCGTGCTGCACTCGAGCACGCCACGTTCTGCGATTGAATCAACAAAATCGAAACACAATCACGCAATCAGATGTCGCATGTCTTCATATTATTTTGGCACCTTCAGAAACACAAAATCTCACATGCAAAGCTGTCGTGTATGAAAGTCCCATCTGTTTGACAGTTGCTCAGACTGACGGTCGTTCACACAACTTTGTCACCGAAAAGGGTGATGAAGTACATCTATAGCATTCAGCGAAAATTAGTTCAATTAAATTTGGCTAATTAAATTTATTCTGCAACAGAATTTAAAATGGAAATGGGCCAAAAGCGGATTGAGAGAACTGGAGTTTACGACGAAATAGGCAACCACTTGTTTTGTCTTTTGAGCTGCACGAAAGTGCTTCGTCCAATGGCAACGTTTGGCAGAAAAGTGTGAGCGTTGAGAATGGAAGAAATGTGAAGGCTCCACTGCTGCGCGCTGACGCTGGGCAATGCTCTCCTAATAAAATCACCTCAACTTCATCTGCATGGGCAGCGGAAAGGTCGCTCACAAATAGGATGTTCGCAATTACGCTTATCTCAGTGGAGCAAGGGGTGACAGATTAAGGTAGTTAGGTCAGGCCTTGTCTCTCCGGATTGCATATGGATACTCTGCCTGCCTTCCTAAATAGGGGGTGCTGTTGTCCATCGACCAATGTATCAAACGTCCTCGCTCTTTGAGGGCTCCGAATCGAACAGAAAATCCAGCACAACTGATCTGCATGATAACTTGGCTCGCGGAAGCTTTTCCATTTTCCACCAAGAGCTTTGCGCGTCCACCGTGCAGGATAAGAAACTCCAATGAATGATTTGTGTCGATGGACAATCATTGTCAAATAAATTTCTCGTCAAGTTTGATGGATCATTGAAATAAGATAATTTGCACGTACAGATCCAGATTAAAACTGAGAACAGCGTCCCGGTTGTGATTCGAAACACAAGTGCAAAACTGCACGTCCATCAATGGCCTGCAGTTGCAATGGGTTTCTAAGAGACTCCAATTTTTGCCCACAGAAGAGTCGTGGGCTCCTGGTCTGCAACAAAAACCTCGTGTGGGACTCAAAAGGAGTGAGGTCATGAGGTTCAGAAGCCAGATGGCAGTGCGCGACAACATGCTTCCAGAAAAGGTCACCATCGCCGGGTCGCCTGTTTGAAGGCGACGAAATAAACTCATCGTGAGAACAAATGACGACATGCGTATCTCGTCGCAGTGAAGATGACAGGAAAGATAAAGCCACGGAGCCTCAATCATCATTTGTCCACAAAACCGCACAAGCAGATATGACATCTTCCCGTGGATTTATCGTCTTGTTTTTGTCTTCGATGATTCACCAATCATGCAGTCAGGACGACAAGCTCTTTGTTTTTGCTGACTTCCTGCAGGCTTGACTGGCCAAGAAACGAAGCAATTTTCCTGACTTGTTGCGTCGAACGGAAGGAATCAGTTTGGTTCAAACGTCCGGTTCATTTTTCACTCAAAAACACGAGAACAAGCCCTTTTGCGTTGTACGAGCAGTTTTCAGAAGTATTGAACAACAGCCAGTGTGAATGTGCTTTTCGCATCAGAGCTGTCATTTGTGGTTGAAACCTCCATTATGAACCTTAAATTGTGGCCCTTTTATACAATGTGTGCAAGGACGGTCTGAGGACAAGAGCACAAAAACAGACTCCACGACGACGACAAAAAACGCGCACAAAGGTCATGTTCCGCCTTCATCCATTTTGAAGTCCATGCAAAAACCAAAGTTTTTGGTATGGCATTCGTTGAGGCTCGAACGTTGGCAAGGCATCTGGATTTTCCGTGCAAACAAACCAAAATTGTGCCACAGAGGTATAAAAGTGAGTTGCTGAAGCACTAATTGTTCATCGCCAACAAGAGAGCCCGATACTTAACAATTCATTAAATATTTATGAGACAAGAAGGTATTACTCGCAGCGAGTTTAATCTCCTGTGCCCATGTTACGAGAACACTCTGAGAATATCTGCGGCGAGGGAGGGAGGGACGCTTCACAACTTCACTTCTCTTCGGTCGAGCCGCAACGATTGCTTGGGGAATTTTCCAACGTGTGATGCAGTTCATCGTATAGTTTCGTGGTATACAGGAAAGTGGAAACAGCAGTGTGTGTCCCGATACACACACCTCTTGAAAGTTTCTCTGTTTTTTGCTGAATCTTGGTGCCATTGTGCCACCTGCATAACACATCAGACTGAGAAATGTTCCAAACGAACGGTATTTATCCCTCTGTCTCTGTCGCTCTGCTTACTGCTTGTGTCTGTCGACGAGTCTCCGGATTGCTGTTTCTGACTCGTACCTTTCGCACGCGCTCACGAAACGAAGAAGCACGATAGATGCAGCGACCAGTTCCAATTTAACAGGGTTCAATCTATTTCTTGGCCATGAGTATTACTCTTGCTCCTTTTGCATGTTTATTACTGCGGGTCAATGTACCGCATTTCATTTCCATATTCGCTTATTTGCCAGTGCCTAATTACAACTCAGTCAAAGACGCATAAATATGTCAGTGAGCGCCGACTGAGCTGTAAACTGTGGTCACCCGCTTCTGAGAGAGCTTCAAACCTGATTTCTTCACTTCAGCGCGAACCGCGAGGCATTCGCCTTGGGTTCTGAAGAAGGCCAAATGAGGTTTCCACCGGAACCACATTTCTCAGGATTTGCCAGATTGATGGCCGTGTGCTTTAGTTGGTGTTTGACTGTCAGATATCAGCAATAGTCGACACACTTGCAGCACAACTTCAGTACGATGTAAATACATTGAACCTCCAAAGATAGTTTTGAGGCTTTGCGCCTGGAAAAGAGGGTGTTGTCTCCTGAATGCAGAAAAAGAAACACGTGGTCGCACAACAAATAGACAGAAGCACACGTGTGACTCGTGGCCCAGCGTCATGACGGGAAAATGTCCACACCGTGTCCATGGTGGCAGACGGCCCCAGTCAGCTGTTGGATCAAAACACAATGACAATCAAAAGTTGCTGTGAAACAGGGCAACTCGTTTGCACTTGAACTCTGAGGGAAAGCCAACTCCCTGCTTGTGTTCACCACAAAGGGGAACAATCCATTCCTGGTTCAGAGACTTTTTAACTGTCAGGATTTCTGAAAGTGTTTCTTTGATAACTCTATCAGCCCCTGCAGCGCCTGCGAAAACCTCGCTCTCCCAGACAGATTACTGATAAGAATGTGTGCAGGATTCAATCGGATTCATTTGTGTCAGATAACAGAGTTCTGTTCGTGGACTCAGATTTGTCTTCTCTCGTACAACTCGCCAAAGTAACTGAGATTTTTTGGGAACATTACTTTATGGGAAATTCACAACAGCTTCTTCAAAACAGGTTCGTGAATGTTCCAGAGATCATTTTCATGGCTCTACTAAAAAGAAAAATGTTTCTGCACAAGAGAGGTTGTGAGTCTCATTGCTTTCCTCTGCGCACAATTCCGTCGAGCAAATCAATTTTGGTACAAAAACCTTTCCAAAGCAACTTGGCGAATTGCCTTTCTGAAACTACCGAGTGATCTCAGCGCAGTCTGGAAATTTAAAATCACGATGTCAGTGCAACTGATCACAGTAAAGTATGACCAGTGTGCAAACAATTCTGTCGTTTCTTTTCGGTCGTTATTCCACGAGAGGTCACTCTGCCATGCTCGGGATATCTTTCTCTTGTTTGGTGGAGATTCAAAGGAAAAGAGAGCCCGACAACAGTGGGTCAATCGACAGCTCAAGGTTGTTGACCACCACATCTTAGAAGATGGAAGTCGCTTGAAGACGTCTGGCGCATTGAACGTCAGCAAAGTTTCAGACCCACACATAGTGAGTTCGGATCCCCCAGAGCAAGTCCACGGTTATGTTGTTGAACTGTCTCTTCGGCGCATCTCGGCTGTGGCACGAACATTGTTTCCCGCCGGAGGATAATGAAGCCGGGACCTTTGCCTGATTGGGGAGGTTCGCGTGCTCTGTGATTAAGCCTTCGGCTGATGGACAGTTGTTGCAGAGAGATTACAGGTGTGCAGACGTGAACCTGATGGGCTGATTACAGATCTGTGAGTTGACTGCTTGACAGGCAGAAAACTTCACTGAGTTAGTAAGGAATAAACTGCCGAACCTGATTAGTTCATGCATGTCTCGGGATTTATTTGCAAAGGGCATTGCGAGGGACCGACTCCTTTGTTCCAGAACACGGAGGCTTTCTATCAGCTGAGCACGCAATGGACACCCGAAACCTGCCAACTGGATCTTCAACTGTAATTCAGACTTGATTCGTCGTTGATTTGTCGCGTTTTCAAGCCCAAGTTTCTGCCCTGATTGGCATTTGTAATTGCAACTGCAGTATTCGGAACTGAGCATTTTGTGACGAAGTCACTCGTTTTCCAAGCCGGTCATTCATTCGTTTCCTTGCCCCAACCCGTGGATAAATTTGCAGAAAAGAAAACGAGCCAACAACCTTGCGTGAGTTCAGTCTCCTCCGACCACTCAGGCTGAACCTGCCCACAAACATGGAAATCTCTCACACCCACTCAGCGAGAACTCACAGCGCCCAGCTGATACTTTTTAAAGAGAACTCTCAACAACCTGTTATTTGCAGCTCACAAAGTCTTGACACTGATGAAGGTATCAATTTCATTGATTTAGCGAAGCATCGATGAGGCTGGACGGGCTCAAGAGGCCCTCGGGCAGAATACTAAGTCTCTATTCTCCCTCTTCACGACTGATATGAAGCGTGACTCTTCCTTTTCCCTTGCTTTTGTCGTCCTTCTGGCAAAAACTTTTCAACATCAGAGAAAAACACAATATCAGAGAATCGAGCAAAATGAAACAACCGAAGCTGTTGTCAAAGTTTTTGGCAATTTTTGTGGGAAAAGTTTATTCAATTCCCATGAATGCAGTGAAAATTGTACTTCCTCGTGCGAATCCATACAATCGAACTGGCTGCTGTAAATCAGTCACAAGCATCAGTGCGCATAAAATACGTACCCATTTATCAATAACTCCGGAAACATGCAGTGATGATTGGAAAATGACACCTGATTTATGATTTGATCCGCGTCAATACATGGGAGTGGAACATTGAAAGGGAAAGTGGCCGAGAAAAACGAGACAGTCATTCAAGCTTTTGATGATTCACCAGGAGATGAGGATTTATGGTGGCAGCAAATCTTCACTGATGAAGGGGACAGTAAATTTGACCTGGAAGTGCCAATCCCGACCACAAAAGGTCATAAAATGCAAGCGCACACCCAGGAACGCGGGGCGTTCAGAGTGCGTACCGTTCAATTGCTTTTGGATAAATCCATGCGCCACAGTATGGATACTCGTACGTTCAACAAAATTCGGTCTGAATGCACAAAACTCGTTTGTTTGTTTCACCTTCTCCGCGTTCTGAATGTCCTTGTCAAAAGTCGCAGAGCTTCTTTTCACGCCCACAGAGCCGTCGCCTTGGCGTTGAAACTTCTGCTCAAGGCGACGGAGGAGGAAGATTCAACCGAGGGAGAACTTGAGCTTCGGTGCAACTGTTAATTACACAACAGCGTTGTTCTCGTCTCAGCTGTGACGCTGTGGTCTGTCCTCTGAAAATATCTTGCTTCAGTCCTCAAGGCTGGGACTGGAGCTGACACATTTGGCATCGAGGGTTTCTGGTGAGAACCGCGTATTCAGTCGTCAATGTTCTGAGGAACATGCTGTTTTGTCAATTTCTCGTATTTCGTCTCATTGCGTCACAGGTGGGAGACAGCCATTTATTCAAAATGATCCTGGAAACAAAGAAGTCTTGAAGCCGTTGCACTTCGACTCAGCAGTTTACTCGTGTCTCATTGATGACCCACCAAGTTGGAAACCAGACTGAGGTTGGAAGCTGTTTGAGAGTGGCGTGGCGCCTGTGACAGGCGGTGGGTGTAGAACACAGCTGATGGATGAGGTGTTACACAACACTGATCCATGTGTTCTACCGTGTGCAGATGTCCGACCCGACACCCCAGGATAACGAATTGATCTTTGCCGTTTCCACTGTGTGTGCTTGGGAAGCACAGAATCGCGAACAAAAGAATCTGCAGCTTCAGTGAAGCACGGAGGAACCTGATGGCCTTGACCGGTTTGCAGACCTGTTGTTCGTTTCAAGGGAACGAATGAAAGGAACAAACTTGGACAAAGGCATTTTCAACGAGTGCCTTCAGAGACGCCATGGTGTGCAAACATGTGCAGTTGAAAAGTGACATAGAGTTCTTGTGTTTGTGTTGTGGGTTTTCGTTTCTCTTGTCGTCCATCAGCAGGTTCCTTCTGGCCAACCAGACCCTGGAGGTGCATTTGTGGTGATCAGCCTTCGCAGCCAAAGTTCTGCTGTTCGATTTGACGGCCTAAGTTCGGATCAATGAAAAATTACAAGGTCATCTACTCTGCGACCTTGCTTGTTGACGACTCTGATCTGCAGAGTTCACTCATCTGAGGACGAATGTTGTGAAAGGAACATTTTTTCCGTCTTGTACCTGACACAGCTCACAAAATTTCGCTGTAGGCAAAGGAAGTGCGTAGTGTGTCACAGGTTGTTGATTTTGGACTGGTCCTCGATATCGGCACGCCCTGTCGTGGCTGGCCTTCGTGGTTAGGCTGCGGAAACACCAAACACTCCATGTCGTACAGATACATGTAGGGTTGAACCAGGTTGCACAATGTGATCCACTTTTGCTGAATTTTTGTTTGTTTTTTTTTTCAACTTTCTTTCTTCAATGATTTTGGCATTCTTTGTCAATGGTTGACTTGTCAAAATTGCTTCAGCAGCCTGACTATCTGAATAAAATTTGCGTACAGAAATCTCACTGGATGAGGTGGACGCAACCCCACCACAAACCTTCTTGTCAGTTTTTTTGTTTGCTTTCGGCATCTTGAAGACAATGAACAATGAACACGCACCTGTTACGTCCAAAAAGAAAACATACCGTCACAATGGACGTGCCGCGCATGTCCAGTGTGTCTGTTGTCAGTTTCAAGCTTTCCCACCCGCAGCTGCCCCGTCCAGACCAACCCGTCCAACTTGGTGTGTTCCCAGCCTTAAATGTCAGGAAGCTGTCACCAAGAAAGACTGGAGGCTGGTTCACCTTGAAACTGGTGCAGTTTTCCAACAAAAGGAAATAAAATAACAGTGACCAAAGCAGGATAAATGTCAGTCACGAAAACGGAGCCCTGATTGTCATGGAAAATCCTTTCCATGTTGTCTGAATTCGCAGTTGCAGTCGATGGATTGTGTCACCTCAAGTCACAAGCTTGACAACCTGAAACCTCAAGATGCCTCACCCCATGCAGCCTCAAGAATGGCAGTCACGGAGCTTTGGGTTTTCGTGGAGCAGGAAAATATTGGCTTGCAATTCACTTTTGCTCGGTTGCCTCACCTCGACAGTGACATTCTTGGTGCTTGTCTTTCGTGTTGTGCTGAATTTTGTCCACTGTGGCAAAACAATGTTGACGCTGCGCAGCTGAGCTGTGGATTCATCTCAGTCATCTGCATCGTTTGCACGTACTCCGTGCTCTCTCATGAAACTTGACCTGCTGTCTCATTATTGCCATTACCCTCGAGCCGTCTTCTACAGCAAATGCGTGTTTTCCGCGGACGTTGACGGGAAGCCAGGTCTGTGAGAGCTTTCAGGTAAGATCAAAGGTGACACTGCGGAAGAGCACTCCAAACGTACTTGCTTCGAAGCCGACGCTGAAGCTCCTTCTTTCATCAGCACACAGGACCCTCCAGTTCAAGCAACCTGCTGTCGCAACTTGTTGACCCTGTTTTGCTGACTTTGCAGAATCCTTTTTGAAGACTTTTTGCTCGTCAAAAGCTATACAGTGACTCAAAATTTATCAGGGAGGTAAAGCTCATCTTGCAGTGTTGCAAAGTTCCGCAATTGAAGTTTTCAATCCAACACTCTCAAGCACTTCAGTCAATGCTTCACTTGCACCTCAAATCAGTTAATTTTGGACGCCCACAAAAAGTCTTTGTTGTTCAGGCGTGCTGTGGCATCAAAATATTTTATCAAAGATTGTTCAAAATTGTGTGAGCTTCTTTTTCCCCAGGACCTTCGGGTCTCAGAGCTGCACTGCGTCTCTTCCTCTGATCCTTCCTGTGGCGGATTTCGTGCCTTCAGTGACTCCATGTCCACGTCAATTTTGCTGCACTTCTGAGTTCATGGGACACAGTACACAGAGAAGGGAGTTAACAGGCGACGCGGTTATCATTCCCAGCACCATATACGAGTACACAGGGTGATTTGAACACTCTGTAACGTGCAAATAACAAAACCACACCTTGAAATATTTTTGGAAGTCCACAGTTCTGAAAGCGTTCTCTTTGTGTGTCGGAAAAAATGCAAAATGCAGAGCATTTGTAATGACGGTCAGACTGTGAAAACAGAAACAATTGACTTCAACTTGATATTGAAAACATGATACCGTAGATGGAGCCTGCAAAGTTGTAAAAGGTCAGCTCTTCGCAGCAAAAGGGCAGGAATAAGTTGGGCGGCCAGATGCACGAAGCTGGCCTCGCCGCCCTGTTTCGAGTCTCCCCACAAGAGGGCGACTTGAGACGGAGGCAATCGAAGCTGTGAGAGTTTTCACTGCAGCTGCGAAGAATCACAGAGGTCAGGCGTTTACAGACTGCCTAAACAGGAAGAAAGTCAGTCCGTTGGTCTACAGGCAGTGGAACATTGTGTCAAGACCGAAGTTCAGCTCTTGTTTTTGTGCGTGTCGGGCGATGCAAAGACCAAACGACCAACACCACAGATTCAGTGTTATTTATTCTCGGAAACGTCCACCAGTCTGTCTCCTCGGTCAGAGCTGAGCCGTACTTACCATGCACCTTCGTCGCTGCAGCGGTGGCTGTGAAACGTTTACGCTTCATTCCTGAACTGCTTTTACAAACTTGACACAACAAAAGGTGGCAAGAAGTGGAAAATGCTCTGACAGACAAAACGCGCAAGGTTTCGGACATAGTCACGTCCGTACATGAACGCACATTTTCCGAAAAACAACACCGTTTGAAAATATCTGTACACACATCACGATGGTATTCGTGACCCGTAGACTCGTTCATTTGGGTGCAAAATATTGTGCTGGAGGTGTCTGCATAATTTGAGGATAATTCTCCATTTGCTTTGAATATTTTATTTTCTTTGTTATATCCTTCAATTATTTTCCGTTCAGCAATGCCGTATTCATGTGAAAAAATATCAGCGTGTGAGACACACAAAGAGCTCAAAAGCGTCTTTTGTCAACTGATGTAGCTGTTTGAATTTGCAATGTTTGCAAACTTCAATCTTCACACCCAACACGAGATTCGTTTTCACACATTCTGGTCACAAACCCCGTTGAGAGTTGATTTCGTAGAATTGTGTTCGGTTCCACTTTCTCGGGCAAAGGACAACACACAGCCCGAATGTAAGACGAGGTTTCTTCATTCAACACAACCAGCAAAACTTGATCATGCAGGATTGTCACTCACTCCTGAACCAAAAGTGTACGCACTCAAGACACGGAACATATTTGCTCTCGGAGCACGGTGGAACAGTTTCGTACTCACCTTAGCGCGGTGTCGTCTGCGCGGGAGCGGCCTCGGAGACTAGCGACGCCGCGGCGCGACTCTGCGCTTCAGTTCTGCTGCTCGCTCTCTCACCCGGACACGGTTACCCATCTTCAACAAAAACAAAAGTTGAGTCAATCGCGCGAGCGTATGTGATTGACACGTTATTCTGGCTCTCTACAAACACCGACAAAACTGTGGTGGTGTGCAATGGGGATCAGCGTGAGTACTCGTACGCAATCTCGTTTGGCGCGTCACACTTGTTTACAACAATGGACTGCGTACACACGTACCAGATTCATCCGTGTTTGAACCCCACCTATTTGTACCTCAAAAGCAGGGAGTACGTCTTGTCGTGTGAGGAATGCCAGTGATGGTTGAAACCTCACCACTTGAGACCTCACTCCAGGTGCTCACTTTTCAACACACTTTCTCCAGCAAAGGAGCAATAAAGAAGGCTCAATCATCTGACGTGTTTTACATCACCATGCATTTTGAATGCTTGTGTTGGAACACACTGAAACCTTCCCAGCATCTAAAAAAACACGATCACCCAGTGTTTCTTCACTGAAGGGTAAGGTGCATCTCAACGTTTGCCTTTTTGTGGTACTGAGGTCCTTGTGGTCAATTCACACGCGTGTACAAGACGCAACCGGTCTTTTGATTTCGTATTTCGTGACAAAAACTGTGTCTTGTACGAGGGTTGTCCACGAATTTTCCGCTGGAGGTCTACTTCTCGCAAACAGTCTTGATGTTGTGGCGCAGCGGAGAATTCGTGGACAGCCCTCGTACTTCAGTGAGTGCGGTAGTTCGTCTCATGACGTCAATGTCACAATTAACTGAGAGTTTGCTGAGTTCATCACCCAGCTTTTTCTGCACAAAAAGTTGACTTTTGGCGCGTCAGAATATCTGGTTGAGAGGGATCGTACCGACTCGTCAGTTCAAAACAATTCAGGACTTGAAATTGTACGCACACATTTTCGACATTTGAACTGCTTTGGACCCGGTTTTAAACATGGAATTTCCCCTGGTTCAACTCTGCCACATTTAGAAACGCGCTCTCTCATCCAGAAGTATCTCTCATCCAGGCTCAGTTCAATGTCCACAGAAACAATACTCCAAGACACCAAGGCATTTCAAAGGCCCAAAAATTTGATGTCCCCAAAAAAGGGGCTGAAAAGTAGAACAAGAAGGCTACGCCTAAAAAGCGCGCTGTTCACGCCAAGCGATTTTTTGGCCATTTCAGAAAATTTTCCATATTGAGTTTGCCAGCCCAGACATGTTGAGTTGAAAGGGGGGGGGGAGGTAACTCAATACTGTATGGCCAAAAAAATGAAAAATGCTTAAAAGGGCCTGAAAATGATCCTGGTTAAATTTCAGCATGTTGAGTTACCCCCTCCCCCCACAAATTCACCCAGGCTGGCCAAACTCAACATGGGCAAAAAATATCAAAAATGCTTAAAAATGGCCCAAAAATGATTGTGGCAAATTTTCAGCATGTTGAGTTACACCCCCCCTCAGTAACTCAACATGTCCACATACATACATACATACATACATACATACATACATACATAGGAACACACTTTGCCTTGCTGCGCGAAGCGCTTGTACCCGTGTGATGAGGATCTGATTACACCTTCGATTCGTTTCTCGTTTCAGGACAAGCGGAACAACCTGGAGCAGATGATCCAGCATTGTCGCCGCGGCCTCGAGCAGGTACGCAGTGTGCACCTTTTACACTCACGCCCCCGTTGTGTCCATGTGTGAGCTTTTCTTGCATGTTGCTTTCGTTTTGCAAGGGTACAGTAGATTGAGATTGTCTGACGCAACAAAATTGTGGCCAGTCGTACAAGAGGCCCATCCGCGAAAGAACCTTGTGCGTGAGTAAGATGAAACACGAGGGCCCATTCATTTTGGCTCACCGATTGCGCAATCTCAAGATGCAGAACTGCGAACTCGATCGAATGCGGTGTACGTTTGGCTGCCGTTCAGGCCGGGCGCGTGTCTGCACTGATTGGTCTTGTTTGCCTGTAGTTTTCGAGTGAGATTCGGGACGCGCTGGACTCGGATGTGCAGAAGATCCGGGAAGCGACAAACAACACGAGCATGAAGAACGTGAAAGGGCTGGAGGACCGGCTGTCCGGGCTCGAGGTCCTGCTCTGCACGTCCAGGAGATACGTGGAGGAGCAGAAAACACAGGCCAAGGTGCGTGCGTGTGTGCGTGCGTGTGTATGTCATTGGGCAGAAGGCAAACAGATCTAGATCTGTAACAAAGCACAAGGTGTCCGGTCATTTGAGGAAAAACAGCACTTTTGAAGCCATGATGCTGCACGTTTGCAGTCAATATCCTGGGTTTCTCGGACCCTCCAGGGTCTGAAGTCTGCAGTTCCTTGCATGGCGTTGTCTTCTTTCCACTGGGTGCTTCTTGCATTGTGTCCCTGTACAAGTCAATGAAAGCTGCATCGCAAGTGATGATGCAGCTCCCACAGGCTTTTATAATGACGGAACACGTGAAACAGGCCTCACAACATTGACACCGCCTGCGCTTCTTGTTATCCGCTCAACCGATAGATTTTCACTGTGTGCTGCCACCTACAGAGCTTCGTGGCGCACCAGAACAGCGTGCGCAACTTGCCGGACAAAGAGACGATCCTGCCGGACCTGTGCCAGTCGCACCGGCGCCAGCTGCTCGTGATGCTCAAGACGCACCAGCAGCTGCGCGACATGCGGCGTCGCTGCGCCGACGCCAAGGAAGAGCTGTCCTACAACCTGCACACCAGGCTCAGGTGCGTGCGTCCTCCGACGTGCTGACACCGCTGCCGAACCCGCTCCGAGATTTGTCCGCAAAAAAACAAAAAACAAAAACGGGGCCGTCAAAACCGTAGAAACCGGGAGAAAACGCGCGACCAGCCTTTCCAGGGGAGTTTGTCTTGTGCAAGAGCACGTCTGTGGACTGGGGGTGGGTAGGGACAGAGATCGCAGCATTGAGGCGTTTGCCAAGACAGGATCTACTCCTGCGGTTCTGCATTTCTTGCTGCTACGAGCCAGTGTGGTCACGTGCACCGTCGAAGCATTCACCCACTATCGAACTACAGCCAGTACGAGCAGGTTGGCTGAATTTTCTGGTGTTGTCACGCGGTCGAGGCAGCAGACGCGCACAAACACACACACATACACGCACACACACATCGGATTGGTTTCGTCGTCGAAATTCCCCCTCACTTCAGAAGCCACGTCCATGGTTACGGTTTGTAAATCTTCAAAGCTGCACGTCAGTCAACCGGGTGGGTGCCTCGGTCGAAAGCACGTGACAGCGGGAACAACCGGAAGCACGTGACACGCAAGTTGACGCGCCGTCCTCTGATTGGCTCCCGCAGATGGGTGATGTTCGTCGAGGAGAACCTGGGCGAGATGGACCAGAAGCTCGACATATTCCTGGGCAACTTGCGCAAGATCATCAGGAAACTGGAAATCCTGCGTCAGATCCGGGACGCGCCCGAGGTTTACGCATGCGCAGTCGTCGAGGTCGTGCGCAGGAGGAAGTTCTCGCGGAAATTCCTCGAGGTGAGTCGATCCTGTCTCAGAAAAGCTGCCGGGAGCTGTTTCCACGAAGAACTGCAAATGTACCAGCAGGTGCACCCGGTTGTTCCCTGTGTCCGGCACTTGAAGAATGTGGTCACGTGGCTGTGTTGTTGCAGTGGGCCGGAGAGCTCTCCGGAGAGTGCAAAGAGGTCCACGACGAGGAGGTGAAGAAGCGAAGCGAGTTCTCAGGGAAGATACGTGAGTTGCCCCTTTTCAAATCTGTTCTGTTGCGAAGTTCTCGAAGATTTCTCTGGAGCTGTGTTCAGGACCAGTGATTCAAAAACAACAGCACTGAGTTGCCAGTTAAGGCGAGGCAGTGAAATAGCAGAGTTCAAGATTGGGTCTCACCATCTGGTTCCAAAAGATTCGTTACGGTGTCAGATTGAAAGACTGAATGCTTTGGACTCAGCGTGAATATCTCCCTTTCCCTCTCTTTCAGGGCAGCACTTCCTGATGAATTTGTTCCCCGGATTCGACGACAAGCCTCCCGCCTACGCTGTGAGTGCCTCACTTCATTCACTCCATTTGCTGCACAAGTTCCAATAACGAAAAGACGAGTCGTGCTCGATGTACCCGGTCCATCGTTGGCCTGTGTGAAGAGCAAATCAGCAGCCAGAAATCATTGATCTGGTTCGACAGATCTACACGGATCAGTTAGATCGGACACTGTCAAAGGAGCAAGCTGAGAGCAAGTTGGTCGTTTCCTGTCACGTGATCAGCACGTGGTTGAACACGTGGTTTTGTCCCGCTGCAGACGGAGGCGCCGGCTGCGTTCGACTCGAAGCTGCCTCCGATCTCGGACGAGGACGTCGAGTTTCTGCGGGACCAGGTGCCCGAGCTCAGCAGCACGCTCAGGTGAGGGCGCGCGCACACACACACACACACACACACACACACACACACACACACACACACAGCACGGAACAACTCATGTTGGGGTTCAGGTTCCGAAAATGTATTGCTCGCACTCACACACCGCCAATCAATTGTACATCAAGTTCATCACGCATAGTGAAGTGGGAGATCGACGAAGCCTGCTCTTCACTGGTGCACGCACGCACGCACGCTCGGACAAACGCATGACCAATTGACTGACGTGTGTGTGTGGTGTTTACAGAGTTCCGCCTGACGACGCAGACGCGCTGCTGCTCATGCGGGACGCGTCGGCGGCGACACTGCGCGGCGCGTCCACCACTATCCTAGTCAGCGGCGCGACCGGCCCGGGAGGCGCCCCGGGTCACGCCCACCCGCCGCCGCCCGCCGGACCCGCAGGGGCGGAGGGAACCACGCTCACCAAACCCAGTCTTTCACACCCGGGCGCACTCAGTACTGCAAACAAGTAGGTTGCACACAAAGCTGTCAATGTTTGACCTGAAGGAAGTAGGGGGTGGGTTCATGGCGTGTGGTGTGCTGGTCACAGCCAGCCTTGTTGTGGTCAAGTGAAACTAAAGATATCTGGCATTTCGAGCAGCAGTGGTTTGTGTCGTTTCTGTGTCGCTGTGATGAACAAGATGCGCGTGCACACAGTTGCACACTCAACACACACATGCGATACACACGTGCACACACACACACACACACACACACGTGCGCTCAAACACCGCTGCCTTCCCTCGCAACAGAACGTCTCCAAAGAGCGGCGACCTGGCCGCGTCCGACATCGTGGTGCTCGACTCGAACGGCGAGGTGTCGACCGTCGCGCTCACCAAGGACGTCGTCGCGAGTCCTGACGAGGAGGAGGCTGCAACGCCCGCAGCATCAGCCGCAACAACACCGCCGCCGCAGCAGCAGCAGCCGCTTCAGGTGTGTGTGTGTGTGGGTGGGTGTCCCTGTTGTTTTGAATGAACCAAAACCACAACACGCTTCACAAAGAAAGGTATTGGGATCTGTTAGAGTTGTGTGTTTGTGTCTGATCCCAAGATTGGCGTTGTCCGTTCAAACCACGTGTCCCTATGCGAGTACTATGATGCGAGTACTATGGAGACGAGTGTTCGCTATTCTGTGATTTTCGTTTCCAGGACATTGAAGACAAGCACAAAGGCAGAATGCACATTCCTTTCACGAAGTACCACTCGGGAGGGTCGTCCCCGCCTGTGCGTGGGGCGACGAGTGCGCCGGCCGGACTCTCCCCCGGCGGCGGCGGCGGTTCCCCCGGGGCGCCCGGCCCGGACTCACCCGGCGGGGCGGGGCCGCAGTCCCCCGGGGCCGCCACGACCGACTCGGCGGCGGAGTCGGTGGAGGTGCTGGACGAGGACGATGAGGAGGAGGAATTCCTCTCGTTGCAGCCGCCGCCGCTGGATGGCGCCATGTTCGGACTCACCGCCATCACTCCACCGCAGGTCAGTGGAGTGCGATGCCTTCACGGATCCAGAGTGGAATCACAGCTGGCGTTGAATGTGGAATTTTGATGCACTCAGCAACTATCATTGATGTGGGTCCTGAGGGTGTCGAGCGTCCCGTTTGTCGCGAGGCGTGTCGTCCGCAGATTAGTGACACGAAGACAACGTTTTTGTACGTCTTGCAGCTCAGCAGCACCGACTCATCTTTGGCGACTCCTCCCGTGGCGCGAAAAGCGGAGACCACTGCGGACGCGGCGGGGAGCAGTGCGCAGCCCGGAGAGGCCACCAAGGTCAAGGTCTGTGGGCTTTTTTGTTGGCTTTTGCACGAAACCTGTCAATATTGCCACTTGAGGCGCCACCATGAAGGAAGCGTGTATGTGGCTCGAAGATCATAACATCTGTCTGTATGCAGGTTTCGGAGGCTCCAGCAACTGCGGCGGACACGAAGACGTCGGGTGCGGGGGCGCCGGGGGTGGACGCGTCTTCCGAGCTCAGCTCCGAGGGCTTCTCCACCGCAGACTTCTACATCGACGAGTCGCTGCCGTCGTCCATCACGGCCGGCTCCGTAGACTCGCCCAGCTATAGGAAGATCCAGGAGCTGCAGGCGGCGCTGAGCGACAGGGTGGGGCAGCTCGACTCCCGCGAGAGGGAGCTGGCGTCGAGCCGCGCTGACCTTGAAGAGGTGAGGGCGTCCACCCATTGGATCGTTGTACACCTCGAACCATTGTGATTTTGTGTTGATTTGAATGTGAAGGAAACATGGCTCTTTGCGCAGGTCCGGGAGAAGTTGGCGCGCGCGGAGGAAACGCTCAAGGCGCTGCGTGACGCGGCGCAGAAGGGCGCGTTACAGATGCGCTGCGACGTGCTCAGCCTCGAGAAGCATGCGCAGAAGGAACGCGACGACTTCCAGGTGAGGACCACGTGGTCTGAGGTTGAAGGCTGCGTCTCTGGGCAAGTCAAACAATGAAGCGTCATTCCTGCTTGACTTGTGTGGAGACCTTTCAACACACAGCGTACTCCTGTAAAACGGGCCTGACAGTATCTCGTGAATGGCAATGCAGTGCATGACGCCTGACGTTGGTTTCACCGCGTCCCCGCGCCGTGTTGCAGGCGTACCTGAGCGCGACGGCGCAGGAGCTGACGGCGACGCTGTCCGGGTTCGGGGAGCGACAGGACGAGACGCGCGCCTCGGAGCTGCGGACGCTGACGGAGCGGCACGAGGAGGAGCGCGGCGCTGCGCAGGGGCAGCTCGAGGTGAGTGGGATGGTGCCTCAGGGTGGGAACATCCAGGGACGGGGGGTTGAGCCAGCTGATGGAGACAGCGAGGAAGGGAGGGGACAGCCAAAAGTACGGTTTAGCGGAGAGATATCTAACAAGCTTGCGGTTCCCTGGCCAGAATTCTAGTCTGACCACATCAGGTTGTTTCCTTCCTGCTTGCACTGAGTCGCACCCCTTGTTCCTGTGATTGGTCCGTTCAGATTGCGTGGGGTCTGTTGAAGAAATCACATTGTGCTGGTCGGTGGTTACAGGAGGAGCGACGGCGCGTCGAGGAGGCGCAGCGCGCGGCGGAGGACGCAGCGTCGCGGGAGAAGGACGCGACGTCGCGGCTGGACGCGCTGCAGCGCGAGGCGGACGAGCGCGTCCAGCAGGTGCGCGACGAGTGCGCCAAGGAGCTGCGCGAGGCGAGGAGCACGCTGCTGCTGGAACACGAGGTGCGTGGTCACGTGGGCGAAGACTTCGCAATCATGTGGCCTGCTTTGGGAACTGGTTGTGTGGGTCAGGGTGGGGAGGGAGCGATTTCAGGGGCTGCTCCCAAGGAAGCACAAGTTGGTGCACTTCTACGTTTTTGAAAAGAACAGAAACGTTCAAGGCCACCCCGTCATCTTCCGCCAGGTGGAGTTGGAGAAGGTTCGGTCCGACATGGAGCTGGAGGCTGCAGCCCGGGAGCAGGAGCTGGCGACTCTGCGGGAGGAGGCGGAGGAGCTGCGGCGAAACGCGGAGGCGGCGCGCCGGGAGCAGGAGAAGCTGCGCGAGACGCTGCAGACGCAGTTCCAGGCCGAGAAGGACCAGATCGTCAAGGTAAGGGATGTCACATAGCGAATCGCCACGTGAACAGCAATGAATCGTGACGGTGGTTGTCATAAAGGGGAGGGCGAGGGTCTCTGGAAACCACCTCGAGAAGTTCACGCATTGTTCTCGAAGGCAGCAGTAAAAATACGGTGTGACGTGTGTCAATATTTATCAGCCGCGGTAGCGGTCTGATATTGGTTTGCCCCTGTATCTGCGTCCGTCCATCTTGGGCGGACAAAACCTCCATTTTACCCCTGTTCCAGTGATCACAGACTGGAA
>JAAUXT010126519.1_pt1 | contig 49797 bp, 48 predicted proteins | sample 7278171 | NCBI WGS metagenome assembly JAAUXT01 (sample SAMN14350112, study PRJNA611818) | marine sediment metagenome | isolation source: surface marine sediment (1.8m) | place: French Polynesia: Moorea | collected 2018-08
AACAGATTATTTCCCGTCCCCTTCATTTTGCGCTGAAGAAGCAAACGTTTGAAAAATGTCCATTCAGACAAAAAAAAAAACAATGTTGGAATCACCTCACCGAGAACATTGTGCACCTTGCCAAAATCTTTTCCTACACCCGCCCCAAATTCGCACTTTCTTTCATAAAGGTTTGTCCACCACATGTCCAGCTGTGTTTCAGGCTGTTTTCATCTGTGTCCACCCAGAGAAACTTGTTTTTTCATTTGAGAACCTTGAAGGGAACCCTCGTCTTCTGTCCTGCGTATTGCCTGCAGGTGTTCGTGGACGGTCAAACTGAGCGGCGCTGGAGGGTGTCAACTACTGTGTCATCCAGGGCGGATCCAGGGGCTCCCCCTGAGAAGTAAAACATTTTTTTATTTCCCAGTTTTGCACATAGACTTTTCAATGTTCGTTTTTCGCCCACAAGCACTGGAGGTTGGGTGGGCACTCTAGACCCTGGATCCGCCGCCACCCGCACGCAGTGAAACTCATCTTGTGATGAGAAACTCGGACCAACTGGTTCTCCACACGGCGTTCCGTCGGCAGGTGCTCCTCCGGGCGCAAACAGCGGAGCGCCATGGCCACGCGTGCGAAGGCGCGTTCACACTAGATGAACAAGCATTGTGAGCCAGCAGTGACCCGAGAGTAGAACATCACGAAACGCACCATACCTTGAAGTCACGTGTTTGTCTGTCATTCACACACGATGCCGTGGCTGCAAGCCTCGTTCTCAATTCCTGCGGGCACATATTGCAGCATTGCCTTTTTGATGTGGTGAGCAGTTTTACTGCAGATCCAGGAAAATCTGGGTGAACGCGCATTCACACAGCTGACACCAGCACAAAATCCGCTTTTCGCAACGTTCATTGACCTGCACGGAGGTGCTGAGCACGACTTGTACAGGATAAATCCCACTTTGACCCAGGACGCAGCTCGTGACGCGTCCCGTGTGAACGCGCCCCAGGTCTCCATGGCGACCCCTAATGGACTCCCCCACAGTGACAATTCAATTACAAATTCCAGCGCCTCATCAGAGACGCGCAGGAGGACCTTGAAGCGACAACAAGGAAGTTAGCAGGGATCCCCCCCCAACCCAAGAAAAATTTCCACCGTACGAACATACTGTATTCTTGACATTTTGTGTGAAAGTGGACTTTTGCCCCTGTCATGGGCCCTTGTTCTTCCCCTTGTTGCTCCTCAGTTTAAGAAGAAACAAGTCCAATTTTGTGCTGTCAGAAACAGTTTTTCGAGTTCACTTGCCAACTTTTGATTGTTCAAAGTTGGGAGTTTGGCCTCAAGGTTCTTTCACACACACACACACACACACACACACACACACACACACACACACACACACACCACAATTTGGGGATGATCCAATGACCCTGCAGGCCTTGTCACACAAGTGCGTTCTGACCCAATCTATTCCCCACACGAGAGTACGGCGTAAGTTTCCAAGAACTGTTTGTGCATTCGCTCCTGCTATCAGGGCAAGGAACAATGGCAACTTTGAATGGATCTGATTCACACTGGAAGCGTCAGGTCTTACTTTCCCATACAAGTTCGTTGGTGCTGCGTGGTCGCTTCAAATGCAACTGTGCAGCGACGCAACGCAGCGCACGATGAACCCAGAGAAATCGGACCTGTTGTGTGAGTGGGCTCATCCCGCCCGCAGCTGGAGCCTTGCATGACGTGGTTTGGAACACGACGCTGCTTCCGCCTGATAACGGCTCCTCCGCATATCTGACTCCCCACTCCGGTGATGTATTCCTGCGCGTCGCTCTCACTCATCCGCCCCTCCCCGGGATTTCCAAGGAACCAGGTTGAGGTTCTGGTTTTGGGGTCCGATGGAAGGAGGTTCAGCCGTCCGGGCAACGGGGTGTTTGGTGGAGTTGTTGGGGGACTGTTCATCGGAGGGGTCCAGGGAGTGGGTTGATGTGAGTGACCTGACAAGAGGGCCCATGGAGTCGACACAGGAGGCTCCAGGAGGCTCGCTCCTCGTGACGGGGTCTGTGGGTGTGGTTCCATGAAGAGGGTGTGGAAGTGGAGAGCCGGAGGATTGGGTCCAGAGCCACGAATGTTGGGATCCATGGGAACGTCCAGTGGAGTCCAGGAGACAAGTCAGTGATGGATGGAATCCAGTGGGGGAGGCCCCAGGGGACAAACATGAACAAGTCTTTCCGAGGGGGAATCTGCGACCCACAAACCCAGTCGGCTTATCTCCCAAGTGACCCAGTGAAGAGCTTTTTGAGGATCCTGGGTAAGGAATCAATCCAGCCCTTTTGAACCCAGCAGACCCGGAGTCTCTGAAAGACCCCGCCCCCTCCAACAGGGTTTTACATGGAAACCGTTCAGCAGATCCTGGCATTTAAATTTTTGAAAGAACCAGGACTGAGGCCAACCAGGATTTGGTCGAAGAAGACCTGTCCGATCCCTCGAGGAATGACCCAAAAATCTCTGTGCGGGGTTCAAAAGAAAATGACAAAAGGCACGTGCGTTGGCCTCACAAAACAGGAGGGTCATTGCTCAGGGGAGTCAGAGAGCCCTCAAGATCATCCACTGACAATTCAAAACAGAACAAATTAATAAATCACGGATACATGTGGAAAGGCAAGGTTTTGTGAAAACGCCAATGTGTCTGCAGTACATGTATCCCTGGAGAATCGCCAAGGACATGCAGCTGCCCTGATGTCAGCCACACGTGCAGCAGAGACTCCTAATGACGGGCGTATTCCGCGTCCCCTTTAACATCCCCGGCCCCTCCGACATCTGCCAAGTTCTCGCCCGAGGACACGTTGACCTGCACTCTCCCAAATCTGGGGCACGACTGGATAAACATCACCCACAGACTGTGCAGGAACGCAGTACCTGACGCATCCGGTGTGACTCGGGTGTGACAATGTGACCCTGTGCGGCGGGTGGGGCCGCTGGGAGCGACAATCTGTCGAAGGTACTCAGGCGGAGGCGGCACGGGGACAGGGGTCCGTGTATGGCGAAGGTTACCAGAAGGACGGGTGGGGGAGGGGCTGAAAATAACAGTGGCGTGGAGGGGCAGCAAGGGAACACCAGTCTGTCTTATCACTGCGACGGAAGCGGCTTTGGGATGGAGACGAGCGATTGGGCGAGGGCCGGAGTTGCACGGGACCTGAAGTGCCTGTCTGTACCAAAACCCGCCACCAACACCAAATCCGCTCGAGCTCACCACAAGAACGGCACACCCAGTGGAGGACCGAGGGTCAAGTTTTTGGGGACCTGAGGTCCACTCTGGGTTGCAGGCCGAACTCCGACTTCAACCCCGGACCAAGAACCCCTCCACACTGCACTGTCGGCTGTGTCCCAAAAATCATGAAAGACCCACCCTGACGTCTCCACAGCTGTGGAATCCCGCCCTGCGGTCAGGAGAGGCCGAGTTCACACTACCCGCGACTGTGGTCCAGCGCTGCACACTTCAGACCTCGTCCATGCTGCAGGCCTCGTCAGATATGCTCCTGGTCAATGGGCACTGCGTGGCGAGCAGTAAGCCAGATGCAGATGCGCCGTGCATGCGTCAGTTCTCTTCAAGTCAATCATCAGACACTGCGTCCTTGTTCCGAATGTACGACTCAACTTGCAAGCGACGTAACGCATGACTGTGTGAACCAGGTTTTTGCCCCACACCGCTTGTTCACTTCCGCTCCCAACATGGCGGTGTACCGTCTTCAGACGTTACCTTTCCAAAGCGCCGTCCTCACAGTGTGAGGGAGAAGTTGCAGCACCATCTCATGCGTTGTGCACACACCCCGAAATGGTTCTTTGTGTGGCTACCAAGACTCTGCTCTCAACGCTGCAAGGACGGCGCCGTAATTGCAAAAGAAAACGCTGTTTCCCGTGGTAGTTCTGCAACGCTGATCTTGAACTCGGAACACAGCACCACAGCCTCAGCCACTACACTGCAAGCACGGCGCTGGAGGCTCAGCTCCTCACTGCAAGGATGGCAGTACAATTTCAAACATGATGCTGCGAGGACGGCGCTGCGGCCTGCTGTGAGACGGCGGTCTCGAGGGTGGTCGTGTTAAATCGCGCCGTGACGCGACAAATCGCCCGTCACTCCGCATCGCGTCGCCGCGTCGGGTCCGAGCGCCGGGGGCGAGCGAGCCGCCGTGCAACGCTTTGACGGAGGCGCACAACTGCAGGCACAGACCTGCGTGGAAATGCCACCTCAGCATCAAAAAGACAAATTATTGCTGCTGCTGGCCTTTTACAGACGAGGGTGTTTCCCCTGCTTTCTGATTAACAATCTGCGCGTTACCTCACGCAAGGTTTTCAACTCTGATCCGTTCCACAGTGAGGTGTCAGACGCTGTACCTCCCGTGCATTTTGTCCACGGACAGAGCGTCATTGATTGTTTCAAGTTTGCACACACATTAACTGCCGCATCACAAAGCGCGTTGAGTGTGAATTCCGCCTGACAATGATGGAAACGGAACCTCGTTGGTACGCCTCGCGGGAGACTTTACATGAACATGTCGGAGGGAATTAAACGATTTCTCAGCCTTGTAAAGCGCCTGCTGTCCAGGCTGAAATGTCCGCGTCAACGCCTTTCGGATTTGTTGTCCAGATCGTTTTTTTGAGGTGTGAAACCCACCCACGTGAGCGTTAGAGTCTGTAGCTTCGCTCACAAATCAAAGGGGGGTGGGGTGCTGAACGCTCTGTGATTTTGCGTAGGTTGTGGGCAAGGACACGGACGCTGCAGAAGCCTCAGCAGACCAGACCAGGTACGGGACAGGTGGCCAACTATCTACGTCCACCACCCCATTCTGTTGATGTGATCTCTATGCAACATCTAACACGGAACAAACTCATGCGATTTTCTTGATTTATTCGCCACATAAATATATTTCCGATGTAGACACTATCACAGCGGTCTTATCACGATGAAAGCGGGTTGGTTGTTTTGTGTGTCTCCGGGTGCATCGCACCTCCGCGTGGCTTTACCCCCTGCACCGTCGCTGCAGTCTACTGCGCGCACACGCGCGCAGCACTACTTGTAGATGACGGTGTGGGTGCTGGGTCCGGTGGCCGCTGGCAATGCCACCGTGGCGCCACCGCCGTGCGCGTTGAGCGCGTGGTACGTCATGGCCGAGTAGAGCATGTGGAAGCACTCGGGCATGCCGGTCATGAAGTCCACCTGCAACGACAAGAGGGGGGTGTGTAGGGTGGGGCAACCAGAGGAGAGCAGCGGAGGCTGCGTCAGTTTGGTGGCGCCGGGCTTGTTGAGTACACAGGAAAAGTCTTCCAAATGTTCGAGTTCGCGCAGGAGTGCATCGGCCCATCCCACCGTTCCCAAGCGTCCGTCCTTCCACGAACCGTGGAACTCCTGCACTGATGAGCAACAGCCACCAGTTCATACAAACACAAATTCTCTCATTTCACAGCCACCTAAGCCTGTATCCCAATTCATCCACGCATTCATGCTGCCCATCACCCATTACCCCCTTCAACTTGTACACCATTCCACCCTTCCATACTCATACCCTCCACCTCACCAGCCACAACCCACTCCGACTCACACACCACCCAACCAACGCATAATCCCACCCACCCCACTGACACCCCACCCGCCCTGCCAACGGCCCAAGCACTCCACCCCATGCGTCTCCCCCCCCCCCCACAAACACACACTCGCCACACCCACCGAATCGATCCCAACCCGCACTCACCTTCTCGACGACGTTGACGAGGTCCCTGGGCGCGATCATGTGCATCTTGATGCAACGCATCAGCATCGGCGCGAGCGAGAGGCGCTCCGAGCGGCGGTACTCGATCCAGCGAACGATGGCGCGGAACAGCTCCAGCTCCGGGAAGTTGCCCTGCAACGACAAACACCGTATCAAACGAGGCGCACAGCAAACACCACACGGGGGCGTCACTGGTTGGAGCAGGTTTGGATGCATCACGCATTCCCTGTGCAATGCGCCGTGTTGCAGAGGAAAGACGCCAGATCGCAGTCAGTGTGAAACCAGCCAGAAGAAGATCGAGACGTTGAATTGAGTCAGGGCAAACCGTGCACTGATCGGCTTCTCCTCATGCACGCGTCGGCGCCTCATCTCTCCCCTTCAAACGCTTCACACGCCCTTCTCAAGTGCACGATCTGCCACTCTCACTTCCACACATTCAGCCGTTTTAACATGGATACTGCAGCGCCGTCCTTGCAAATTTGACCAGACGCACCCACCCACAGATAATCACGGTCTAGTTGCCGCCGGCTCAACCAGACCAAACGCCGTCTCGGGCTGCAAGCTCGCATTGCCCTGGACGCCAGCAGAGCTTGGGGGACTCACCCGGCGGGTGTGCTCGGTGAGGAAGCGCACGAGGCGGTCGGCGGACAGCGTGAGGAAGCCGTCCGTCTGCGTGATCTCGGTGAAGTGCTCGATCATGAAGCGCTCGACACGGTCCGTCAGGTCCTTCAGGTTGTGCTTGATGGAGATCTCCAGGAACGTGAAGCAGTTGGCGATCGTGATGTTGCTGCGCGCGAGAAGACAGAGATGGGGTACTCACGATGGGGCACTCAGAGAGAGGGGCTTTCTGCAAGTGTTGTGACGAATTCAAGACCCACGGCATCCAGTGAGAACAGACCAAGCTCCATTTCCGTGCATTTCTCACACAGGGACGCACCGCAGAGACTTTTGCCTGCAGACTTCGCACCGTATTTGGCCTGAATCGGAGCGACTTGTGCAGCGCTTCCCTCGGGAACTTCCCACGGGAGACTGAACAGCGTTTTGGTGCGGCTGCTTCACACTGCGTCCGTGTCCACAAAATTCAGGGGCGTGAAGCCAAGCTCACCGGAATGCAAGAGAAACTGCACTTGCGCGCTTTTGTTTCGTGTGGGTGGAGGGCTCAAGCCGAACACATGTTTTTGTGCCGAATTCAGATCGCCGCGTGCACACTGCAGGTTGCGTGGGAACTGCGCGTGCGCGCCTCGCGTGAAGACGCCTTTTCCGCGCGCGCGCTGACGCTAACGACACTGGAAGTTGCGTCGCTAAGCTCCGCGCCGCTAATTAATGCGACGGTGTCAGATTAGGCAGAAACTGGGCTAAACTCGCTGCCATGGCAACATGTTTCTGCCTGACTCAGTGTCAGTATGTTCACGTTCACATGCGCGTATGCGTGTGTGAAGTGTCGTGTGCGCGAACACGTGTGAACAAGCTGGGGAGGAAATAGAAACTGAAGTTTGGTCTTCAACAAAGACTGACTCAAGTTGTGATTATTCAGAAACCCTTATCTTTTCATTGCAAAATGAAGAGGACAGTGGGAGATTCATCTCAAAGTGTGCCAATTTTGAAATTTATCACAGGCAGTTGCGTCCAAAAACTGACAATACCTTCAAAGTTTCGGAAAATGATTTATAAACACAAGGTAAAGAACTACGACACATTTTTGGGATTGATTGGTCACAACATTTGATCTTCCCATGAGAAACACGAAAAGAGAGAGCGAAGGCTGGATTCTTTATTCGTTCCTGAACGCGCCTGAAATGGTTGAAAACCGAATCTTGGTTTATGAATCTCTCTCCTGCGCCATGCGTGCACTCAGACGTGCGCGTGTATCTGCACGGATGTGTATTTGTGTGTGACCGTGTGTGCGTGTGCGTTTCGTGTTGTTCAACTCACCCGAGGAAGGCCATGCAGGCACACTTGACATGCTCGATGCCCAGTTCGGTGGCGAGCGACAGCATCTCCCCGACGATGAGGATGGTCAGGTGCAGCTCGGTGGTGTACATGAACTCGAGCAGGGCCTGCACCGTGTTGGAGCCGAACTCGCGCAGCGAGATGGTGATGGCCTGGGAGAGCGGGTACTCACTGAAGCGCGCGCACAGCGTGTCCGAGTACGCAGCCATCACCAGCTTGTGCGCGTACAGCGTGCCGTCCCTGCAGAACAACGTGCCACGTGATGTGAGGCGGGCTTCGACACAAAGAACTGTTTGTTCACTAAAGTTCAAAGATTTTGTTGTTTTGCTTTTTCTGGAAGACTACTGTATTGTTGGATGATAGATCCTTTTCAGTGCACCGGGGTGAACTTGCTGCACCCTGTTGACCCCACCCCTACCAGCCCCAAAGCACGACGGACACGCCCTGACCCACCTGCACTCGAGCGTCACGTCACACAGCTGCTTCTTCTTCCACAGGTCGTACATGTTGCGGATGACCCTGCGCGCACCCTCCAGGTACGGGTTGAGCACGCCGGCGTCCTTGCATGACAGCAGCACCTTTGACGACGTCCTGTGAGCGAAATGATGCAAATGAAGTTTTCTCCACAAGGTTTTCCAGAAGTTTCTGATGTGCACAAAGGCTTGAGAAAAGTTTCAAAAACTGTTCACGGCACGCAGTGCACAAAGGCACAGAAAGCAGAAGAACAATAATTATTCTGCCACCGAAAAATTTGACAAGACAAATTTTTGAACCAAGACTCTTTTTCGCCAAGGAAAACAATTTTGGTCATTTTCAATTCTGAAAGTTAGTTCATTGCAAATTGAAAAAAAGAATCACTGGGACTGCTAACAGACTCGTTGCACGACCTTCCGTCAACCGATGAACACACGCACTGGATCTTCAGACAGACTGGACGAGATTCTTTTGTCTGTTTCTTGAATCCACATTGAACCCCCTGCAGGACACGACATACTAAAGGCCCACTCATGAAACTTTTGAATCAGAAACAGATCTGCACCAGACTTCACTCTGAACGAAGGACATTCCGAAGACCTTTCTGCACTCAGATGACCCAACAATTTTCTCTTTGGACCAAACCAATCCAGGCGAAGAAAACTCATCCAGTGTCGAATTGAACCCTCTTGTGAGTTGAGCTCAAACTTGACTTCAATGTTTTTGAGAGAGAGATTCAAAACATTCGAACAGCGTGCAATCCAGACAAAGGAAAATTTCCGGCCGATTCTCAACATTTTGATCGGGATTTTTGCCGCGACTTATTCTTGCTTGTCTGGTTGGATGTCAGAATGGACTGAAAGCAAATTTTAGCCGAATCACCCACCTGAAGATCTGGTTGATGGCCTGATCGAAGACCTTGTCTCCCGGGTTGTTGGGGTTGGCGCCTGGCTGGCCTGTCACCACCACCGTCGTGTGCTTCGCCCCCGGCGGGGCGTGCACCACAGTCGACTTGTGATCCGCAGACGATGCCATCCTTTGCAGCAGGTGTTGCAGTCCAAAAAAGTTCCGAAAAGGTCGAAAAATTCAAAATCCCTGCTACCCCGTTTGTTCGTTCCCCCCGCTTGTTTACCGTTGCTCTGGAGACACGCGCAGCAATGACGTCACGAGCCAATTTGACGTCAGAAATGACGTCACGTCGTTGTCATCCTGCAGCGCCACGGGGAGCAAAAGCTGACTCTCGCAGCTTGCGGCGCTCATCGATTCCCGACAGCAGCATCTTTTCTCTTGAAAAGAATTCGCAAATACCCTGGATAATGGGTGTATGGTGAACGGAAACAATTCTACGGTTCCGCTACTTCGCTGAAGCGGGAAACGAAAGGTGAGTCTACGGGTTTCTGAAATCAGTATCCGAACTCTAATGGCGGATTGTGGACTTGAAGAAATGTCTTCGCTGAATACTGAAGAAATCTGCAGTTCCTCAGCTACTTTGACGGACTCCGACTCAGGCTAACGTTCCAGCGTGGTGAGTAACATTCTGCTTCATTACGCTTCAGTTTGGGTGTGTGTCAGGATGGCTTCGAGGGAGCAACAGGCGAGCCAAGCTGGGTGCCCAACATCACATGTCGATTTTGAAATCGCAGGTCAACCGCCAAAATTTGATGCTTTTCCTCAGAGTTATTCTTTCGTTGTTGCTGCTGGGAGCCGGTCCCAAACATTTCCTGAGTCATTAGGTGGGAGTGGTCTGATTTTATGCGTGCATGGAGTTTTTCCAATCGGAAAATCCACCGCTTGGGCGATAATACAGACCCTGAGCCAGCTTCAGTCGTTTTCCGCTGCAGCCATCGTTGTGTGAACCAGTTTTATGACGTTGCGTCCCAAACAACGACGGATAGACACACAGGTCTACGTTGTGTCGGGACCCAACGTTGTGTTTCAGGTTGAATGTTTGCGATAAAATCTGGACAGTGGTACAATCGACGCGACTGAGGTTTGGCGTCGTGGCGTTCGGTCTCTCTTGCTGAGAGGCGACGTCAAATCTACGGTGGATCTGGTGTCGTACTTTGAACCAGATGGCCTGAAGTGTTTGATTTTCGATGTTTCGGTGTTCAGGGATCACTCACAGGAGTTGAACAGGTGTCTGGATGACAAACCATGGGATCAGAAGGTCCAGGTCTGCTCCGATCACAATAAATGACTGCTCTGGATTGCACGTCAAGTTGTTGCTCGACAATCGAGACGGAAGATCCGGACCGTTGTTATCTGAAGCACTGACCCGGGAATCAACAAATCGAACATTGCCGGAGACTGGTCTCAGAGAATCACCGTCAGTTTTCCAGTTGATGCACCTCGTGGACTGAAGTTCGGCAACTGGCAACAATGCACAACTCAAACGTACCAGTTGGCGTTGAAATCGAATTGTTCGGGCAGCACTTTTTGCAGCGGTGAAAGAGGCGTCTTCGGTGGCACGGAAAACAGTGACATATTTGGACTTGCGCAATAGTCTCGAACTTTTCTTTCCAGAGGATGGATTGTGAGTTGGGAGGACACTGCTCACAGGGCGTGGGATGCCTCCTCGCGAGTGTAGTTGATGCTTCCGATGTCACGAACTGGATTCACCGAGAGCGCGTGCGTGGACAGTGTGTGAGAGAGAAGACTCAGGGACTCGTTCAGTCCGTCCACACCTGCCAAAAAGACTCCTGCTCTTTCTGATGGACATGCGGTGAAGATTCAGAGTCGGCCACTGCTGAGCACACGTTTTGGTGAACGCACGTTGCCACTGTTGGTTGCCATGCCCACATCGCAGCCGTGTTTCTACTGCGACAGAGTTTTCAGCAGCAGTTCTACCTTGAAGAGCCACACGTTGGTTCACACCAGAGAGAAACGCCACAAGTGTCCCACATGTGGTCGTGCTTTCACTCACGCACACGCGCTCCGGTATCATCAGATGCTGCACTCTGGTGAGCGTCCATTCCGCTGCAACATCTGTGGTAAAGGATTTGTCGCTGCCAGCCACCTGACGGTCCACATCCGAATCCATACGCAGGTGAAGCCTTATCGCTGTGCGGAGTGTGGTGAGGGTTTCAAAGCGTCTAGGGAACTCGTGAGTCACTCCTACTTGCACGACCAGCAAAATCGTTTTCACTGCACCGACTGTGGACAATCATTCAGACGTCCCAGCGGCCTGAGAAGCCATCGTGTGAACTGTGGGAAAAACAAGGCAGCGGGGCCGAGAGAGGACTGCAGTCAGTATGGCAAACTCTGTGGAGAAAAACCGTGTGACAGAAGAAAAGGCTTGAAGAGCCCGACTTGCACTCAGTGTGGAAAGTCATTTGAGAGGAAAGGAAGACTGGAGGTACATGTGAGAAGGCACTCTGGAGTGAGACCTCATGTGTGTGTTGTCTGTAAAAGAGGATTCAGACGGGTCAGACGTTTGAAATCCCATCTGATTTCACAGCACTGTGGACAGGAGATAACACAGTCGTGAGTGGGATAATCGCAGGAGTTTCCCTGAGCTGTGCTGTCAGGAGATGTGGAGCCAGTGATGCCGAAGACTTTCTCCTGTTCCTTCTGTGACAGAGTTTTCAGGAAATGTTCAACCTTCAAAGAACATATCAGGATTCACACAGGCGAAAAACCATTTGAGTGCGATTTTTGTGAGAAAGCTTTTCGAACTGGCAGTGCCTTGAGAACTCACCGCATGGTCCACCGAGGAGAGAGACCCTTCAAGTGCGATAGCTGTGGGAAAGGGTTTGTGACCAGGTCACAAAGGACGGTGCACATCAGAGTTCACACTGGGGAGAGACCCTATCCGTGCTCACGTTGCGAGAAAAGTTTCAAGTCGTCCTCTGAGTTGCTGCATCATTCTTACGTACACACTACAAAAAGCAGTTTCCAGTGCGGTGACTGTGGAAAATCATTCCAGTCTCGAAGTGGGTTGTTCAAGCACGAAGTGCGAAAACGCCGCACGAAGTGTAATTCAACTGGAAGTGAGTCGAGACAGAACTGTGCTCGGTGTGCGAAATCTTTTCGGAGGAAAGGGCGACTTGAAGTACATCTGAGGAAGCATTCTGGGGAGAAGCCTCACCGGTGTGTTGTGTGTGACAGAAGATTCAGACGGGTCAGACAGCTGAAGACGCACTTGGTCTCCAAGCATTGTGAAGCAGTAAACCTCAACAGGCGGTGAGGAGCCTGAAAAAACTATTGTTGGTGCAGATTGCAGCTCAAAATGAGACATGTCAAAATCTCACACCTGCTTTTATTGCAACAAAGTGTTCGCAAGGAACTGGAACTTGACCCAACATTTGTCTATTCACACAGGAGAAAGACCGCATACGTGCAATGTTTGCAGCAAGTCTTTCCGCCGAGCCCATGCTTTGAAAAATCACCTCATGCTTCACACCGGAGAAAGACCATTTCAGTGCAATGTCTGTGGCAAAGGATTTATCAGTGGGGCAGACTTAACAGTACATGTCAGAATTCACACAGGGGAACGGCCTTACAGCTGTGAAAAGTGTGGGAAAGCTTTCAAAAAGCGGTCACAGCTTTCCGATCACTCGTACGTGCACGAGGACAGACAATTCCGGTGTGACAGTTGTGGCAGAGGTTGGAAGATCCTGAGGAATCTGAAAGCTCATGTTAAAAAGTGCAACTCGAGCAAGGCAAGACACGAATGTTCCGTCTGTGAAAAATCTTTCAGGAGGAAAGGGCGACTTGAGGTCCACCGAAGGAAGCATTCAGGAATCAAGCCGCATCAGTGTGTCGTGTGTGACAAGACATTCAGACGGGCTCGGCGACTGAAAGCCCATCTGATCTCAGAACACTGTAGGTTTGAAGAGGCTTCAGCTTGGAAGTGATGGAGTGTGATGGAGAAACAGTATGCGTGCAACGCCTGTGAAAGAGTCTTCAAAACTGCGGCAGGTTTGAGGTTTCACGCTTTGAGTCATACTGGGGAAAGACCACACAAGTGCGACATCTGTGGCAAATCTTTTGGACGAACCTACGCTTTGAAAAATCATCGCATGCTTCACACTGGAGAAAGACCATTTCAATGCAACATTTGTGCTCAAGGATTTGTAGCGTCATCGCACTTGACAGTTCATATCCGAACTCACACGGGTGAGAGGCCCTACTCCTGCGAAGATTGTGGAAAAGGTTTCAAATCATCGACCGAGCTTTTCCGCCACACGTATGTGCACGTGAATGAAAAACAATTCCAGTGCTCTGATTGTGGAAAGAGATTCAAGCAACCAGGGAGCGTGAAAGTTCATCTCAACAAGTGCAGATCTGACTCAGCCTCAACCACGAGAACACACAGCTGTTCAATCTGTGGTAAATCTTTCAGACGACGAGGCCGACTTGAAGTACATGCTCGAAAACACACAGGGGAAAAACCGAATCAGTGTGTCATGTGTGACAGAGGATTCAGACGGGTGAGGCAACTGAGGGAGCATCTGATCCAAGTACACTGCGCGAGACAAAGACGGTGAATAGCAGGGTTCAAAACGGTGCGTCCCGTTTGACCAGACTGTTGAATGGAAGCTGCGTGTTGAAGTACGCGAGAGGACACAGATGTGAGAAAGCCCTTGTTGCGTGCATATGTGACAATCATTCAGAGTGTGATCAGCAAGAGCTATGCGGAAGGCCCATATCTGTTTCCATTGCGATAAAGTATTCTCGACGGGTTCAAACCTGAAGCTTCACACTCTCATTCACACCGGAGAAAAACCGGAGAAATGTCATATCTGCGGCCGTCATTTCAGAACTGCCTTTGTCTTGAAAACTCACTTCATGCTTCACACCGGGGAGAGGCCGTTTAAGTGCAACATCTGTGGCAAAGGGTTCGTGACTGGGTCAAACCTGAGGGTGCACATCAGAATTCATACTGGTGAGAGGCCTTACCGCTGTGAACATTGTGGAAAAGGCTTTAAAAACTCGGCACACCTCCTCAGCCATTCTTACGTGCATGACGAACTGAAGCAGTTTCGGTGCGAGAACTGTTGGAAAGCATTCAAACACAGCAGAAGTTTGAAAGGTCATGCCCTGAAGTGCAACGGAATTGCCACTCAAAGACTTCATCGTTGTTCAGCCTGTGACAAATGTTTCAAGCGCCGAGGCCGGCTGGACGTGCACGTGAGAAAACACACCGGAGAGAAACCGCACCAGTGCGTCGTGTGTGACAGAAGATTCAGACGCGCGAGGCAACTGAGGGAGCATCTGCAGAATCACGTGGAATCAGTGACTGTCGCTTGAAACAGTTCGAGGGCTGTGAGTTTGGGCCTGATGAAAACGAACCTGGTGAGCACGTGGCTGATCGGTTGTTTGCTCCGTTGCGAGACTCTTTTGCTTTGAGGGGAAGTTGGGTGACATGGCTTCCGAGATATCAGCTGAGTGCACAAGGTGTGACAACGTGTTTTCCAGAGCTGATTCCCTCAGGATACACATGAGGACTCACACAGGTAAAAAACCATATGTATGCAGCACCTGTGGAAAGGGCTTCAGGCAGATAATTTCCTTGAAAACTCACACCCTGGCGCACACTGGGGAAACACCGTACGCTTGCAAGTTTTGCGACAGAGCGTACGCATTGCGAGGAGAGTTGAAGATTCACGTCAGAACTCACAATGGTGAAAGACCTTATGTTTGTGAATTTTGTGACTATGAAGCTACGAGCTCCAGTGCGCTTCAGAAGCATGTCAAGAGAGTGCACTCAAAAGAGAAACCTTTTCAATGCACCTTGTGTGAGTACAGATGTACCGAGAGGGTAAAACTAAACAGACACATGAAAATTCACAGTGGCGAGAAAATCCATCAATGTTCAAGTTGTGGTTGGTCAACAAAGTGGAAGCATTCCTTGCAGAGGCACCTGAGTTCTCACAAACCCAAGATTCGTGTTTCATGGACCTTGTCTAGTCAAAAGGCCAAGCGACAGACAGGTGCTTCCCAATCAGCAAAAACAGTGACAAAACGATCTGGGACCACCAAAACCCACAAGTGCGTTTTGTGTGGCAAAGCATTTGGCAGGAAAGGACGGCTGGAGGTTCACAACAGAAAGCACGCTGGAGCAAAGCCTTACCGGTGCGTCGTGTGTGAACGAGGATTCAGGCGGGCGAGGCGACTGAGGGAGCATCTGATCTCGCAACATTCCAGCGCCGACAGGACAACAGCGTCACTTTGACGTGAAGGAAACGCCTGAAGCGTGAACTGCGTCGACGCCAAATGTCATGGTCCACGCCAGCAGAAAGTTTTTGTGACTACGTGAACGATTGTACACAGAAATTTGAACGTTGCTTCATCCGCCAAGGTGCACGTGACCTGCCTTCTGTTAACGAGCCACGTCAATCGTGCCGCGTGTTGCGCGTAACAGCAGGTAGTCGCATCGTTGCAGGACGTGGCTGAAACTCACGACTGTGAGGCGCGCACGGACCACTTCACTTCCAGCAACTGCGCAACAAGGAGACTTGGCCAGGAGAGAAAGACGCGCGAGACAGAGCGACAACAGGATCACGTGAGATCGGGCGATAATGGGGCAACACGTGTGCAACATATGTGACAAGTCCTTCACGTCTGCAAACGGCTTGAGGTATCACGTTGCGTCTCACACCGGCGAGAAGCCGCACAAATGCAGCACTTTGCGGGAAGGCATTCGCCAGAAAGTTCTTCTTGACCCGTCACATCCGGCGCCACACCGGCGAAAGACCTTTCAAGTGCAACTCATGCGACAAGAAATTTATCAGCAAATACAACTTGGACGTGCACATCTTGATACACACGGGAGAAAGGCCTCACGCCTGTGAACACTGTGGGAAAACATTCCGATCTTCAGCCTTGTTGCACCAGCATTCCTTCGTTCACAGCGAGGAGAAACAGTTTGCTTGCGACATGTGTGAAAGACGATTCAGGTATCTAAGTGGCCTTTCGGCGCACCGACGCACGTGTAAACCGGACCCGGACTCGACGCACGCCTGCGCTCAGTGTGGTAAAGTCTTCCGCAGGCGATCACGTCTCGTTGTGCACGTGAGAAAACACAGCGGAGAGAAACCGCATCGGTGCGTCGTGTGCAGCAGAAGATTCAGACGAGCGAGGCGACTGCAGAACCACTTGATTGACACCCACTGTCTGCAGTAGGGACCGTCTCTGAAGCGTGATTCACACACGTCTTGCATTTCGTTGTTGGCCAACGTTGCACGTGACTTTCATCAGACTGTCGCTGATGTCATTCTTGTGACTACTTGTGTAGCTGAGATTTGTTGACGAATCTCATGTCATTTGACCCTGGATTTTGCTTGACTCCCAAGCTTGTGTGGGGTTGGGGGTGTTGAAAATGTTGAGAAGGTTTCGCGATGTTACTTCCTGGACAATTTCAATTTGACGCTTTGTGAATTTCCGAGGACAGAGCTCCACGTCCTGCCATTGACCCAGCTCCGGGCAAAATTCTCTTCCGCAGCGTGTGGAGCGCCCTCTATGGGAGCACTCAGAGCAAAAGGAACCGCAGTCTCCTTGGAGTTCCTCGGGCGGCCCCAGAAGGAGTTTGACTGTCATCTTGGACGTTGACGCCGGAGGATGGAGCGACGCAACGTGTGTGACGTGTGTGGTCGAGCGTTTCGTTTCCTCACGGACCTGAAGCGGCACGAGCTGACGCACTCCGGGGCCACGCCTCACCGCATGCGGCGCCGGCTTCACGCAGGCGGGGAACCTGCGACGTCACGAGGCGCGTCACACGGGGAACCGGCCCTTCAAGTGTGACGTCTGCGGGAAAACCTACATCACAGCGAGAAACCTGAAGCTGCACGTCATGACCCATACCGGTCAGAAGCCTCACCACTGTGAGAAGTGTGGCAAAGGATTTAAGTCGACATGGGAGCTGAATCAGCACGTGGGGTCCCATTCTGACGGCAACCAATACGAGTGCGGATTGTGCTGTGGAAAATACGGGACAAAGACTGCGAGAAACAGACATCAAGGAAAGTGCGTTGCTTGTAAAGAATGTCGTGAAGTGTTCTGTGTGTGCCCAAAGGAAACGACGTCAAACGCAAAAACGTCGAGGAAACGTCTCCACGCAGACACCAGCAGACAGACAGGATCGTGCGAGCGGGATTGGGAGCGACCCAAGAACACGAGATGTCAACGAAAGACGTCTTGTTCGGGAAATTGTGACTCCAGACACGACTGCGCCCAGTGTGGTAAAGTCTTCCGCAGGCGATCACGTCTCCACGTGCACGTGAGAAAACACAGCGGAGAGAAACCGCATCGGTGCGTCGTGTGCAGCAGAAGATTCAGGAGGATGAGAAGCCTCAAGGCGCATCTGATCAGTCGCCACTTGAAGTGACACGTTTTCACTCGGGAGAGAAACTGCATCAACGAGTCGTCAGCTGCAGAAGATTTGGAACAGTGACACAGACTACTGAAACATCATTTGCAAAAAACGGTCAGTGAGGATTCCAGAACTGCAGTCAGCACGAACACAGGTGCAGCAGAAGATTGAGACAGCAGAAGGCGGCTGTGTCGCGAGGATATGCACGACAAAGAAAACTCACGAGTGCGTCGTCAAGTGTGGAAGAAAATGCAAAAGAGCAGGAGAATGCAAGGCGTTGCCTGCTTGTAGTTCACCAAAATCGCACTGGATCTCGGTCTGATCAGAGTTCTAGCAACAGCACCGTCCGTGTCGCCCTCCTTGTTTCACGTGCTTCGTCAGCTGATCTCCACCAATTACGCCAAGATCATGACGTCAGCGTGACCCCCGACGCCAAACACCACGTGACTGGTGCACGTTGGAGTGATCTTTGCCAAATTCAGTGTGTCGCAAACAGCTTCGAACTCCACGAGCTGCTGTGTTGCATTTTGCAGGTATCCAAAGACGTGACGCTTGGTGTTCGCACCCTGCAATAGAACTCCGGTTCGAACGTGCAGCAACATGGCTTCCGGTCTGAACGTGACTTCCGGCGCGCACGTGTGTCCGCACTGCGACCGTAGCTTCTCGCAGACGACGAACCTGCGGCTGCACGTCATGACTCACACAGGCGAGCGGCCTCACGAGTGCGCCTGGTGCGACCGAGCATTCATACAGAAGTGGAACCTCAAGAACCACGAGATGACGCACACGGGCGTGAAGCCGTTCACGTGCAACGCCTGTGGCAAGGGATTTATTCAGAGAACGCACTATAGGTGGCACCTGATGAAACACACGGGAGAAGTTCCGTTCAAGTGTGCCTTCTGTGACAGGGGATTCAGGACGCAGCAACACAAGGATACGCACGAACGCGCTCACACGGGAGTCAGACCGTTCCACTGTGACTTGTGCGAGAAAACCTTTGCTCAACAATCGTCTCTGACAAGTCACGTCAGAACGCACTCGGGTGAGAGGCGGTTTGAGTGTGACCGCTGTGGCAAGAGGTTTGCCCAGAAAAGGACCCTCGCATCTCACGTCCTGACGCACTCGGGACGCAGACGTTTCCATTGTGACGTGTGTGGAAAATCCTACATTCACAGCAGCTCGCTCAGTGCCCACAGGAAGAAGGCACACAGCAGTGCAGGGGTCGAACGGCGTGAGAATACAGAACACGTTGCCACTGAGGAAGAAGTTCGGACATCGCGCGAAGAACGTAGTGCCTCAGACAGAGTCGAAAAGCGACGGGAAGGTTGCGCCGTTGCAGTGACGACAGAGCGTCGTTATGTATGCGCCCAGTGTGGAAAAGCTTTCAGAAGACCAGGACGGTTGACGGTGCACGAACGCGTACACACCGGAGAGAAACCGCATCGGTGTGTCGTCTGTGGGCGAACATTCAGACGGATGAGAAGTCTTCAAGTTCATTTGATTGGAAATCATCTCACGTAATATCACATGTATTTTTGGCACGCTCTGAGAAGTTTTTGGGATCATGTTTGCTGGTTTCCCACCAAGAACTATTGGAGGCCTGCTTGAAGGAAAAAAAGACTGCATGCGGTGTGTGTGTGTGTGTGTGTGTGTGTGTGTGTGTGTGTGACCCGTCAAACTGTCGTACAAGTTCTGCTTGATGCTTTGGGTGCGCTTGATGTCAATTCCGTGGGGTTTCTCGTCGGTGTCGGCGGGTCCAGGTCTGTCCTGACCAGGTTGTACTCACGTATGTAGTGGAATGGCGTCAAAATTCAAGACTCTGAAATCTTCGAACAGTTTGTGGCCAGACACTTTTTTCCAGGTGGTCGGGTTGGGCAAGCGAAGAAAACTAGTGAAGATCATTGACGTGATAGTTTTCGCAACTTTATGCGAAATGTTAACTGATCTCGTTGTGGCGTTGGAAGTTTGCATTGCTGCTTGGTGTTTGATCTTCGGCTATCGTTGAGTCGTACGTTTTGTTGGAGTGGACATGTGTGTGTGTGTGTGTGTGTGTGTGTGTTCTTCATTTCACGGTGTTCCTGAACAGTTGCGAGATGTTGTAATTTTCTGCCCTGCACGCGTCATGCGTCGCATGTCACTGTGTCATGGAGTGTCTGATGGATTCTACATCAAGTACCAAAGATGATATCTTTCGTAATGATGATACACAAGTGATGTCTTCCCTGATTTGCCAAATAGTGAATAAAAATCGGATTTTTTCCCCGAATTGCACGCTGTCTTGACTCACTTGACCCCGCGGCTTGGCGCGCACTTTTCGATGGGAGTCAAGGACGGTTTTCATGGCGGAAGATGGAGCGACTGGAACGGCATCGTGTTTCGCCCTTAGAAATGTGTGAAATCTTTGAGCTGTTTCCGGTTGAGCCAGAAGCACGTGATCAGTCACTCGCGTCTCCACACTGACAGGTGTTCTTGTTTCTCTTTGCAGTTGCGCAACAAGGAGACGACTTGTGGACGTGACGTGACGTTGGGTTGACGTGACGTCGTGGCGTGAGAAGGGACAAAAACAAAAACTGTGGCGCGGACCTGAAACATCGCGGGCTGTTCTGTCATCCCCACATCAACACCAACATGGCTGCCGATCCGTCGTTCTCGTGCACGGTGTGCGGACAGACCTACAAATCAAGGCCGGCATTGCGTTACCACAACAAGGCCAAACACACGAACGAGAGGCACGTGTGCACCACGTGTGGCAAAGGCTTCGTGGAAGCGACGAGGCTCAGGGAGCACGTGGTGACTCACAGCGCCGAAAAATTATTTGAGTGTGCTGTCTGTGACAAGAGTTTTAAGACGCAGCGTGCCGTGGACCGTCACGTGTCGATGCACACCGGAGAGAAGCCGCACGGATGCGACGAATGTCGCGAGAGCTTCCGGAATGCGAGCACGCTGCGCACACACGTGCTCCGGGCGCACCGGCCCAGGGACTCGTGGCCGTATCACTGCGAGGTGTGCGGGAAGGCGAAGGTAAGCGTGTGTGTGTGTGTGTGTGTGTGTGTGTGTGTGTGTGTGTGTGTGTGTGTGTGTGTGTGTGTGTGTAGGAACCCGAAGGAATTCTGACTCAGACACTCGGCATTGAAATCCGTATGGCTTGAAATGTTAATTTGATTTGATGGCCATACCTGTACTTATCCTCACTTGTTCTTTCCATAACTTTTGAGCACACACAACTCGCACACGCATTAAAAGTTTTCCAAAAGCAAGGACAAGCAGCAGTCAGACAAATGTCTGTGATAGCAGTCAAATGTGGTCATTTTATTCAATTGTAATAGACAATTCAAATCCTTTACATCTCAATAAAATGTGTTTTTCTTTTGCAGACCCAGAAAAGCGAACTGGCTCGCCACATGCAGATTCACGAGTGGACGTCGGGTCTCCAGTGTAAGGAGTGCGGCTCCGATCACAACTCCGTGTACGACCTGCGGATCCACCGGAAGATGCACAGCGACCGGAAGCCCTTCCGGTGCCCGCTGTGCCGCCGAAACTTCAAGCGGAAGGACACGGCCCAGAGGCACGTCAAGGATTACCACGACGCCGACGACCGTCGACGGGACCGGGCCATCGATCAGATACGACACAAGTGAGAGCGCAGTGTGTGTGTGTGTGTGTGCGTGTGTGTGTGTGTATCGACCATGACGCGTCAACGACGATCACGGTTGTGCAGTCAGTCGACGGCACTGGATCCCTGACCAGAGACGTCGGACATGCGTGATTTTTAATGTGTCAGTAGGTGAATGTGACGGTGTCTCGAACGTGGACCCGCGACGTGATTCGTTTCTCTCCCGGCAGGTGGTGGTTCCGTGAGCCCAAATCTGACGAATCCGACTCCGACAATTACGACGATTGGCCGGCGGCGCCTCGCGCACGGAACGCCACATCCGGTGAAGGCACCTCTTCTTCCGGTTCTGACGACGACGACGACGCGGGCGAAACGCCGGTGCAGTCGCCACGTCGTGCGCGCGTCACACGCTCGTCGCCACAGAAACAGAAATCGACGACGCCAGCTTCAAAGCAGAAGAACGCTGAAGTCCCTTCCGCTCACGACGACGATGCGGGCGATTCACGTGACCAGTCGCCAGTTCGGGCGTTGCTACGGAAACGAAAGGCCAAAGCGACGCCAGCTTCCGGTACACGCCCTCTGTCAAAGCGACTCCGCCGAGACGGCGACGGCGTTGATGGCGGTGATGCCGAAGGAGACGACAACGCTCAGGGTGACGGCGCAGACGGCGCTCCTGACGGCGAAGATAAAAATAGCGGCCAGGGAGGCGGGGATGGTCGAGACAATGCTGCAACTGGAATTCCTAATGGTGCTGGGGCTGACGAGTTCAAGTGTGGTCAATGCGGCAAACCATGCGGCAGCCAAATCAAACTGGAGCGGCACACGGCACGGCGACACAACGGGGCGTCTGCTGGCGATCCCGACAGTGCAGATAAGGACGGTGATCAAGGTGGTGGGGATGCTGGGAACAGTGCTGCAGTTGGAGTTTCCAATGGTCCTGCAATTCTCAATGGTTCTGAGAATGACGGGGAACTGTTCAAGTGCACTGTGCCTGGGTGTGGCAAACCGTGCGGCAGCCAGGAGAAACTGGAGCGGCACACGGAACGGAGACATGCTGCCACAGCGCCCGCTGGTGGCGACAGCAAACCACGTGGAGGCCTCGAGAAGTTGGAGCGGCACACTCCTCAGAAGCTCCCCACCACACCGTCCACTGTTGGTGCTGACAGCGTCACTGGTGATGGTGAAGCGTTCAAGTGCAGGTGGCCCGGGTGCGGGAAACCGTGCGGCACCCCTGAGAAGCTGGAACGTCACACAGCTCGGAGACACGCCAACGCAGCGCCTGCCACGGGTAAAGAAGGTCAAGGAAGCGACGGTTCTCGGAATGATGCTCTTAATGGTCCTGGGAAGGTTGGAGAACCATTCAAGTGCAATTGGCCCGGGTGTGGCAAACCGTGCGGCACCCCAGAGAAGTTGGAACGCCACACAGCTCGTAGACACGCCGCCGTCACACCTGGAACCAGGTGAGACACGTAACATCCATCCAAATTGTATCACTTTTTTCCCTGTTGCACCTCCTTGCTCGCCTGTTTATCATTACTTGCTTGTGCGCGAAATATACTTGATCGTGCCTTTTTGGAAGCCTGTGGCTTGTCGCGCGAAAGACGTTCTTGGAGCACGTTACAGCCAGAACTAAAGGAAATTGTTTGCGTCGCTTCGCCACGCGTCGCAGTTGCATGTCTCTCTCACGCTTTGTTTTCCTCCTGCAGCCAGACGCCGCCGCCATCCAAAGAGACGCCGCCGCGTCAGAACGAGGCTGGCGACGCCGCTTCCGTCTCGCGTCGCGTCCACTTCCCGTGCCACGTCTGCGATGCGGTGTGCTCGAGTCGGGAAGAGCGCAAGCGTCACATGATGACGAAACACGCGGCGGCGTCGCCCCAGAAAACGGTAGCGCCGCCAGCCAAGATGGCGTCACCATCCAAGGTAGCGATATCGAAGACGACATCGCCCCAGAAAACACCTTCCTCGCCTCTCAAGGCGTCACCGCGCGCTTCCAAGTCAAGGTCTTCACAGAAACTGGCGTCTCCCAAAAAGAAAGCGCCGAGCTCGCCTGTGGAGTTCGTAACGCCACCACAGACGCCGCCTAAAGTTCGCGCGGCGCCGACACTGCCTCCCTTGACGCAAGACAGCGACGCTGACGTCAACTTCCCGCGCGACGAAAGCGACGAGTCGTTCACGACCCGCTCCGCGATGAAAATATCGCGGGAGCACCGCAGTCCCCGCGCGGGGGCGACACCAGAGAAACAGGAAGACGCCGCCACCGGTGACGCCCACGACGCCGCACTCAACGACAACCAATGCGCCATGTGTGACAAGAAATTCAAGTCACCGAGGAAACTTCGCAAACACGTCGCCAAGGCGCACGACTCGTAGGCTTCGTTCAGAGGAATATGTCGCGGGTTGCGCCGCAGGTCGACCTGTCACCACGTCGTGCGTTGCGTTTCAGCACGATTCAGAGGATGCTGCTTCAGCAACGTTTGACGGAGCCATGCGTGACGCATCCTGTACGAACGTGCATTGAGCGCAAGACGCAGGTGTTCGCACGAGTCTCGTTGACTGTGTATCGGACGCAACAAACGCCGACGCCCTCTGGTGGAGTCAGTGTGAGGCAGCCGACAGCTAAGCGAGCAACTCTGCTCGCCTTGTTTCTTGGCGATGGAACCCAGTTTCACAAGGCTCCATGGCAACGGAAAGGGGTTGCAGAATCGTGCAAAACGGAGACAAATTTCAGAATATTTTACGGAGTTTTGCAGTGAGAATCTTGTGGAGCGCTGCAGGATTGGAGGTTTGTTCACTGACTTTGTGGGAAACTGACTAATGATCAGGTGCCTCCGTCTCGCTCCTTCAAAATTTTTGTATCTCAGTTGTCGAGTTCGTTTTCAGATGTTGAAGTTTGTCCCGCGAGTGGAGTGAACTGTTTGTAAAGGGTTTAGTTGGCCGGACGACCTCTTGCAGAAGCAGGGAGCAATTCGAATTGTAAAAAATATACATGTGTTCGGCTGAGAACACTTTCAAATCTGCGTGAAAATCAATTTGTTGGGGGGGCGTGACCCTGGCACTCCCCTGGATCAGCCCCTCGTCGGAATTGCCTTGTCGTTGAGCACTGTTGACCCATTTAGAACGTTTCACGATGAACGTTCACACTGGACACGTCATGCCTTTCACTGACGGTGCAGAGTGAGACACACGCGTGAACATGGGTCGTCGTTTTGGACATTTATGTTCCGTTGAATCCAGGTATGATTGTGAATAAATGTTTTTGATTGTTAGTTGAATGAAAGGCTTCTCTTGTGACGCATTTCCAAACGAACGCACACACGTACTCAACACACACACACACACACACACACACACACACACACACAAGTCTACCTCATTGAGACACATACACCAAATTCTCTTGTTTGTGGAAACACTGAACACGACTGATGTGACGGTCTCCAGTGATGATGCCTTGTGTTGTGACGTCGCGACTCCCGTTCATTCGGTTGAGACACGATCGTGAATACCAATGCGTGGGCTGAGGAGACGCAAAACACACACACACACACACACACACACACACACACACACACACACACACAGAGCATAAATGCATTGTGTTGAAGAGACTGTAAACGGCGCGTTTTCAGTGCGGAACCAGCGGTTGTGTTACGATCTAGATTCGGGTGTGAATGTGTGTGCGTGCGAACTGTGCCTGTTGTGAATTCACGTGTCATTTACACCGAGCGTGCAGTCGTACCAAGATCTAGATTCGTTTCTAACATTCATACGAGACCGCTGCACGTTTGCGTTGGCATGTCGTTCGATTCGTGTCCCACCAACTGCTCGAAGATTTGTCGAGCACAGTGTTACAGCTGTACGCGTGCGTGGAGGGAGGGGCGAAGCAAGGCCAGCTTGCGTGCCCAGATCTAGATTCTTCCCTCACGGTTACGCGATTAGTGAAATGCTGCATGCCAAGAACGCGACTTCTGGGCGTGAGATATGATTTACGTTCTGGTACAACGTTCAGGTGTTGATTCAATTCAACTTGCGGTGGACTCATTTTCAATGTCCGAGTCCACGTACTCACACGAAATTCTTCCCGTGTGCTCAGTGAACGCCCGTCTGTTCAGCTCGATTCAGGTACTCACGAACTTGCGGTCCAACCCCGCTGTCAAACGATGGAGAAACAGCCGACATATAGCACACCGTTCAGGTGGCACCCTTACGTTGAGACACCATTGAAATTTTGGGTGGGTGCCGATGGATGTGCCACGGCCTTCACGTGCGGAGAAGCACGGGCACCACACGTTGCCAAGGCGATGCGTCCTTTTCTGAAAACGCCGTCTGGTCAAGTCGAGCCCTCGCTCTGGAACGTCTTTCGTGTTGGCAAATTGTTATTTCGAGCGAAAGGCTGTCGTCGCACGCTGAGCTCCTCCAAGCCGAGCTTGGCCAAATCGCAATATCAAAAAAAGAAAATTCAAACGGATGCAGTTCCGAGAATCTTGGAATTTTCGGTTTGACAAACTTGGTGACTTGTTCCTGTTCCATTCGGTCCGGTTTATCTGAAGCCTCGACAGCTTTGTGACGTCACTCACATTATAGACGTGACCACGCAAGAGACGCTCCACGGCCGGGCGACACTGCTCCGTTGCTCAGCGACCGCGTCTTCTTGTTTGCAGTTTGATGTTTCCTCGTGCGTAGTCCGGATCGTGACGTTATCACCACGTGGCGTCACCAGTTGTGCGACGTTCAGCGCAGACTCTTCCGTGAACCCGACTCAGCAACGATCGAAGATCACGTGCTTCACCGGAAGTTGAGGTGAGTACAGCTCAAGACTCTCGAACACGGAAACGTGGGCAGGAACAAAGCTTCGATCAAATCAGCCTGTGAACTTTGATCACACAGTCGAACTAAATTCCGTTTGGTGACGTCTTGGGCCGTGCTCTTGACGTTCTTGTTCCCGCACTCCTTGGCCAATCAAACGCGATCAAAATGTCAAAAAAGGCCTCTTGCGTTTTCGTCAAGCAATGCCTCAGGAGAGGGGGAGGAACTCGCTCCATGTTCGTATTGGATGTTGGAAGCGTTGGGTTGTCTCGCCTCAAACCACACTGGGCGCTTCGCCTCAGGCGGTGCAACATGACAAAACTTTTCACTCGCGCAAAGGCATTTTGCGAGGAGCGCAAAACGTGTAAACACTGGATGCCAGGGTGTAAACCATTTACCAGTGCGTTACGCGAAGCGTGGCGCCCAGATCTGGTTTGGGTGCAACCTGCTGATTCAAACTGCCAATTCGAGATTTGTTTGTCAATTTGTACAGGCGCGACCTGTGTCATACAAGTGCCTGCAAAAACTTGGACACTGATTCCTGGGGCAACCAACTTTATTCCAGTGTCACTCCCCAACCCACACCTCGCAGCGACATCCAGAATGTCAGCGTGTAAATGGCAGATTGACAAAAATGAAAGTCACACTCTGGATTGGGAGAATGAGCAAATCATTGACTGAACGACGCGCATTCACGCCTCGAGCGTGTGACGAAAGCCGACAAAAATGTCTTGTGAGTTTGCTGCTGCTGCGGCATCGATTCTGGGCAGTTTACACGAGCGGATTGAGGTTTCGTCAGAGGGAGGCTTGTGTTGGTTACACGTCTGCGCGTGCGTTTGCATGTGTGCCAAGAATAGCGACCTTTGGTAGACAGGGCAAGTCCGCAGACGCAAACGTGTGCTCAGCGCCAAGTTACGTCTCACGATTGAGTGCAAAGATACCAAGTATCGCTTCTTTCCTGATTGTGTGTGCTTGCGCAAGGGAAACAATCTTCCCGCAAGGCTGCAACAAGGCAGCTGACGTGAAACTCGACACCAACGTCCACACAAGGTCCTTGTTCGCTGAACGCCGCTGAATATTGTGCGCCAGTGTCTGCGTTGTGTTTTGATGTGGGCCGAGCAAGGAAAAGCGGTTTGTTCTTCCCTTTTTGCGCGAACACGAGTGCTTGAGTGAAAGGACACTTGCGTCTGCACTCATTTTGGTGCGTCTGCACGAAGACGTCTTGTGGGTTGGAGTTTGAGTGTCAGAAAGTGTGTCAGTGTGAGTGTGAATGCATTTCTTGGCTTGTTGCCAAGCAACACGTCAGAACCTCCCGGCACACAACGCAGTCCAATCCCGTTGTGTTTCACGCGTGGAAAGCCCCTTATGTCTGTGTCGTAGTGGTGGTTCTTTCGAACAGCACGAACGAATGGATTTTTCACTTTGAAGTGGAGCCGTGGGACCTTCCTCAGAATGGAGGGAAATCTGGACACGGATTGAGAAAACAGAACAGTGAAGAGAGAAGCGATGAACCGAAAACAGAAGACGAAGGTCGGTCTCCATCGCGAATTGCACCTCGCAGTAAGAAGAGCCGCTCTTCTTCGTTGCAGCGTCGACGCCGCTGACGATGACGTCACTCAATTCGACGCCACGGACCGCGACGCCAGTCAGAGCGGATGTTGCCCAACGCGACACCGACCACAGTGAACGCAACGCCGCAAAGCTTCACGCCTCCGACGTCAACGCTGTGCAGCGGACGAGAATTGACGTGACGCCACCCCGTAGAAGGTCGCTGAAATCGACGACACAACCAAACACGATGTCAATGAGAAGGACGCAATCGCAACAGGACGTGAGTTCATTGAAGTCGACGCCCTCACAGCACAAAGCATCACGGACGCTGATATCTCGTCACGTGACGCCAAGGAAATCGACGCCACGCAACCGGATGTCCCTGAGTTCAACGCCTCAGAATACGACGCCATCCAAGTCAACGCCGCAGCCTACGGCGCCGTCGCGCCAAGCACAACGCCGCGTGTCGGATCGGTCACCGGAAGTGACGCAGTGTTCAACAGGCGGCGCCTCGCCTCACCGACCCGCACCGGAAACGGACGCCGAGTTCTACATGCGCATGCGCCACCTCCACAAGAGTCCGAGCAAACGGACCTTCCGGTGCGACAAGTGTAGTGAAACGTTCTCGACGGCGAACCTCCTCGAGTGGCACTACGGGTGGGAGCACACCCCGTACCGGTCGGCGGTGGCGGGACTGCGGCGCGGTCAGCCTCGGGGTGTCCGTCAGGAGTGCTTCGTCTGCGGCGCCTTCTCCACCGATCTCCTGAGTCACGTCAAGAAACACAACACGCTGCACGAGCGTCTCTTCTTGCCCGATGCGCCGGCCACGGGGGAGACTGGGTCGCGTAGTGACGCCAGCGTCAAGACGCCGCCATCGCTCAAGCGTGAACGCCACGCGTCACTCGATGATCCGGATTTTGTGCCAAAGGCCGAGGGGAAGCCCAAGGGAACGCCACACCATGAGGCTGCGCGGGAGGGGAGAAGCAAAGGCGAAAAGCGGAAGTCACGATCGGAAGAGTGTTGTTGCTGCGGCGGCATGTTCCCTGACGTGGACGCTTTGGTGGCGCATATGTCCGAAAACATTGAGATGGAGACAGAGGCGTTGTTGGCAAAAGATATGGGAACTGAGAAAGGAGCGAAAAGGTTGAAGCGACTTTGCAGCAACCGAGAACGTCTCAAGGAGTCCGAGACAGGAACGGGAAAAAAGAAGAAAACAGTCACAAAGGCGAGTGCAAAGCGCAGCCCGACGCCTGAAAAAGTGAAGCCGATAAACGAAGGTGAACGTGACTGTTCGCCACCATCTGTCGAAGTGTTTTTGACGCCGGAGGGACGGAGATTTCGCTGCTCACTCTGCGGACGCCACTGGTCACGTGAACACTGGTTTCACATGCACGGGTGCGCGAGACTGGGCGGGAACACGCCGAGTCAAGGTGTGAATCTCAAAAAGCAACGTGAAACACAAGCGGAAACACCGGAAGAGTTTTGGACAGCTGAGGGCCGCAGATTCCGCTGCACGGTGTGCGGGCGCCACTGGAAACACAAAAAGAATCACAAGTCCCACAGGTGCGGACCAGCGCGCCACACAGACACCGCCATGTTGGACGAGAGACGCCGAATCGTCACAACCAGAGACGGGGAAAAGAGACATCAGTGTCGTCTCTGTCTCAAGAGCTGGACTTCTGTGACTGAAATGAAGAAGCACAACTGCGCAAACAGTCGTTGTGATATGTGTCAGCAAACGTTTCTAAGCGACCGCGAGTTGATGGAGCACTGGGCGTGGCATCGGCGTCCACACGAGTGCAGCGCGTGCGCGAAACGCTTCCTGTGCGCCGGGAGGCTGCGCACGCACATGCGCAGACACAGCGGGGAGAAACCGGAAGTGTGTGTCGTGTGTAGCCTGAGTTTCCGGCGAGTGAGAACGCTCAAGAGACACCTACTGGAGAAACACGGCAGGATAGCGCCGGAGGAGGTGGAGAAACTGAAACTGCAGGCACCGAAGAGAAGTGGATGATCTCCACCAGGAGAAGGAACGCGAACACAGAAGGGACAATGAAAATGGGAAAGATTTTGGAAACGGACACGTTACATTTCCCGGTGATCTAGCGTTCGGGTGGGGTCAGGGGGTCCGGTTGAACGCTTGTGTGTGGCGCAGAAGTAGGGGTAAATTCACTGTTCGGCGGGGGGGGGGGGAGCTGGCCATCGCCTTTGGGCAGTTCGTGCCAAGGAGAAAGATCTCCCTGCGAGTGCGTGTTTGCGCGTGTGACTGAATTCTAGTTCTCTTGGCTGGCCAAGCGTTTCGACACCAAAGACGTCGAAAAGTGGAATTTTCTGTTGCAAACCCCCACCCCCATATTATCTAGCTTCGTGCGTGGGTTTGATGTTTTCCTTGGTTCCACTTCAAAATATTCAGAAAAATCAGTTGGACGTCTGTGTCCGTGCGCGTGGATGTGTTTGTTTTGTTTTAAGAAATATATTTGTACCCGATTGTGCTCGAGCACGCATAACCGCACATTCACACCAAAATACATTGTGCATAAACATCGTAACGTTGACGAGAGTTTGAGTTGTACTTCCGTCTCGTCGTCGTCTTCACAGGTCGGTTCCCATGGGAACAGAAGCGAGTAAGTTGGGCAACACGTTTGGGACTGGGAGGCGTCTTGCGTTGCGTCTCTGCAGTGGATGAGACCCGTTTCACACTGCAAGTGCCAGTTGCAAAAGTCTCGGGGTCACTGCTTGGAACATTTTGCGTGGAGAATTCTGACCAGAGAACAGAATCACCACTGCTGAAGTTCCGTCACATGGCAGAAAACCCGATGGAAGGCAGGAAACAGTGTTCCGCTCAGCAAAAGTCCACTTTTATCATGTCCTTGTGGAAGGTTTGAGAAGAACACATCTTTACTCAACCTCGCGCATCTCTGCATTTTCAGAGTGACGCGTGAAACTGACCTTGGTGACCTGGAACTGACCTCAGTGACCTGAAAGAACTCGGACGCCATGTTGCAAGGAAAAGTGAGGACACCACACGTGTGCGCTGTGTGTGACAGGGAATTTCGCCTGAGCAGCCACCTGAAGGTCCACGCCATGATTCACACGGGAGAGAAACCACACGAGTGTGAGAAGTGTGGCAGAAGGTTCAGGATGAAGCAGCATCTCCAGAGACACTTGATGCGCCACACGGGAGAGACGCGGTTTCACTGCAACCAGTGTGGACGAGGATTCGTGACGAAGCACCAGCTTGACTGGCACGTCATGGACCACACTGGACTGCGCCCGTTCGGGTGTGACACGTGCGGCAAGGGATTCAAGAACAAAACAACACTGGACCTGCACAGAACTATGCACGAGACGAGCAAGGATTTTGTCTGTGAATTGTGTGACAAGCAATTCAAGTTTCACAGCAATTTGAGAGAGCATATGAAGAGACATGACGAGACGAAGCGATTTCACTGTGACTTGTGTGACAAGAGCTTTGCGTACAAACACTCGTTGAACAAACACGTGACGACGCATGGAGATCGAGAAAAGTTCAGCTGCAACGTCTGTGCGAAGCAGTTCATGGCGAAACGCTCATTGACACGACACGTGGCAAAACACGTGGCTGAGGGGAACGCGACGGAACGACGCTTCCGGTGTGATGAGTGTGGAAAGGCATTCAGACGTGAGGGCCGCCTCACTGTGCATCTCAGGAAACACAGCGGCGAGAAACCGCACCACTGTGTCGAGTGTGGTGAAAGATTTCGAAGGATGAGGAACTTGCAAGCGCATCTGATCGGTCGTCACGCACAATGAGCGTGGATGTGTCGAAGACGTGTGGAAGAAGTGACACGCTTTGCTCGGTTGTTGATGTTTGTGTGTGCGTGCGTGAACTCGCTTTGTTCACACGTGTGATGGCCTGTGGGTCATTTGATTGTGACTGAGTTTCGCAGCATCGCAGACCCAAAGTATTTTGTCACGTGCCGCGAAACCACGTGGGTCTGATCGGCGGCAATTCAGTCTCTGTTCGCAACATTAAATTTTGCATCAATGTGAGAAAATTGGAGGACATTGAACCGTTGTTTTCTGCCCAAGATAAAGACCAACACACAGAAGGGACCAGGATGAAAAGGATTCTCTGCCCATTGAGGGTGAATAAGATTTTCCCCTTTGATTTTCTGCATTCGTGTATGGGTACGAGGGAACCTTTAAAATTCAGTTGTTTTTTGCGATTTCTCTGACACCATTCGGCCGTTTTCCATCGCGCTTGGCTCAAGGCTTCCCCAGTGGTTGTTCTTCATCAGCACCATGTGAACCTTGATCCCAGCCATTACAGGTCAATCTCAGCAACCTTGGAATTGGGTCAAGGTGCCATTGCTCATCGTTCAGTCTGCCAGCTATGTTCAACATTTTCAAAGTTTGTTTCTGCCTGTGTTTGTTGTGCCTGTTCACAAGTTGCTGCCTCATGGAGCATCCAGAAGAACAGAGGTCAGTCATCAAGTTCCTTCACAAATCCGGACCCACACCCACACAATGTTGGACACTCCTTCATGCAGTCTTCGGAGCTGAAACCATGTCCAAAGCTGCAGTTCAAAAGTGGCACAAGCAGTTTCATAAAGGCCGTGAATCCATCAAGGACATGAAGAGACCTGGTCACCCCAGATCAGCCAGAACTGCTGACAACATCCAGCAGGTACTTAATGCAGTGGAAACCAAGCGAACATCGACAATCTCAGAAATCTCGCAACACCTGAACCTCAGTGAATCTTCTGTCAGGACAATGCTCAAGAAGGACTTGAAATTGACAAAGTTGAGCCCCAAATTCATCCCGAAATTGCTGACAGATGAGCAGAAAGCTTTCAGGGTGAGGCTTTGTGAGGAGAACTTGGATTGGTTGCAGCATGACAACAGTTTCCTCACCAAAATTATGACTGGTGATAAGTCCTGGGTTGGTGTGCAGGAACTTGTTTTGAAGAAGGACTCAAAGGAGTGGCACTGAAAAGGTGGGCCACACCCACTGAAGGCTCTGTGCAACCGGTCAGCCAAGAAGTCAATGCTGATGGTGTTCTTTGACATGGAAGGCTCTGTGCTCACTGAAATTGCAGTCCCTGGTGAAACAGTCACAGCAGAAACCCACTGCGAGACTCTGAGGTTACTCAAGGAAAGAATCAGATGAAAACTACTGCAGTTGTGGGAGATGACAGATGAAGGCTACAGGACTTTTCTTCTTCAACATGACAATGCCTCCTCCCATACCGCAATCCCAACTCTTGCTTTCATTGGATCTAGTGACATCTTGATGGTTCCCCACCCACCTTACTCCCCTGATCTTGCACCCTGTGATTATTTTTTATGCCCCAGATTGAAGGTAGAACTGCATGGGTGCAAGTTCAGGGGACTTCCTGAGCTTCAAACTGCTGTGAGGCAAGCACTCAAGAACATTCCCAAAGAGGACTACCAAGCTGCTTTGGAGTGTTTGCCAGTAAGGTGGATGAAGTGTGTGAAGAATGGAGGCCAGTATTTTGAAGGCCAGCACATCCAGATCAACCCAGAGGATGATCACGGGCTCTCATTTGGCACACAAGAGTCAGACAGTGACCAGGAGGACTCACAAGAGGAGGAGGAGTGACTGTTCTATTTGTTGCCCCGTCATGGACTTTGCATAAGTTGTTCCATTTGAGAATTTTTATCCATGTTTGGCATGCCTCCGGGTCTCTTTTGCATGTTTGTTTACTTGTAGAGATCAGCCTTGTTGACTGTTAAAAGTTTCCAGCAAAATCGGATCGTCTGTGTGTTTCCCATCGCAAAAAACAACTTAATTTTAAAGGTTCCCTCGTATGCTGTTGCACTGTGTTGTGTGGAATGACCCATTCAAATAAACTCCCGAGGAGCAACGCACACTGGACTCGCGTTGTTTATCTCCGGACGTTGCTGACGGGGGTGTTGACGGACGAACATCATCAACAGCTGAATCTTCCGACGGCTTCGAACTCGCCTGATTCCAACTCTCGAGTATTTCACGAACATTTCCTCTGGACCTCACATTGAATCGTGGGAAACGAAGAGAAATTTGTTCTCACTGGAATCTTGCCGAAAACTAAAATGATGTCATTCGGAAATCAGTGGAATCACGCGAGTGGGAAACCGGTTGTAATGTCGTTTTATTTCTTCACTTGCAGGTGAAAATCGTGACAGGCACCTCTGTGAGCGATAATCAGGAGGGTACTGCAGCGTGCACTGGACGATTAGAAGGAACTGCGCGGCGTGCACCTGATCTCTTCGCAGCTTCAACAGAGCGTCGATCGGGAACCCCAAACATGTGTGCGCGACCATGCCGAACAAGCAGAACTATGAGTGCATCGTCTGTGGGCAAACATTTGTGCAGGCCGGAGGCCTGAGAACGCACAGTCTGATCCACACAGGAGAAAAGCCTTTCAAGTGTGAATTCTGCGACAAGACATTCCGACAGAAGGGAACGTGCGTACGTCATCAGAAGGTCCACACCGGAGAGAAAGAACACGTGTGCAATACGTGTGGACAAGGATTCATCGAACGAGCCAAGCTGACTCTGCATCTCATGCTACACACTGGTGACCTTCCATTTCACTGCACTGTGTGTGATAAAAGATTCCAAACACAACAAAACTTGGAGCGTCACTTGGCCTTTCACAGCGGGGAGAGACCGCACGGGTGCGTCGTGTGTGGCAAAGGATTTAAATTCAAGCATATTCTGGACACGCATATGCTGACGCACATGGACGATAGAGTCTACCAGTGTGATAAGTGTGACAAAACCTACAAGTCCAGGGTGGGCCTATCGAAGCACGTGGCCTCCACGCATTCTGCTACCGCAGCCAATTACCAGTGCCCCACGTGTGGAAAATCTTACGTGCGGAAAAAATCGCTGAGCAACCACGTGCGACGCAACACGTGCAAGGCGAGGTTCCAGTGCACTGAGTGTGGCAAGAGCTTCCGACGCAGTGGGAGACTGACCGTACACCAGCGAAAACACAGTGGTGACAAGCCCCACGTATGCGTGAAGTGTAGCACAGGATTTAGACGGACAAGACAACTGAAGGTACATCTGAGATTCGTACATTGCTAGAGACTTGTGTGCTGCACACAACACAAACAGCATTGGCTCTTTTTGGTGCTGCACAGGAAACCTGGACAACACATGCAGAAGCGGAAAATCTGGTCGTATGAATCGGACAAAAAGATTTTTGTGTTTCACGTGTGACAAAGAATTCAGCACACAGAACAGCCTCACAAGACACGCCCTGATCCACTCGGGAGAAAAACCCTTCAAGTGTGAGCATTGTGGGAAAGAGTTCAGACAGAAGACAACCCTGACAGAACACGTCAGATTACACACTGGGGAAAGGCCGTTTGAGTGCAACATATGCGAGAAGAAGTTTGCAGCAAAATCCAATTGGAAGGAACATCTCAGAATTCACACGGGAGAAAAGCCTTTTTCCTGTGAACTGTGTGGCAGAAGATTCACCTACTGGAGTACCTTCGACTACCACAAGTTGTCACACAGTGAAGAAAGGCCATTTTCCTGCAGCTTCTGCAGTGCTACATTTAAATACAAAGGAGCTCTGAACAAGCATCGAAAAATACACGGGCGGTTTGAATGCACGGAGTGTGGCAAGAGCTTCCGACGCAGTGGGAGACTGACCGTACACCAGCGAAAACACAGCGGTGATAAGCCCCACGTATGCGTGAAGTGTGGCACAGGATTTAGACGGGTGAGGCAGCTGAAGACCCATCTGAGCGTGGTGCATTGCGAGAGTGCTGGACGTGAAACAGCATTTTCCTGACTCTCACGTGTTGATGGTGTGTGAAGCGAGAACACTTAAAACCGCCCAGACTTTGATACATAACTGAAGTGAAGAATCGAATGGCATGAGCAGGGTGAAGAAATTTGTTTGCGTCACGTGTGACAAAGAATTCTCGACGAAACAGAATCTGACAAGACACTTCCGGATTCACACCGGAGAGAAACCCTTCAGGTGTGAGCACTGCCTCAAAGAGTTCCGGCACAGCAATACCTTGAGTGACCACATCAGGACTCACACAGGAGAGAAACCGTTTCAGTGTAGTTTCTGCCGGTCGCGTTTTGCCAGGCGATTCACTTTGACCAATCACATTAGACTTCACACAGGCGATAAACCTTATTCTTGCGAATGGTGTGGAAAAAACTGTCATTCATTGGGTACCTTAAACAAGCATAAGTTGTTGCACGGTGAAGAGAGGCATTTGCCTGCAACGTCTGCGGTGCTGCTTTCAAGTACAAAGGATCTCTGAACAGTCATCGAAAAACACACACACCTGGCGCAGCAAGGTTCGACTGCGCTCAGTGTGGGAAAAGTTTCCGACGCAGTGGGAGGCTGAAAGTGCACCAGAGGAAACACTCAGGAGAGAGACCTCACGTGTGTGTGGAGTGTGGGAGAGGATTCAGACGGGCGAGGCGGCTCAAGACGCATCTTGCCGAAAATCACTGCTGAAACAGGAAGCTGACTCGAGTGAACGAGGATTTGGGTGTGAATTTCTTTTTCTTTCTTTTCTTTTTCATTTGAGCTGTGTCAATTTGGTGCTATGGACCCGGTGAAGAGCTTTGTGTGTCCTGTCTGTGACAGAGGATTCTCACGGAAAGACCATCTGCCAAGGCACCTCCTGATCCACACGGGAGAAAAACCCTTCAAGTGTGAGCATTGTGGCAAAGAGTTCAGACAGAAGAACACCCTGGTTGATCACATGAGAACTCACACTGGTGAGAAACTCTTCCAGTGCAACTATTGCCAAAAGAACTTTGTGAAGCGGTACAATTTAAATGTGCACATTCGACTTCACACAGGTGAGCTACCTTACTCCTGTGAACAGTGTGGGCAAAGGTTTAATCAGAAATTTACTTTGGACTATCACAAGTTGTCCCACAGCAACGAGAAGCCTTTTTCATGTAACGCGTGCAAGGCAACGTTCAAGTTGCAGGACCATTTGAACAGACATCGGAAAAGGAAGAGGTTCGAGTGCAGCGATTGTGGAAAAAGATTCCGACGCTGCGCGCGCCTGGTTGTTCATGAGAGGAAACACACCGGAGTGAAACCGCACGTGTGCGTCGTGTGCGACAAAGGATTCCGACGCGCGAGGCGGCTGAGGGCGCATTTGAAGACTGCTGTAGGCGGGTGCACAAGAAGTCACTGACGTACCACGCGCAGCGACGCTGTGGTGTGCATCACCGAAAACACTTGGGCAGAGAATCATCATCCGTGTGTCGTGTGTGACACAAAATTTTCAGATACGTGCAGTAGTTGAAGGCACGTGCAAACAGAGTGTACCGCTGAGGTTGTGCAATTTAGACACTTGTCTGGGTGAAAAGAATCCACGGGAACTGTCTGACTCAACTCTGCTTGGTTTGGATGGAAAATTCGGGAGCGGCGACGGTATGAGCGGAGGAAAGAGTTTTTTTGTGCATCACGTGTGACAAAAGGTTTTCCACAAGCAGCCACCTCACCAGACACACGCGGATCCACACAGGAGAAAGACCCTTCAGATGCGAACACTGCCTCCAACAGTTCAGGGAAGAAAGTGCTCTGAGGTTCCATCTAATGAGACACAGCGGTGAAAAACCATTCCAGTGCAACACGTGCCGAAAGAGTTTTTCAAGAAGAAGCACCTTGCTGGCACACATCACGCTTCATACGGGAGAGAAGCCTTTCGCTTGTGAACAATGTGGGCAAAGATTCAGACTGCGTAGTCAGTTGAGGTATCACACGCTCTCACACACAGGAGAAAGGCCCTTTTCTTGTGAGTTTTGCCGTGCTGCCTTCAAGGAAAAAAGCGACTTGAACAGACATAGGCAAACACACACTGTCAAGAAGCACACGTGTGAAACCTGTGGAGGAACATATTCCACCATACAAAGTTTGAAGAACCACATCAAGACACAACACTTGGACTTCAAACCATATCGCTGCACTATCTGTGATCGAGTGTTTCTTCTTCCTCAGGATTTGAAGTCCCACCTGCAGACACTCCACGCCGACCAACTCGCAGCAACGACTCACCGGCACCAGTGCGCTCAGTGTGGCAAAGCATTCGTGAGGAAAGGGCGACTGACCGTTCATCTCCGCAGGCACACCGGAGAGAAGCCACATCAGTGCATCGTGTGTGATCGAGGATTCAGACGAGTTAGGTCGCTGAGAAAGCACCTGAAAACTCACGCTCAATAAACTTTTGAATTTGAAAAGGCTGGGACAGTCGCGGGGCCGTGAATGCCCAGACAAACCCTTCAAACCCTTTGTCTGCAACGAATCACTGGCTGAGCAGGGACACGGTGACAGTTCAGTTTGCAGTGGATGCGGACCAGGAAAAACTCAGACTGTGGCGAAAAACCAGACCGTGAGACGTGGGACACTGTGGACAAGGATTCAGCGAACGAGCCAAGCCGAGGCTGCATCTCACGATGCGTGCTCGTGACTTCCCGTTCCACTGCGTCGTGTGATGGAGTTTTCTTTTGAATGAACATTGATTCTGACTTGTGTTGCGTCACATGGCCGCTGCAAACAAGAAGTGTGCGCAGTGTGAAGTGTGTGGCAAAGTCCTCTCCTGTACCAGTGCTTTGAATTTGCACAGGCGGATACACACGGGAGACAGACCATTCAAGTGTAACACTTGTGGAAAAGGATTTATCCGGAAAGCATTCCTTCAGACACATCATCTGACTCACACTGGGGAGAAACCTTTCACCTGTGCCAAGTGTGGAAGAGGTTTCACTGTCAACTGCAACTTGGTGAAACACATGCGAATCCACAAAGGACAAACACCGTTTGTGTGTGACACCTGTGGCAAGGCATTTACGGACAAAGGAAACTTGACCATTCACACCAAACGACACGCCAAAGAAAAGCCGTATCAGTGCAACATTTGTAAATACAGCTGCACTCAAAGCTCGGCATTGTCAAGACATTTGAAAACCCACACCGAAGACAAAGAGTTTGAGTGTGCGAAGTGTGGTTTTGCGACCAAGTGGAAGAATTCCCTGCAGAAGCATCAGCGGACTCACAGCAAGTCTCCAATCAGCGTCAGTGGGCGCAGTTCAACGCACAGAAAATCAGTGAAAACTGCAACAATCCCTGCGGGAAAAGGAGGGAAGAAACCCACAACCAGACGAATCAAGAGGCCGCACAAGTGTGCTGTGTGTGGCAAGGCATTTCTCAAGAAAAATCGACTGGACGTGCACGTGAGAAAACACACCGGAGAGAAGCCGCACCAGTGCGTCGTGTGTGACAGAAGATTCAGACGCGCGAGGCAACTGGAAGAACATTTATTTGGTCACATTTGATGTGAAAAGATCCTTCACAGGCTGTGGCTGAAAACTTGGGTCTGGACTCGTGCTGGAGCTGCCTGTGCGCGCCTCATGCAAAGCAGCACAATGTCTTGTGTGTGACAAAGTACTCTCCTGCACTGGTAGCCTCACCAGGCACATGCTAATGCACACAGGAGAAAAGCCTTTTGTGTGTGATGTTTGTGGAAACAAATTCACAGTGAAAGAACATTGTGTTTTTGGGTGAAAACTTGGGGCTGGACTCGTGCTGGAGCTGCCTGTGTCTCATGGCATCCCGCGAACCCACGCAGTGTCTTGTGTGTGATAAAGTCCTCTCATGCGCATCTGGCCTCACCGTGCACATGCGAACGCACACGGGAGAAAAGCCTTTTGTGTGTGATGTTTGTGAAAAATAATTCACCTTGAAACAACATTTGCAGGTTCATACGCGCACACACACTGGAGAGAAACCTTATGTTTGCAATTTTTGCGGCAAAGCGTTTGCTCACCAAGCAGAGTTGAAACGCCACACTCGGATTCACACTGGTGAAAAGCCTTTTCACTGCACCGAATGTGACTACAGATGCAATGATCCCAGTACTTTGAGAAGACACAAGAGACGTCACACTGGAGAGAAACCCTATCAGTGCAGTGAGTGTGATTTCAGGTGTGCTGTGAGCTATGCCCTGACAAAGCACTTCAACACCCACAGTGACAAGAAAACGCACAAGTGTTCCCACTGTGGTTTCACAACCAAGTGGCAAAGTTCATTGTGGAAACACCGGAAAACTCACGGCCACACGTCTGTTTTCGACACATCTGCTACCAAGAAGTCGAATCCCACGAATTCAGGGAAGAATTCAACCACAACGGAAGACAGAGTAAGACTACACCGGTGTGATTTGTGTGGCAAGGCATTTCTGAGGAAAAGTAGACTGGATATTCACAGAAGGAAACACACCGGACAGAAACCGCATCAGTGCGTCGGGTGTGGCAGAAGATTCAGGAGGATGAGAAACCTCCAGGTGCATCTGATCGGTTCTCACTGAAACGTAACGAACAAAAGACGACCAAGTTTCAAGACTGCAGTGACACAATCCCAGTGAACCCAGTGAAACAAACCCAGGACAGATGTCTTCTCAGAAGCCAGCTCAGTGCCTGGTGTGTGACAAGGTTTTCACCAGGACCAGTTCCCTCAACGTGCACACGAGAACACACACTGGAGAAAAACCATTTGTGTGCAATATCTGTGGAAACAAATTCTCAATTAGGAGCAGTTTGGTCGAGCACTATCGTATCCACACCGGAGAAAAACCTTTCAAGTGCAATACTTGTGGAAAGGCATTCACAAAAACGTGTACTTTGAAACTACATATCAGAACCCACACAGGAGAGAAGCCTTTTCAGTGCTATTTGTGCGAGTACAAATGATCCAATCCCAATCATCTTCGTGCTCACATCCTCACTCATACAGGCGAAAAACCTTTTCAGTGCACTGTTTGTGAGCGCAGATTTACCCGCAGGGCGACACTGACTCAGCACATGAACACTCACAGCGACAGGAAGCCACACTGTTGCCAACATTGCAGCAAGTCCTTCAAGACGAAAGGACATTTGAAGGAACACTTGCTGACCCACGGGAAAGAAATAAATGTTATTCCCTGTCCTTCTTGCGACAAGACCTACTTGACTCGTGGTGGTCTGGCTCGACACATCAGCAAACATCACCCGAACACTTCAAGTGAAGCTTCAGGTGTGAGGCGCGCAAACAACTTCCAGACTCACCAGTGCGCTTTGTGCGGCAAAGCATTTCGCAGAAAAGGACGGTTGGAGGTTCACAGCAGGAGGCACACGGGAGAGAAACCGCATCGGTGCGTCGAGTGTGGACGAGAATTCCGACGAGCGAGGAGGCTGGTCAATCACTTGATCAGTCACGTGCATTGACTGACTGGAAGCGATTGACTCCAATGGAATGATCGACTCGGGTTAATTGATTCCAGTGATTTTCCGATCAGTCACTGGTAAAGAGTGATTGATTCGTCACCTGCAGACTGATCGGCCTGCGCTGAGTTGTTGACTCCGCAGGGAGTGGCGCAGAAAAATGGCGACCAGCAGCCGCACCCACGAGTGCGCACAGTGTGGAAAAGTGTACGGAAGGAAATACGCGCTGACAGTTCACATGCGAAACCACACTGGGGAACGTCCCTACCAGTGCGCTCTGTGTGATAAAGCCTTCACCGTGAAAGGCTCCCTCGTCAAACACACGCTGACACACACGGGGGAGCGGCCATATCAATGCAACTTGTGTGACAGACAGTTCACGGAGAAAGGGAGGCTCAACGAGCACGTGCGCATCCACACTGGGGACCGGCCCTACAAGTGTGCGCTGTGCGACTATAGAAGTTGCAGACTCAGCAATCTGGAAGAACACAAACTGAGTCACTCGGACGAAAAACCGTTTCAATGCGCTCAGTGTCACAGAGCGTACAAGTCCAATCAAGCACTGAAGAAGCACATGGGTATTCACAAGAAAGTCGTTCTGCGGTGCGCTGCGTGTGACAGGGAGTTCTCATCCCAGCGTCGTCTGAGGCGTCACGAATTGAAGCGTCACGTGGTCAGCGTCAAATCAACGCACCGTGCGCAGATCACCGGTCATCTGTGTGACTTGTGTCACAAAACGTTTAGCAGAGAAAGTCGGCTGCACATTCATCGCAGGAAACACTCGGGAGAGAAGCCACACAAGTGCGTTGTGTGTGCACGAGGATTTAGACGAATGAGGCAGATGAAGAACCACCTGCTTCGAGCGCACTGCTAGAAACTGTCCGCCGTCTGTGAACAAGGGTTTAGATCCTGGATGTGTGTGACAGAAGTTGCAAAAGAAGAGGCAGCTGAACAGCCATCCAGCAGATTTTGTGCGGAACTGCACACATGTTTTGCACGTGTCTTTGTGAGGCAGAGTTTGTACCACAGATTCTTAGTGTCGTGATGTGTATATCGTATAGTGTGTGGGGAGAGTGCGCTGTGCAAGTGCTTGAGGGACTTGTGTGGAGTGCGTGGAGGGGAAAGTGCAGTGTGGAGGGGAGTATCGATGCCTCTGAAAACAGAGAAAGTGTGTGTGTTTGTGTGTGCAATATTGTTTCAAAGTTCCCAGCGGCATTGAAACGTCTGAACCGATTGAAAACATCACAATCTCTGTCGAAGCAACATAAGTTTGTGTTCGTGCCTTGCGTGTGTGTGTGGATACTTTCCTCGCGTCAACAGTGACTTGTGTTTGTGGGTGTGTTTTGAGCACAGACCAGAACTAAAAATCTCCCCAAAAGTCAGAAAACACGAACAAAAATGAGAAATTTCCTTCTGGAAATGAGACCGAAAACACCCTCGGTTTTCTGTGACCTAGATTTTGCTAGCAAGTTCTCCTTGGATGTAGGATCAAGATTGGGGCTCCTTGCCTCCGACTCTCACCAGTTAAACCTCGCCCCCAAAACTTCAGTTTGGAAACAGAACCACACGCAGTGAGGCGAGTTCGGTTGCGGTGGGGCTGACAATTTTGTCAGACACCGGTGTTTTTGGCTGCTGTGAAGGTGGGGTGCTGCAGCACCTGACAAATAATCGTCAGATTGGGAGGGAGAATGGAAGTTTTGTTGCGCTCCATGTACGGTGGATAACGAATAAATTTGTTTCAAGCAAGTTTTTCCTCGCTCATCACGCCCCCCCCCGGATATCTGCGTGACATTTTGACATCACGTCATCGGAAAACAATTGGGATCAGAATTGTTGTCGCTTTGTGGTTTGTCTCCCCAATTGATTATTAACCCCGTGCAATTGCTCGTGTGGGGCTTGGAATGCTTTTTTCGTTTTTGCCCACAAAATCTAGTGTTTTAATTTTGCACCAAGATGTAAATGTCTGCGGTTATGAGGACAACGCCTCCGTACCAATGTTGATTTCCCTTGGGAAGTAACCACTGTTTCTTGGAAGTTCCACCGTGACCCTCAGACAGATTTTTTTTTTTTTTTTTTTTTTTGATTTCAGAGAAAACAAAATGATCTTTGTTCCAACAAAGCCTTGGCGCGTATCTGGAACTGTTCCATGTCTTGTTGCCCGCCCCCCCCCCCCCGCCTCCCGTCCAAAACCACCTTTCAAATGAGGAATTCAAGAGGCCCACCTTGCAAAGCGCGTGTTCATGAACAACTCCAAAGGAAAACCCTCAGCGGTTGACCGTTTCCTGTATTTTTTTTTTTTTGCAGACGCCTCGGAGTTGTGTCACACCGGTGGGAGGAGTTCAGCTGCGCGGACGAAGAGCCTCGAGGTCCCCGCGGTGCAACTTGTGTGGCAAGGCGTTTGCTGACTCGGCCTTCACAGACAACAGGGAGAGACAGGCGAGGAGCCGCGTCGGTGCAGTCTGCGGAGTTGAGGATTCAGACGATTGAGGCAACAAAATCCTGATCAGCGACAAGCCGCTCTGTGATTCAGCTGATTGTCACCGGAGCTCAGGCGAAACGGTAACCACACGGACACGTGTTCTTGTTTGGGAGTTGCTCAGTTGACTCCAAATGCCGCATGGCCTCAGGATCCAACAAACCTGTGCAGTGTGCAACATGTGACAAAGTTCTTTCCTGCACCAGCTCCCTGGCAAGACACACTTTGATACACACAGGAGAGAAACGGTACGTCTGTGACACCTGTGGAAAAGGATTCACTCAAAACATTGTTTTGAAGCGACACATCTTGACTCATACCGGAGAACGACCATTCAAGTGCAACGCCTGTGACAAGACATTTGCACGAGAATCCGTCCTTGTTGAACACATAAAAACACACACTGGGGAAAAGCCCTTCAAGTGCGGTGAGTGTGACTACCGCTGTGCCACGAGGGGATCCCTCGCTGCGCACGCCTTCACCCACAGTGAGGAGAAACCCTGAAGTGTACCCTTTGTGACTGGTCAACCAAGTCCTGGGGTCGGTTCTATCAACACAGGTTGACTCACAGCGAACAGCCGTGTATTCAGTGCGACCAATGCAACAGATCCTTCCTATCCCACTCCGGTCTCGTCCGACACAAGTGCAAATCCAACTCCGCAACATCAGTGAAATTTACCAACGGAAAACGGCACCAGTGCAACTTGTGTGGCAAGGGATTCCTCAGAAGAAATCGACTGAACACTCACTGCAGGAAACACACCGGAGAGAAACCGCATCAGTGTGTTGCCTGTGACAAGCTTCAGGAGAGTGAGAAGCTTGAAGCTCCATTTGCGGAAAGCACATTGCGACAAGTAAAGAACTGCACAGTGGGGACTGCGTCGACTGTGACAGCAGATTCAGGCGGGTGCGACGGTTGAAGCTGCGTCTACAGAGAACACGGTGTGGATTTTCAGAACTGCAGGAGTGAAGTTGGAATGACAAAGATCGCGGTGACCTGTGGTTGTGTTGTTCACTTTCGCGAAGAGATTGGAGCGTTTACCCAGCCGCATCAGGTGCCTCCGAATCTGTGTTTGGCGGATGCCTTGCAGACGCGGGCAAAACTGCTCGCTGGTCCCGGTCTCTCGGTCTCTCCTGTAACACTGGATTCATCGCTGGATTCATCTCACATCTGTAAAGGAAAGCATCGCTTCAGAGCATTTGTATCGTGGTTGCAGAAGTTGGTGTCACCACCAGCTTGAATCATCAACTTCGCTGCCGGGAAGATTGTTGAGATGGGTTGGGATGTCATCCGGTAAACCCGCACAGTGTCTCGTGTGTGACAAAGTTCTGTCCAGCACCGGGAAGCTCACCAGGCACATGAGAATACATACAGGAGAGAAACCGTATGTTTGTGACACTTGTGGGAAAGCGTTCAACGAAAAGAGTAATTTGAAAGGACACATTCGTACCCACACAGGAGAAAGACCCTTCAAGTGTAACGTCTGTGGAAAGGCGTTTGTTACAAAAAGTCACTTGACTGTTCACATCAGAATTCACACGGGTGAAAAGCCGTATTGTTGCACCATTTGCGACCACAAATGCACAAGTTCCAGTCATCTGCAAGTGCACACGAAGATTCACACGGGAGACAAGCCGTTCCAGTGCAGTGTGTGCTCCTACAGATGCAGTGTTCCTGGGTCTCTGAGAGAACACATGAAAATTCACACTGGAGAGAAACCATTTCAGTGTGATTTGTGCGATTTCAAATGTGCCTACAGGCGCTCCTTTTCTCACCATCTGAAAACTCATTGTGAAGAGAGGCCACGTCTGTGTGCAAAATGCGGTCAAGCGTTCAACAGTAAGGAAGCTTTCAAAACGCATGTAGTGATTCACGAGAAAAGAAACCCTGTTTACACTGTCGACGACGAAGCCAAAGGTTGCTCTGTGACTTGTACAGACGACTCTCGACCTCACCAGTGTGCAATCTGTGGCAAGGCATTTCTGAGGAAAAGTAGACTGGAAATTCACAGGAGGAAACACACCGGACAGAAACCGCATCAGTGCGTCGTGTGTGACGGAAGATTCAGACGGGTGAGAAACCTCCAGGTGCATCTGATCGGTCGACACTTGAACTGAAAAGATTGAACGTGCATCAACAGAGAGCGCACTGTGATTCTTGATGGATTCCACAGCTCGCGCACACATTTGCAGACTGAGTCGTATGTGACGGAGAGTTCTGACGTCTTGTGTAGGTGCGCTGAAGGAGTTGATGGCTGGTGGCCACGAGTGTCCAATTTGTGGCAAGTCATACGCAACACGAGGCAACTGTGTGAGGCACATGCTGGTTCACACTGGAGAAAAACCACACGCGTGTGCCATCTGTGGAAAGGAGTTCGCTCACAAATCAACGTTAGAAATCCATGTTCGCGTCCACACAGGAGAGAAGCCCTTCAAGTGCAACACGTGTGGCAGGGGATTTTCTGTGAGATGTAACTTGTTGACGCATATCCGACTTCACACTGGAGAAAAACCGTATCAGTGCGGTGAATGCGAATACAGAAGCAGTGATGCCAGTTCTTTGAAAGCACACAAGAAAAGACACAGTTGTTCCCAGAGTGTGACGTACGAACACGCAGGAAACTCCACGGTTGCTGTGAAAAGTGCAACAGGAAGGGCAGTGTCAGTCAGACCACCAGTGCAACTTGTGCAGCAAGACATTTCGCAGACGAAGCAGACTGGAGACTCACGTGAGAAAACACACGAGGCAGAAACCGCATCAGTGCGTCGTGTGTGACAGAGGATTCAGACGGATAAGGCATTTGAAGAGCCACCTCTTTTCCCACGCACAGTGACCAACTGCGTATGTTCTGATTCACTGTTGGACACGTGTCTCCTGATTATCGCCCAGCACCGGAAGATCCACCCACTACAGCAGCAGCGGCCTGATGGCATGAGTGGCGTGAAGCGATTCGTGTGCAGCACGTGTGAGCGACGCTTCGCTGACCGCAGTAACCTGAGGCGCCACGAGCTGATTCACTCCGGGGTGAAGCCGTACCGCTGCGAGCACTGCCTCAAGCTCTTCAGACACAGGTGCGAGGGGCAGAGCCGGGCTCTTATTGAGAGTTGTGGTAGGGCACAGGTTTCATTGGCCAACGGGAAAATTGCAAAATGCCTGCGACGCTTGAAGGGTGCGCGTTTGTGGGAAGTTGGCCTGAGTTGTGTTCGATTTCAACACATTTTCCCAAGGTTCAACTCAACCCCGGGGCCTGGAGAATCAACCAGGGTCTCAACCCTGGGGCTGGGGGCGGGGAGCAACCAGGGTCTCTCTCCGAGAGTCTGCTGGCTTTGGAACAACACAGACAAACCCAGGGTTGACGGGTTCGTGCGTCGAACTCCACGGACAAATTCACGTTGGATGTGTCATGTCTTGCGCTCTTGCACAAATCAGTGGGGGCTGCGTCAAAGTGCGTCACCGCGTGAGGCCTTGTTCACAGTTGGTGTCGTGTCTCGCGCCGTCAACAAAGACGCAACACATGACGGATTGCCAATACAAAACAGTGAAACACAATCTCTCTTCTCGTTTCAGTCTGACGCTCAAGGAACACGTCAAGACGCACACCGGCGAAAAGCCGTTCCAGTGCAACGTCTGCGGGGTGCACCTCAGAACGAGGAACGGGCTGTCCTACCACGTGCGACTCCACACCGGCGAACGCCCCTACGTCTGCGCTGTGTGTGGCAAAGGATTCCCCAGCAAATCTGGGCTGAATTATCACGAGCCGTTCCATCGCCAAGACAGGCCGTTTCACTGTGAAGTGTGCGGTGCGGGATTCAAGTCTGAGGCGTACTTGAGTAGACATCTCAAAACACATGACGCGGACAGGAAATACGTGTGTGAAGAGTGTGGGAAAGGATTCCGTAGGAAAGCGACATTGAAAGTACACGTGAATGGACAACACCGGAACATCAAGCCGTTTCAGTGTGACGAGTGTGAACGATCATTCTCCAGTGCGTCTCACTTGAATTCGCACAGGTGGAAGTGCCACACCCATCACACAGCAGCTACCCAGCGTCCACACCGCTGTGCTGAGTGTGGGAAGACATTCAGGCGGGAAGGACGGCTGAAGGTGCATCAAAGGAAGCACACAGGATCGAACACAATGAACAGAAAATCCCGCAAACTAAGCCACGTGACGACAGGACGAACAAGGAAACCTGAAGTTGTGAACGTGAGTGGCGAGAGGCCGCATCGATGTGAAAACTGCGGAAAAGCATTCAGAAGGGCAGGACGGTTGAACGTGCACTGGCGTCTACATTCTGGAGAAAATCCGCATCAGTGCGTCGTGTGTGACAGAAGGTTCAGGAGGATGAGAAGTCTCCAGGTGCATCTGATAGGTTCTCACCTTGACTGATGCTGGACGTATTTGTAATGTGACTTCCTGTTTCATGCAAACAGAAGACCCCGATTACAAGTGTTCAAGACCGAGCATGGACAGTGAACTGTGTGTAGCGGTGGGTTGAGTCAAATTTTGCGCAGTCGAAAGGAAGGCATCAGTGTGTGGATGATTTTGAGTTTTGAATATAAAGTACTCGAAGGCAGACTCACAGTGTGTTCAGGGAGCGGCTTTAATTCTCCCAACAGGTGCTGTGACTGCCTGCCACTGAAGAACTTGCTCGGAGTGTGACGTGAACTGACTAACACTTTGAATTTTGCGAACTCCTCATGGCAACAGTGCGGTTTTTCTTGGAGAAAATTCGAGAAGGGCCTTTTGAGTACGTCAAGGCCGAACGGACCACAGGTGAAAGCCGTTGAAAAGTTACACAACGTCGTAACAGTACTGTGCGTTGTGCTGGCCATTTATCACCGTTGCGATGGCCCACCAGTGCGCCGAGTGTGGCCGAAGCTTCGGCTCCAGCAGCAACCTGCGTCGCCACTGCCTCATCCACACTGGGGAGAGGCCCTTCAGGTGTGACGTGTGCAGCAGAAGCTTCAGGCACAAGAACACCATGCAGAATCACAGGCGTAGACACACAGGGGAAACACCGTTCCTCTGCAACTTGTGTGGGAAAAAATTCACTTTTCGGATGTCGCTGTCAGAACACATCAAGACACACACCGGAGCCAGACCTCATCAGTGTGACGTGTGTGGAGCAGCATTCGCGTCCAGTTCCAACCTGCGCCGTCACATGGATACACACAGACAACCGGTGAAACTCAAGTGCGCTTTGTGTGACAGAAGCTTCAGGTGGAGATGCGATCTTAACAGACACGTGCGCACAAATCATGGTGAGAAAAGTGTTGAGGGGGGAGTCAATGCGACGAGACGCTATCAGTGTGTCGAGTGCGGTAAAGGATTTCTGCGCGACGCTCGCCTCGCAGTTCACGTCAGGAAACACACGGGACAGAAGCCGCATCAGTGTGTCGTGTGCGGACGCGGATTCAGACGGATAAGACATCTGAAGCGCCACCTGGTTGACTCTCACGTGTGAACACGTGGTTTGTGAACATTGCCCCGGATTCAGATTGTGCCGTGAATGACACGTGTGGACGGACGTTCAGACAAGCGCAGTCGGACCGTTGCCACGGACTTGTGATCAGACACAGAGATGTCCACGGCTGCAGCAAAAAGCTGCAAGCGGCGAGTCCTACCTGAGCGCCACACGTGACGCACCTGGCACGGAGTGGGATGTGCTGCTTTTGAGAGGAAAAAAAGTGAGCGTCGCCTGTGACACGTATGTTCTGCTCTGCAGTTGGTGACCAAGTCGAGCAATGTCTTCTGTTGGTGACTGTGTCGTTTGGCACTTGAAGCCGAACAGGGACTCGTACTGGCGACCAGAAGTAGGATTCGGCAGTTGATCGCGTCAAGCAGCGAGTGTGCCGAATGCGATGGAGAGTTAAGATGTACATCGAGGCTGAAGAGTCACCAGACTTTCCGCCACCACGTGACGTATTGTGACGCAGTCTGCATCGCGTGACACTGTTTTATCCTAACTTTCCAAAAAGTAAAGGCAAAGTTACGCAATTTCTCAGTGGAAAACTCCTCGTCGGATTGAAACCAAATGAAACCATGTGAAACACATGGTTGGAACAGAACCTAATGACACCGTGTGTAACTTGTAGAGTACCCCTTGGCGTATTTGCATGCAAAATATTTCTGGCCTCCAATGCCTGTAACTGGGGTGAAACTTTGATGTTTCATCATCTGGACTCCCCAAAAACCTGAAACTTTAAACCCCTCTGAAATCATCACAAGGAGCTCAATTCCAGAATGAACCACACTTTTGTGTTCCACTGGACCAGGAGATTCGTTTCGAAGTGCCAGTTGAAGAATTCAAGTCACTACAATTTTTGCCAAAACACCAAGGCTATATAGCCTTTGTGTTTTTTCAAGGCAAAAAACACATGGTTGGAACAGAACCTAATAACACCACGTGTAACTTGTAGAGTACCCCTGGGCATGTTTGCATGCAAAACATTTCTGGCCTCTGATACCTGGAACTGGGGTAAAACTTTGATGATACAGGATCAGGACCCCCACCAAAATTGGACACTTTGAACCCCTCTGAAATCATCATGAGGAGCTCAATTCCAGAATGAACCACAGTTTTGTGTTCCACTGGACTGGGAGATTCGTTTCCAAGTGCCAGTTGAAA
>JAAUXT010121644.1_pt1 | contig 49785 bp, 57 predicted proteins | sample 7278171 | NCBI WGS metagenome assembly JAAUXT01 (sample SAMN14350112, study PRJNA611818) | marine sediment metagenome | isolation source: surface marine sediment (1.8m) | place: French Polynesia: Moorea | collected 2018-08
AGAGGATCCGAGAGAATGTCCGAGAATCCGAGAAAGCTTGGGGCTCTCGGATTCTCGGGTCGAGAGTCCGAGAATTCTCGGATCGGAAAATGTAAATCGAACAGCATCACTTTCTCAACTTGCTGCAAATGTCTACTCGAACGGGTTGTGGGCACATACGTTGCATCAAGCCATCAGCGTGAAAATGATCGTGTTTTTGTCACAAACTGTTGAAGGTGTGAAGCATCAAGAAGGGTTCAACCGTGGCCAGACCATTGATCTGTCAAGCAAATGTGTGCACAATATTTCATCACGAAGTTTCTATTATCGCTCAACATTAACGTGGAATCAAAGTGTTGTGAAAACCCTGCCCACAGTGCATGACAAACAATTGTGTACTTCAACAAGAAGTTATCAAACACTTTATTTCAAATGAAAATACAGAACACTGCACCTCTCACCCAAATATCAAAATTTGTTTTGTTTTTCGTATGCGGTATGCTTCCGGTGTTTATAAGTTTAGTGTTTAGGTTGTGTATTGTGTGCGGGGCTACGATCTATCGGCCGACTATACGGATTTTACCCCGAACGGATTTTTCTTCCCGCGGCAGCAAAACCGGACAGGTTTCTCGAACACAACAAAATACACCCGTTTCAGCCTTCGTGTCATTTATTTATTTATTTGCGGCATGCACCATGATAAATTGCACCACGAGATCAACTTTTATTTCACCAAATGACTTTCCTGCAGCGGATCCGGGGACAGGGAGCCGGAGCCCCCACCCCCGTTGCGTCCGAAAATACAATTTGCCACCACCCAATTTGTATCTTTTCACACGTCAAAATGTTTCTACATTTCGCTTCAATCACTTGAATTCGACGGCTCAACTTGGAATAGACTCCACTTGTTGTTGAATGATCGACTTGACAGTGGTGAAAGTCGTCGGAAATGTTTTTGCCGTAAACGGTTTCCTATTTGCAGCCGCAGAACACATGACCAAATTATTTCAAAGAGGAGGTGCTCGGCGGAGTTTCTATTGGTTGTTGCGTGGCATGCACAGGGAATGGCAGGTTTGTGAAACACAAAAGGACTTCGCACAAAATGACAACAAGAACGGCAAATTCGTTCGAGTTTGGAGATTTCCCTTTCATACGCCATGGAATGGATAAAATTCTCTGACATGACAAATTGCTGCAACATTTGACATGAAGACTCAAACTCGATTTTCTCGATTTGATATTATCTGATTGACTTGATCAACAACCCAATCAGTGTGTGGCCTTTCGACCGGGTTGACCACGAGCATCGCCTTTATCAAATCCAGTAGCCTTTCTGAGTACCTGAAATGCAAAGTTCACGTCTGAAAGAAACTGAAACTACGTTTACAAATTGGGCTTCTCCAAGAAACCTACGCCCGAATGTTCGTATCATGGGTGCAAACAACGTTTTGGTCGACAAGAACACTGGCCAGTACTGATACGTGCCTCGGGTGTTTTGTTTGCCAACAACAAACGGTGACGAGCAGGGGACGAGCACCAAAATCAGACAATGGAGCTGGATTTGTGTCTGGAATTCCAGTCCCACATATTCGACGACAAAGGGGTTGACAGATTGCACGCGATGAGTTGCAAAAACATCCTGCACGCGGACGGACTGAGGAACCAAACAAACACAGCAGCAAAGTGAAGAAAACTCACATGGAGGTGTCTGCGGGAAACTTGACTGGCGCGAGAACAGCCAGGGCGATGCTGTCTCCGCGCTGGTATGCGCTGTCAAATGGCGACTCGTGGAAACACATCGCGTACAGCGTGCACCCGAGTGACTGAAATAGAGAACAGTTTGACAACCACACTTTTGTTCAACTGATCACTGCACAGAAAAACAGGGACAGGGTTGGGAACACAGTGGGATGGAAAATGTTTTGCGGTTTGTTCTTTCCAGCAAACACAAAGAGCTGTCGGCATGGACTTGAGCCTTTGTGAAAAAAAAAAATTTTTGGAGTCCTGAGAACGGCAGGATTATCTCACAATTTTTTCTGGGGGCTGGGGAGGGGGGAAAGGGAGATGAGAGAATGCCCTTCCATTATTTCCTTCTGCCGCATTCCATTTTTTGCGTGGGCGGGTGGGGTCGTCCAGGAACAATCGCGCCACATTCCAACAAAACGTTGGCATCCTTACACCTGGTGTGACACGCGCCAACAGGTTCAGCAGTCGGACGTGTGCACGCTTTTTTTCACAACAGGGAGTTTGAGCAAACAGCCCGCAACCCTGGAAACGCAAACGCAAACGTACCTTTTGCAAGGCTGTGATAGTCAAAAGTTACGTTTGCGTCTGCGTTTTCGGGTTGCGGGCTGTTTGCTCAAACTCGCCAATATTTCTTCTGTCATATTGTTTTTCTGCGTGGATGATGGGTGTAGAATCCAGGAACTTTTTGGGCCACATTCCAACAAAACGTTCTGATGCGACCACAAGTCACGCACCAACAGCTTTTGTGTGTGTCGAACGATTGCAACTGACAAATCCTCACCCAGACGTCAATACGCTCGTCGATGGTGCAGAAGCTCTCGACGTTGAAGAGTTCAGGAGCTCTGTACGGCATGCTACATCGCTCGGCAGCCAAGTCCTTTGACAACAAAGAGTCGTAGCATTCGCATCAGCCACTTGAAAAACCAATCCTCGTGGCTTCAGAAGTCAGTGCTTCGGAACTTTGAATAAAGTTGAGCCATAAAACATTGCTGATGCACGATATATCTCTGGCTCTGACCTGCAGCGCCCTGGCTTGAGAAGTCCCATTTACTTCCACGTTCGCTTCGCCCATCGAACCAAAGTCCATCAGAACCGGTGTGTCGTCTTCTTCCAGAAGAACGTTGTGAGGTTTGAGGTCTCTGCAAGAAGTCGTGCGACGGCAAGTGTTTACCAAATTAAATTCTGCTTGAGCCAGAAGCAAACTCGAGAAGGTGCAACATCTTGAACAGTCTGGGTTCTGTTCTTGCAATACCTGTGAGCCAGAGCTACAGGTTTGTGTTTGTGTAACGCTGTTAGTCCATCACAGATGCCTTTGAACAGTTGGAGCACTCTCGTCTCCCGAATATGTTCCCCTTTCAATGCCAGAATCTCAAGTTCGTTGTGAAGAGTGCCTCGCTGGAAAAGAATAACAGCAAAAACTTTTGCAGTGTGGACAAACGTTTCGGGATGCCTCGGTCTGAGACACCGCAACGTTGACAGCAGAAAGTACTGCTGTTTTGGGAGAGAAGACCGAAAATTTTTCTTGGAATGTGCTCCCAACTCGCAAAATTCCACTTCCAGTGGAAGAATGGGGCACACACACACACACGCACACACACACACACACACACACACACACACACACACACACACACACACACACACACACACAAAGGGTCTTTCGGCCACAGTGAAGACTTTTGGAAAATATTTTGTTTCGATTTTGTTTCACAAGACCTGACCGTGAGAGAAATCGCGAGCGTGCGTGTGCGTGCACGTGCGAAAGAAAAAAGCGACACCAGTGATGCCCCGTGAATCCCAAATTCAAAAGAGAGAGTCGATGTTTTGGCAGTCTGTGCGAAAAAATAATTTGCAAGTAAATGGGTGTTTCTTGCCACACAAAACAACACGAAATGTGCGCGTGCCTGAAGGGACCATAAGTCAACAAATTCTTCAAATCTTGCAGCGTTACACAACTGACCCTGTAAAATGGCATGACGATGTTGACTTCGCTGATGACACTGCGCTTGCTGGCATGAATTGGGTGTTTCTCTGCATTTTCCAGTGCGATGAGGTTTTGATGATGAAGCCCTCGCATGTACTCCACTTCTTTCAAAGCTACCTTTTCATCTTCTATGGAATGACACTGTATGCGTTTCAGTGCAAACTTTCGCCCGCCATTGTCTTCCACAAGGTCCACAAAACTGAAACCACTGCAATGAGTCGAACAAAAAAGACAGTGTTGAAGAAGCGCAGTTCCTCGAGTATTGGAAGCGCAACTGGATAAAAAGTTCAAGCATTCGACGGAAATGAAACATGCCGAATTTTCAATTTTTTAACATCTGACATGTTGCGGGTTGGGTGGGAACTCGAGGCTTGCGATTGATGCAGAGGCTGATGCCAAGTCCCCGCACATGAACCTTTCACAAGCCGTGTCAGACAGACAGTCCACTGTAGTGATATCACAAACACACTGGTTGGTATCTCAGGAGAGACTGTCCCCGAGGGCAGGAACCTCCATATTTATTATGTACACAGTGGTGCCATCTAGAGGCAGTGGTTCTAAATTCACAGCTGGTGTATCACACAACACTCCTCCCCCACCAGGGGGTGCTGGCCTCTACAGCCAATTTTAAATATTCTGAATATTTTTACAATAATTAATTATATATATTAGACAGGGAATGGATGTATAATATCAAAATTCTTCTATTTTGCTGGTAATTACCCAGCATTCCCTCCTCCAGGGGTGGTCACGTGACCTTTGAGGTTTTCCCTCCCTTTTCAAATCTGAACAAAGATGGCCACTGCAGGACAGAGGGTTATTACGCAACAAGAAGAAGAATTGTTGAGTTTCCTCAAACAGAATATCATGCATAAACTGATCAAAATTTCAAGTCAGTGGGGGCTTGCACCCATGAATCCACAAGTCACCCAAGCAGTCAGTCGCTACTTTAATGTTGGACCAGTGCCACACCAGGTGTTTGATAACCTGGTGTGGCAGCTCGCACAAACTTTGTAGGTGAGTAAAATTCAAGTCACTCCACAGCGAGTGGCACTGTTCACTTGGGTGACCCCCTGCCAGATGTTGGACAGAGCCCACTGAAAATTCGAGATTTAGATTCCTGCACCCCACCACCCCCACGCAACATACGCTCGTGGCACTTGCACTTATGTGTTGTACGAGTTTTCGAGTACATGTATTCATGCCCTGTCACTCGTCCCACTCGCTGGCAGCGCCTCTGGGCCACTTGTCAGCCGCACGAGAACCAGAGTGCAGCGGTTCGGAACCAACCGTCGCCATCAGCCGTCAGCGGGAAAGTTCAAGTGTCAACAAACGACATTTTCAGCGTGAAATCTGGACCTGCACTGGACTTTATGGTTTCCTGCGTCACTTCTTGATGGTGTAAGTTGTTACAATAATTTTGGTGACCGAAAATTTGCTCAAGTTCAGCTGTGCAGCAAAAAACTTTGTCGTGGGAAGTGAAGCACATGGTCCAGGACAAACTTTGTTTTGTTTTGATTCTTGGAGAATGCATCTGCGCATATTCTGTGTCTGAGATTGTTCTCAAATTGTTGTTCGTGTGGCCACGGATGGATATACAGAGACAATGGTCGTTTGAACAGTTTCGTTCAGATCAGGTTCAAAACTCAGTTGAAAGTTTGGAAGGCGACCAATTTGTTGTGGCCAGTGCCTGTCATGATCAACACACAACAGTCGCAGTCGGAGTCTTGTCGCTGTCAGGTTCAGATATGGGTTCAGATCAGCGATCGCTGAGACATGAATTTCTTCACTTGTCCTGTCTGTTGTGCCAGCTTGTTTGCAGGGGCGGCCTGGTCTGAAAAGACGAGGTCTCTGGGCTTGCCTGTAGTGATATCACAAACACACTGGTTGGTATCTCAGGAGAGACTGTCCCCGAGGGCTGGAACCTCCGTATTTATTGACCTCAGTGGTGCCATCTATAGGCGTAGTTCTAACATTTGAGGCTGGTGTGTCACACCACACTCCTCCCCCACCAGGGGGCACTGGCCTCTACAGACAATTTTAATCATTCTAAATATTTTTATATTTAATTATTACATACATTAGACAGGGAACAGATGTATAATATCAAAATTTTGCTGGTAATTACCCAGCATTCCCTTCCCCCAGGGGTGGTCACGTGACCTTTGAGGTTCTCCCTCTCTCTGTCATGGCGTCCAACCAGCCAGTCACGGTTGTGGAGTTGGACCTTCTCAGCTTTCTCAGGCAAAACATAGCTCGGAAACTTGCCATCAAGGCCCGTGCCCAGGATCTTGGGAAGACCCACCCCTGGGTCATAAGAGCTGTAATAGCCCATTTCAACCTTGGCCTGGCGCCGAACAGGAACTTCGATCAACTCGTTTGGCGCATCGCCAACGACCAGTAGGTGAGTGGTTCTCGAGTCACTCCACAGCCCTCGTGCTCTTGACACCTTGGTGACTGTGCCGTTGACGGGACGTTCGTGGCTCACTGCTGTGGACTGGACATCGTCCCCTGTTTCCTCCGTGGCACCTGCTCACGCTTTTCGCTTCTGCATGTGGATCGGGGCCGTGTAAGTGAGGCCTCACCAATGCTCAATCTGAGATAGCCAATCCATGAGATTTGCCCTTGGGCACAAAGGAAGTGGCTGTTCAAAAGCTTTGCTCTCATTGCGCCAACTTTGTGACCAAAGTTATTTTGTCAATTGTTTTTTGGTTTTTTGAGGAGGTTGCACCATTGAACGACGCTTTTTGAAAAAGCGACTGAAATGGTAGCAACTGAAATCAAAGCACCTACAGGCAGTGTCTACCAAAAGTATATGTACACCTGTTTCATGGTCAAGATAAGGATCAATTTTGGATCTTTTGGGCTCTTTTGGTTCAATTTTGGTTTGGGATAATGTACCAGGAAGGATTTTGGAAAGTTTGAATTTCATGGTTCTTTAGGTCAAAAGTTTAAATTTAAAAGTACAGAAAATATGGGGTATAAATGTAGAAATGGGTCTATATCTCAGAAAGTGCCAATATTTGGTGAAACAAGTTTTTTGATGAAATCTAGCATGCTGTGTAGGGGTTTGAGAGGTGGTATTCAGTTTTTGATTTTTGGAAATTTTTAAATGCTTTTCAGGTGGGGTCAAAGGTGGGGTGGAAAAGTAATTTTTGATGGAAATTTTTAAAATGGATATCAGGCAATTCTTTTGGTTAATATGAGGTCCTATCATTTAATTTGTGGAATCTTCATGATCTGTAATCACTGATTTGACCATGATCTCTACAGCCATTTGACTTGTTTCTTATGCAACAATCACAACAATCATCATGGCCACAGAGCATGAAGATACCATGAATTAAATGACAGGACCTCATATGTTGGTATTGATATACAACAATGTCAAAAAGTTCCATTTTGTCAATTTCATTCCATTTGGGTGTGTGCTAAATAAGTTCCCAAGTTGTGGATGTTAAGTGGTACATGTGTATAGCAAGAATTTTGATGAAAAAGCAACCAAAATCAGAGCAACCGAAATCAGAATTTCCTCAAATCACCGCAAGCTCCATGGAGCTATTGTCTCCTTCTTTCACCGCTCAGTTCATGAAACTTATCTGAAACGTCATAACTTGACCAACCAACGCATATCCAAGATTACTGGTGAAGGACACCTGCCAGAAATGGCTTGCAGCTTCTAATTGAGATCAAGCGTTCATTTTGCATTGGACTTGTAACGAGCGAATCTCTTGAATTTCCATTTCCCAAATCCAAGATGATGGCCAATTTGCCGTGGCCGCTTGAGATTCCTTCCAATTGTGATGCAGTCGTAAATTGCGTCAAACTTGTTTGCAGTTTGAGAATCTGGTGAATACCAGACGCGAAGTGTCTGGCAGCAGACCTTCCACTTGAGACAGCAGAGCTGTGAATCAATCTGTTCCCAAAGAACAGTGACCTCATGGGAGGGGGATTGGCTTTGTTTTGCTTGCATGTAAACGAATCAGTGAACAAAAAGAAAACTGGAACAGTTTAATCTTTTGATCAAGTGAAACTCAGTTGTTCTTGTTCTTCCACGAAGTCTTGCTTCGAAATGCACAAGCTCCAAACAAGTCCCGCAGCTCTCACTTGACAAAGTTGTTTCTCTGCAATGAAAATTTCAGGGCTCGGTTAGTTGCATGAACAAGCAAGGAAACTATACAGGTACCAGCAAATACCTGGAACACATAATGACTCCAGTTGTGTGAACAATCAAGCTGATTGTTCGAGGGACTTCGCTCACCCGTAGTCGTTGTGGAAGGGGTTTGCCACGAACTACAAAATTTATGAAACATAAATCGACCCAATTCAGTGAGCACACGCAGTGGACCTGATTCGAAACGACCACCAGCTCTTGTCATTCACCTTTTGCAGACCTTTCCGTGCGTTGATCCCGAGTAGCAGTTCCTCATAAACTGGTAAGTGCGAACTTGGTTTTCATTCAGCCTTTGGCACACAGCTGAAGTGTTATTTTATTTTGCAAATGGAGCTTTTGTTTTGTAACTTTGCGCAAAGTGCTTGTCAAGGACTGTTGTGAGTGAGCGAATTTGGAGATGCGTGCGTACGCGTGCTGTGGTTGTGAGAACTATTCATCATTCACCCGATTTGTGCGCAATTGCTTCAAGAACACCATTTTGCATCGGCCACCGCAAGCAACCACCGCTGCAGTTTCAGCCTCATGTCTGTATGCATGACGCAGTGTACAGCGTACCAGTACCATTTGGCGCAAGGAAAAGCGGCCACATCGTGACAGAGGAAGCCTCGGGATTTGCGACAGAACCACCGATGATGGAAGTCTGGACGAAACTTGTCGTTGTGTTGTGCAGGTTGTGACGGGTGCCATGCTTTTGATGTGCTGCAGTATTGCACTTGTCCCGGCCGAAACACCACAATGCCTCGCATATGGGGAACCGAATCTTCTGCAGACGTGACTCCAATGGCGCGCACGTCTCTTCTGCTTGAGAATTCTTGGCCACGCTCTCCGTCGTCGTTCTTGTTGATTGTCTTCGCCAACTTGTTTTATTTTCAACTTGAGCCAATTTTGGCATCTTGTCTTTTTCTCGTCAGTAACAAGCTTCTTGTTTTGAAATCTGTGTGTGCGCTGCATACAAGAAATTCCGATGAATTTCTGATTTGCACCGTTGCATGCTCACAAGAAAATTGGTTTTGAAAAAAAAAAGACCGAGAGCTACCGCGGAGACAACGGTGAAAATTCTTTGCTGTCTTCGTACGAGCACAAAAAAAACAAATTCAGCGGTGAACGATTTGTTCGTTCACGCTGCTGTTCTGTCGAGTAGAAACTTTATTGCAGAATGTCTTTGTAATGGTAAAACATGTTATCAGTGCGTGCTCCAGTAGATGTGAGGTGGCCCTGGAGGTATAGTTGCTGGCAACTTCCTGCTTTGCCATGTGCGACTTGAAAAGGGGGGAGGACAGTGACGCACTGTGACAGCAAAAGGAAATTGTACCGCTCAGGTGCTGGCAGAAAAGCATGCTGTTTGTCTTGAATTGCAGCGTGTTAAGTGTTCTTTGTTAGCTTCCTCCACTTTTGTAGTGCGCTGCCTTTCGTGTGCAAAATGTTGAACTTTGAGGATTGCTTGACAGTAAGGATTCGGTTGTGCTCGAAATGACTATCAGCACTGAGGCAATGAACAAGTGTTTGGGATGAAATCCTTCAAAAGTTAACGGAGCTTCAGGACATTTCACCACGTGGTTGGTAAGTTTGTTTGCTCGGAAACAGAATAAAATTCCTTTCTCATTACATGTTTGGTCAGACACGTGCTTGGCGCTTGAGTGGTTGTTTTTAGTGCCCAACTGCACGCTGGATTGTTCAGTTTTGAAGCTTTGCAGTTGTCAAGCAATGGGGATGACCATCAATCGGGATGACAGTTTGGGGTTGGAAACGGACACCAGAGCATTTGACATTGCCGTGTACATACCGGTACATGGAGTACGGACGTTCAGACAAAAGTGTTCTGAAATCACTGGAACTTTGCAGACATTGCCGATTGCTCCTTTGGAGCGACTCTTCTACGAGCGTGTTGCTTGGTCGTGTTGGTATACACTGTCTCTTGATGATTTTCTCGGGATGATTTGGAGGAGGTGAAAGTCCTATCTGTCAGGTATAAAATTGCAAGAAGAGCTGTGCTAAGTTTCGTTCTTTGGTAACTTGTGATCTTGGAGCCGCGTGTGTGTATGTGTGTTGTGAAGCTGTAAGTTTCTTCAACCTTTGCCTGTTACGAGGAGTGGGATCCTTTTTGGTGGACTCCTTTTCCCATTGTAGATGGATCCTGATGTTTTGTGAAACGAGGTTGATCTTTCATTCTTCATGCACACTGTTTACAATGACCCGACTGTGCTGTTGACAAGCAATTTGAGTTGTTGAGTCGTGGAACTCTCCCGCAAAACGGACATGTAGCCCGCGTGCTCGGGCGCAAAGTTTGTTGCCGTGTTCCAACTTGCCAGTGCCACCCATATCAGGTACTTGAAGTTTTTTCTCACTCAGAAATCAATAAATTTTACACACTTTATGGGGAGCTTTGTTGATCCTGACTTGATAACGCGTTCAAGTGCAAGCTATTACGTTTATTCGAGGCCTTTATCAGTTCATAGTCCACACCTTGAAGATTTGGGTTCTCTTATTTCGAGGAGAGGCGACAGGTAAGGCTTACCTTTTCGTGCAACTTACTGCCGTTGGGATGAAACAAAGCACATTTGGTCAACAAGATGTGATTTGTGGTGTAATCTGCAACACCGTGTGTTTGCGCAGTGGTCTGACTTTTCAAAATCAGTGTGAAGAGAATTGGAGAATCGTTTTTCAGGGACTTTAGTTTGGATGTCGTCACTTTGTGCACGAAATCAACAAACTCACTGAAGATTCACTGGAACATTCGGATCACCAAAAACACAATGTACAGCAGTTGCAACATTGAGGGAAATATGTTGGTCACTGTCGACCCCTTCAACCCAGATGCTTGTTTCAGTGAGTTCCATTGATTTTGAGCCGCGAACGTCAGCTTGTAGTTGCAACCGAAATGAAACGATTTGGATCAGAAGCGTCTGTACGAAGAATACTATTATTGCAACCAGTTTCCTTGTCTGCAACTATAAATGCTTTCCCGTTATCTTCCAATGTTCTTCACTTTTGGAAGTTCAACTCCGCACAAAAGTGCGGAATTGCTTGTCGCTTCATTTGGAGGCCCAAAAACGGCTTCAGATTCAGCATACGAGGTATCCTACGCGAATATAGGTGCGAATGGACGGGAAGGTTTTTACCTGTGGTTCGGGGAGAGCACTGTGCGGAAAGGGCGGCGTTGAACGTGTCAAATCCGAGCTTTTCTTGTCGATAATTTGAAACTTTTCTGACAAGAAAAGTAGCTCTAGCCTCCATGTTGGGAGTCTTGTGATTCAAGCTTGATTGAAGCAGAGAATGTCGTGTCCTGGTGTCGGTCTTCTTTCCAGATGTTGCACCACGGTCTGTACCATTTCAAAGACAAGTTGTTCCGCACTAAACATGGTGCAGTTCAGGATGAAAGTCTTGGTCAATCTGGAACTCAATTGATTCTTGGATGGAATAAAGTTTACGAATGGTACAGTGGGTCGTCAAACTTCTGTGTGACGAACACTGCTGTTGCCCTTCACAGTCAGGCATTTCTATGGCGAAGTCCGTCGCGCAAGTTCTACCTGGAATAAAATGTCTCGGTAGATACACTGGAGGAAAGTGGTGCGTACTTGTTGGGCCGAGTCTTGATCGTCAGCTGCAATTGACCAGTGATTGGTATTCGTGCAGTTGAATGAGGAAACCAAAGCCACATGCTGCATGCTGCTGTTCCGTTGGTTGCCAAGGCAGATCCATTGAAACGCCACGTTTTAGGATTCCTGCCCATTTTGTACCTCGTACAGCCTTCCTTTGTGCCACAGACGATGATTCTTGTGGATAGATAAACTGGGCTCGTCCCTTTTTTTGGATGTCTCCGGACAAAGAGACCTTTTGAGTGAAGTGCCTTCCTTCCAAGGCGCGTTTGTGCTACAGATGGAGAGTGTTACAATCGCTCATTCATTGGGTCGGTCGGGGCTCCATACGAATAGAATTACCGGAGATAGATATATCTTTTTTCGCACAAGGGTACTTTTTAAGTGATTCTGGAACATGCCGACCTACCAATCATGCCGATGTCTCATAAACATGATTGAAAGAAAGCGTTGAACTGTGGGCAAGAATTTTCTGTGAAAGGAGACAAGGAGTCCTCAAAGTTCATGTGAGATATTTGCTGCGTTTGTTGAAGGACATGCGCACAGTCGTTGATTCAAGTTTGGACTTTTGGAGCAGAACTACTTGACGCTGGTGGTTTGTTCGCGCATTGCATGTTTGAGATACTCACTTCTCAGAATGGAAAAGAATGGGTGTAGTGATCGGATTTCGTGTCATATGAGCAAAGAGTTTTCACCAACAAGGGACGTGCTTCAAACATTTGCGCACTACACTGGGAACATGGTGACTGGAGCCTCAGTGCTGTGACGCGCTCTCATTTGATCTTTCTCAATGTTTGAAGACTTGAGCCAAACGAGATAAACGGAGCTTCAGCCATTTTTGGCCATGTGCACTCTGATACTTCATTCTGAATGGAGGAATCGCAGTGATGCACTTAGGTTCGGGTTTCCGATAAGTTGTTCTGTACAAATGCGGAGGATTGCTCATATTTGGTTCCAATCACATGCTTGGGCACCCCACAATGAAAACAGGGGTTTTGAATGGGGTTGACCCCGTGTTGGGGTCGGCGCAGACAGAACCCGCGGGAACCGTGTGAGGTGAAGTTCAGCGCCAGGGGCACGTAGAGGTTTGGCTTGCCAGTTTCTTGTGAAATTTTGGATTCGCTCTGACAACGTGCACGTTGAAAAACAAGGCAGACGTCGTTCCAAAAGAAAAAGTTGCAAATGACGAAAGCAGGGGTGCTTGTGTGTCCACATGGTTTTGTACAGAAACTTGACGTTGTAGTTTGTGAAAAGTCGATTTTTTTTTGCACTGTGAATGGGGCAGACTTTTTTCCCCAACAGCAGTTCGTGAGCCGTCGCCACATTTACGGTTCCTCTGTCCTGTGCGGAGGCGCGCGTGCAAGGTTTTGTATAGTTTTCATGTGCGGGAACCCCTCGATTGTTTGGCACGAGTTTCAGTTGCACGAGTTGTGTTCAGTTTGCGCGTTCAGGGTTGGTGTGCTATTTTCCATATTTGTTGTGCTCTCTTGTGCGGTACGTACGTTCCATTGATTATGCGATGGATCTACCCCGAGTCGTTTGTCAAGCACTTCAGCACACAACTTTGTGGGCAGGTCGTTTAATCATTGCCTTTGTACCCGCAGGTATGTCGGCCATTCCTGACGAGGTGGAGTGCCCGCCTTGCGAATATTCGTGTGTGTGTGTGTGTGTGTGTGTGTGTGTGTGTGTGTGTGTGTGTGTATGTATGTGTGTGTGTGTGGGTGCGTGTGTGTGCGCTCTAACGGACTTAGGGTCGGACCAGGGGGAAACTTCTTTCTCGGCCAGTGACTGACCCTCGGATCCTTTCGAAAGTTAGGTTGGTGTGGGGGTAAATTCATATTTTGGTGTCACGGGGCCAACTTTAATTTCAAAGATTTAACACGAAATTAGGGGAAAGCATTTGGCCTTCGAGCACAGAATTTGGGGGCGAATATTTTTTTTCGGGGTTTGGGAAAAGGGGAGACTCGAAACCCCTGGGATTCGCAGAGTGTGTGTCGGTGTGTATGTGTGTGCAAACGGAGTAGCGTGCACGTCCTCCGTTGTCTGCTTGTCTTTCAACGCAACGTGAACACAAAAAAGAGAAGAAGCTTTGGATGTGGCACAACCGACTGGTTTGGCCACCGGAGGAGAGCCGTGGCTGCCACGAGTGGATCAAATTTCCCCGAAACGATTTCCCACTCGAGCGGAACGATTCTCCCCAATGTGGGTCTGCTTTTCAAACCACGTGTCGCTTTCACATTGTTCAGAGGTGAGTAAAACACAGTCGCGACGTTGTCAAGAGGCTGGTTGAATGGCTATGGTGTGTATGCGGGGGTTTTGACTTGCCTCCTCGAGCTTTGTAAAGCACAGACAGATCTGGAGTTCACAGAGCTCATTTACTCGTGCAGCGCCTCTTGAGGCACAAAAGTCGTTGAGAGTGTCTCTTCTCAAACTTTGCACTTGATCGGTTTGTGAACTGCGAAAATGTGTCTTGATTTACGTACATGAAAGAGCCTCAACAAAATTCTGTCCGCTGGTCCAAGATGCAGTCGGCACTCCACAGTCAGGAACTCTCTGGACTAAAGAACGCGACGGGAGAACAGTGACGTTCTGCGGCCATCGAAAACGGACTGTCGTTTCCGGTTTGACTGGAGAGACGGGCGTGACTTGTGCACTCTTGTTGTCAACAGAACAAATTGCACTTGTCCCGGCCTGCCCTTCTTTTCAAAAACCCACCGGACGTCATGGAAGCACAACTCGTCTTTCTTGTGCCGCCCGTCGTGCGTCACGGATTCGCCGATTCTGCGGAAGCTGTTTGGGAAGAAGACGCCTCTCATCCTCCACCCCGAGACGCAGCGCTACACGCCGCGCGTACTGAACACACACACAGATAGGGAGGCCGTGACGAGCGCAACCTGGGGGTCATTTTTCGTCCAATTGCACTTGTCCCGGCCTGCTGCTTCTGGCGCATGGCGACGAATCGTTTGTTCAGTGGATACCCTGACGGTGGAACCTCTCAGCTTTGACAGTGAAATTGAGAGAATTTGCGACTCTGCGGAAACGACGAAGACAGGCGCTGATTTGATCAACTTTATTTGAGTAGCAAACTCGCATTCAAACACAAGTTTCAAAAAGTGGTGTGTTCCCAACATTTGCGACGAGGGTAAAATTCTCAGCTGTAAATCTGAATGAAACTAAAGCTGTTGACCACAAACGAACGCGTCATGAAATAGCAGCAAACAATACTATCGGAATGAACTGACTGAGCGCGTAAAATGCTGATCGCAATATCTTCAAGGCTGTAGCTGCCGTGGAAGAATCTTCGCCGCCTCTAGCACTGGTGCGCGGGCAGGATCTTGCCGGTGCACTCACCGAACCCGACACGGTAACCGTCCCCTTCACAGAAACCTGAAAAGTACAAGTGTGTCAACTCGTCTGTGTCCGCGCCACGTGAGGGTTCACCCAACGCTGCAAAAATGGTCCCTGAGAAATCAAGGGCTTTTCAAGGCCTTTGGTCGAGAAGAGTTGTATGATTGAACAGGAACCTTTTTTTTTGCAGTGGGTGAACTCACTTCTACCACAATGGCTTTGTGACGGAAGCGTGGTTGAACTCCGGAATGTGGTGGAACACCGGAATCATCTGAAGCTGCTTCTCCACCCTGTCACCACATTTGGTCAAAAGGGTCTTTCTTCACGGCGAAAAAGCCCAACCGGAATTGCAGCAAATAACAAGGCGCAACTACGGTGTTTCCAAAAACAAGTTGAGCGGTCGGTACCTGTCATGATAACTTCGTCACCGTCTTGCAGGAACTTGCGCACGACGCCGTTCCCGAGGTCCAGGGGTTTGGTACCCCTCCAGGACAGCTCCAGCATACTGCCGTACGAGTCCTCAGTCTGGAGAAAGCGCAGACATCATGTGAACGCAATTCTACTACTTCCTGCACGTGGTGGTTTTCTTTCAGAAAAGTTGGTTCAGGTTCTCACCGCTCCGCTGATGGTTCCGGACGCGAGCAGGTCTCCCGGACGCACGTTGCACCCGTTGACCGTGTGGTGCGCCAACTGCTGCTTCATCGTCCAATACATGTACTACAAACCAGTGAGGTTCAGGTTTACGCTTCCTCGAGGACACGCAAAATAACTCACAACGGTTCAACTGGCCTGCACTTTTGCAATGCATTTTTGCAATGCCCACTCCGGACTATCAATTTGACAACACGCAAATTTCCTCCAACTTTAGCAAATTGCAAGTTTTGCAATTCCTGCACCTGATAATCAATTTGAAATTGGTCACCTTGAAGTTGCTCCTGCAGATCCTCACCGGGTTCGAACCTTCAGCTGAAAAAAAAACGCAGAGGGATGAAAGAGGTGAAAGCCTTTTGCACAAGCAATCAAGAAAACGGGGTGTTTCTTGCCCATTGCACAGACTGGGGAACAGATTTGGAAGAAAACCAGATGTGCACACAACATGTTTTTCTTACCACTCAAGTAGACTTCCAAATTTATGTCGAAGTTGAACTTATCGTCATGTTTCAGATAAGGCAGTGGCTCCGGATCCTGACAACAAATTGAACCACGTTTTCAAACTAAACTCTGATTGCTCTGACATGAAACATGTCAGATTTCAATTGCACTTGACCCTCAACCTCTGAGAAGCAAAAAATCTCACCTGTGCTGCATTATCAGTGACGAAAGGCAGGAGTGCGTCCATTGGAACAACCCACGCAGAGATTGTTGTCCCCATGTTCTTGCCAAGGAATGGTCCCAAGGGAACGTACTCCCACTTCTGGATGTCTCTGGCTGCAACGCAAAAGGCAACACACAGCTTCAAAAAAACACCCCAAAAGACTTTTCACGAACGTCAATGAGAAGTTTGTGTGAGAGGCCTGTCAAGATCCTCCAACCAGTTGCCGTTGACTCGAAAGATCTGTGAATCTGCCGTCAGCTGAGCATTTCCTACAGCTTTGCTCAACTTGAACTGCAGTACCAACCGAAAACTCACCACTCCAATCGTTCATGAGCACCATTCCGAAGATATGTTCGTGGCATTTGTCGATGGGAATGGGATCACCGAGTTTGTTTCCACCTCCAACGAAGAAGGCCATTTCCAGCTCCATATCCATCAACTTGCACGGCCCGTAGACGGGCGGCTGGCCTGGGAACAAAGAACGCGTGAGCAACAACTGTCTGTGCTCTTGATTACACACACTGATTGATGTACACGAGCGAAGGGAAAATGTTGCACTCACTGTCATCTGGGCGTGTCTGTCCGTTCGGCCTCCGGATCGGCGTTCCTGAGACGACGACCGAAGACGCACGACCGTGGTAACCGACAGGAATGTGCTTCCTGCAAAACACCCGAAGACTGAAGAATTGACAATCTGCAATCACCCGAAAGTTTCCAAAGTACAATTGTATTGTGTTACGAAAGAACAGACAAACCAGTTGGGCATGAGCGCGTTGTCTTTTCCCCTGAACATTGTACCAACGTTCGTTGCGTGCTGGATGGACGAATAAAAATCCGTGTAGTCACCTGAAAAAGTTGTCTTGGACTGTGCAGATCTGTCTCGGAAACACGGAATTCTTTCAGGTGTGTCAGTAAAGTGAATGAGCTTTACCAATGTCGGCTGGAAGGTGCATGATTGCGGACGGCTGCGCCACAAAGGCTCTGCAACGAAAAAACGAGATTCAGATCGACGGTGAATTCAGAATAGATCAAATTGGAGTTCTTCATTCCAATAAAATGTTGCCGGACTGTTCAACCTGAATGTGCGTCTGGCATCCCAACGACTCAAAACACAACCCTGCTCCAAAAAGAAACTGTTTGCTTCCAACGGCTGCCTTTTTGCACGTTTGTATTCTTGTTTTCAAGCTGAATAATCCGCTGCAACGACTCACTTGTTCCTGAGTTCAACATCTCCCTTCAGCTCGGAATTGACTCCCAGCAATTCCTGAAGTCGAGCTCTTGTTTCCTTCCAAGCAGCATAGCCGAGAGCCATGAATTTGTTGAGCGTTGGCTGAAATAGGTAAGATGCCATTCACTGGAACTTGTCCATACGACGAATTTGTTCTCAAGGTGGAGAAAAACAAAAGTGTGTTCACGCGAGACACAGACCAACCTGATCGAACACATCCTGGTTCGCACTGATCATCGGTCCATTGAACAGATGCTTCACGACACTGAGGTCGAGGATTTTGTCACCGATGCCAACGCCGATTCGATGCTGCGGCTGAAAAAAGACACAGAACCCAGCCAGTCAAGCTGATTTCTTGGCTCCATTCCTGGGGGCGGGGCGTCCAAGGGAGGGGTCTGAAGCCCGACGACCAGGCACCATGACATTGGAAAGCAGTTGATTCTTTGCACCGTGAGGAATGCACCACCCCACAGGCGCACGAGTTCGATCTGTGTAGTGATATCACAAACACACAGGTTGGTATCTCAGGAGAGACTGTCCCCGAGGGCGGGAACCTCCGTATTCATGTCACCCCACACTGGTGAAGCGGACAGTGAAACGTGTGTGTGTGTTTGTGAAGGGCAACGCACTGATGACACGATCAACTGCCACTTGAGCCTTTCTGTGGGGTCCGAGCTCTGTCACCCTTGACACGAAAGGCTTTCTTTCTGACAACAGTCAAGCGTCGATAACTTAAAGCCAGTGGCCATAAATCACTCCTCACGCGTCGGCTATGAGCGATAATTGGGTTTTCAATTGATTTGAGGTCATTTTCAAAAGGATCGCAAAATATCTGATCACTGAAATGTGTTGCTCACGTTTTCCGGAGTTGAGAAGACTCCATATGGAAGATTCTGGATTGAGAAGTGACTCTCGGGTGACACCTCAATGAAAGACATGCTGACAGAAAGTTGACAGCGTTGCAGCTCGACTGACCTCGACACCAGATGCTGTAACCTCCGAAGATGTGGCGGTCTGCTTCGAGTCTCAAACATTGATTGTCAAGTAAAACCGGTTGTCACAGCTCTTTTGACAAAAGAAAGGTGCTAAACGCGTGAGCCAAGATGTACTCAATAGTACGGCGAAGTATTGCGAGGATTCAAGCCAGGGCTCTTGTGTTTTCGAGCAAGTATCACAGCGACCATGTCGCCACGATCGGAAAGGCTGTTGACACGAACGATGCGATATACAAGGTGCGAACAACAGTTGGCGTCGATATTGTCACACTTTGCGTTGTTTACTGTCAGTCTGTCCACTGTAGTTTTCAGAAGGTAATCCCGCAGAAAAAATATGACAGCAGTTGCAATTCCACAGCTTTGACCGTGGAATGCCGAGAAACTTGTGTTGCAGGAAAACTACGAGCGAATGACAGCGACTGTCAATCAGTTGCGAGACAGAGTCGGCACTGTCCAGCAGGGAGGAGGTCAAAGAGCCATCGAGCGCCATATTTCCAGAGGAAAACTTCTGCCAAGAGACAGAATAAACAAACTTCTGGATCCTGGGTGAGTTCTTTGCTGTGACGTGTTTGAACGACGGTTCTTTTCACGTGTTTCTTTGAGCACAAGGTTGTTGCAGAACTTTCAGGTGTATTGACAGGTGCTCGTTGAGGACCATGATTCCGGTTGTTGCAGATCCCCGTTCCTCGAGCTTTCGCAGCTCGCTGGTTATCAGCTTTACGGAGAGGAAGAAGTTCCAGCGGGAGGTCTCATCACCGGTATTGGACGCGTCTCAGGGTGAGGAACTCTGAATGCTTCAATTGAAATCAATTTGCTGTAGACAATGTCATGTCGTCGCACATGTTTGAATCATTTTTGCAGGATTGAATGCATGATTGTGACCAATGACCCGACGGTAAAAGGCGGTTCATATTACCCCGTAACTGTCAAGAAACACCTTCGAGCACAAGATATTGCCCGAGAGAACAACCTTCCATGCATTTATTTGGGTACGCTTCTTCATTTTAGAACGTTCCTATTTGTGCACAGACTTGACATGAGCCGAGAACTGCATGTTTACGTGCAGATTTACACAAGTTCGTGTGTTTTCTGTTCGGCTTGTAGTCGACTCAGGTGGAGCCAATCTGCCGAGGCAGGACAACGTGTTTCCAGACAGAGACCACTTCGGAAGGATATTCTTCAATCAGGCCACAATGTCTTCCATGGGGATTCCCCAAGTAGGTGTGCTGCTACCCGGAACAAAGACAGCTGCGTTGTCAAATTCTCCCCTGTCAAGCCTACCTGCTTCCCATTATTTTCTGTGATGCTCTTCGTTTGCTGAACACAGATTGCTGTTGTCATGGGAAGCTGCACAGCCGGTGGTGCGTATGTTCCTGCAATGGCAGACGAGAGTATTATTGTGAGAAAGCAGGGCACTATCTTTTTGGCCGGACCTCCTTTGGTAAGTTTTCTCGAAACCAAATCACCCTGAACACTGTCTGAATGACGTAACTTTGCTCTCAAACATCTATTGGTGGTTGCAATGACTGATTCCAAACAGGTGCAAGCTGCCACAGGAGAAACTGTATCGCCAGAACAGCTCGGTGGAGCAGATTTGCACTGCAGCAAATCTGGGGTGACCGACCACTACGCTACGGACGACGAGCACGCTCTTCACTTGGCGCGGAGAGCCGTGAAAAACCTCAATTACCAAAAACGACCACCGGTCAGTCAGTTACACTGCAACGGTGTGATAAGTTCCTGTGCTCTTGGTGTGTTGCGGATCGGGCAAAAATGATGCTGATGTGCACGCTGAGTCTTTCTATGTAGGTGACACTGGAAGAACCAGAAGAACCGTTGTATCCCAGTGAAGAAATTTATGGGATCGTTGGAGACAACTTGATGCGACCGTATGACGTCAGAGAGGTGACTTGACTTCAGACGTTTTCACGCTACAATTTCCTCAGACGTCCCCAAAACGAGTCTGGTGTCAGAATTACCCCGTATCATTGGAGCTGTGTTTTGCTTGTTTCAGGTGATTGCGCGCATCGTGGACGGCAGCAGATTCGATGAGTTCAAGGCCATGTACGGAGAGACACTAGTCACAGGTGCGTTCGAGCACAACCAGCAACAACAGCCCTGTTTCTCTCGCATAACAAGAAAGCGTGTGCGATTTTCACGTCATGTTTGTGTTGTGGTTTGTCCTCAGGGTTTGCGCGGTTGTGGGGCTATCCAGTTGGGATCATAGGAAACAACGGCGTGCTCTTCTCCGAATCTGCTGTCAAGGTGTGTGATGTCGTCCTTTGAGACTGGTCCTTTCTGGGCGCCTCAAACCAGTTTTGCGCGCAACAGTTTTTCACTGCAAGACGTGATGTTGGGGTTTCTTTTTCTCTCTCGTGCAGGGCACACATTTCATTGAGCTGTGCTGTCAAAGAGGAATACCGCTTCTCTTTCTGCAGAATATCACAGGCAAGTGCAGATTTGCTTGACTCAGCGTGGAACGAAACGAACGCTGTTCCAGTTGGCGCAGTTTTTGTGACACTCAACATTTTGCAGGTTTCATGGTGGGAAGGGAGGCTGAAGCAGGAGGAATTGCGAAAAATGGAGCCAAAATGGTGACGGCTGTGGCGTGCGCCAAAGTTCCGAAAATCACCATGATTATCGGCGGATCGTACGGAGCTGGAAACTACGGCATGTGTGGGAGAGCCTACGGGTGAGCGGGTTTTTGAACAGAATCTTCGCTTTTCTTGAAAGATTTGTGCAATTGGCACCTGGATTGTTTGTCTCTTTTTTCCAGACCGCGGTTCATGTACATGTGGCCCAATGCGCGGATATCAGTGATGGGAGGTGAACAGGCAGCCAATGTTTTGGCGACGGTACAAAAAGAGCAGCGACGCAGGGAGGGAAAAGAGGTAAAATATTTTTGCTGCGAAGCGTAGCGCGTTTGAATCGAGAACACAAGGCAGGGCAGTTGTAATTTTCTTTTTCTTGCAGTTCTCGTCAGAAGAAGAAAAGGCATTGAAAGAACCAATCCTGGCCAAATATGAAGAAGAAGGAAGTCCGTACTACGCAAGTGCAAGGTGAGCGTCTTTTGGTATTCGACAGCTGCTTGTGAATTTTTACTGCACGAAGGCAAGGACGAGGGGAATACCAAAAGTCTTTACCGTTGTGTTCAGTACTTCCCTGTGATCAGGCTTTGTGCTTGTCCGCCAAAGCATTGTTTACTGTAGTCAAGAGCAGTTCGAGTGCTGAACATGGCGGTGAAGACTTTCAGCATTCCCCTCCTAGCAGATCACCCACGGTTGAAAATGCCAAAGTAGCCAAGCATATTTGCTCGATGCCATCCAGCGCACCTGTACGTGTGGTTTGCAGGTTGTGGGACGACGGCGTCATTGACCCGGCCGAGTCGCGTAACGTGCTCGGACTCAGTCTGAGCGCCACGCTGAACGCGCCGCCGGAGCAGACGCACTTCGGCGTCTTCAGAATGTAGCCGCGATTCCATTCATCTCTGCATTTGCTTTTCTGTTCGCATCATCGTAAGTCACGTTCAGCGCGTAGTATTTTTGATGCCGAGTTTCAAGTCGCGTACACGTATTGAGATGACTTGTCAAGAAGCATCCGAAAAACTGAAACTGAACGAAGTACGCGGCAGGAACAAACCAGCAGCGCGATGTGCAAGTTCGTGCGGAAAATGGCTGTAACCAGCTTCGTCAAACAGTTTGTCGCTGGCGCTTGCGTGTCCAGACAAGAACATTCGCGCAAAATTTTGTGTTTCTCTCGAAGCCAGAATACACTGGGGGCGGGGGGAGGGGACTGATGGAGCGCCAAGAAGTGGCCTGCAAAGCGAAAGTTGCATTTTGTGCGAGTTGAGAGCACCATTTGAGCTTGATCATGAACAAAAGGTAAAACCAGTAAATCTAAGTCAAACAGGATGTGGTTTGGTTTCGAATCATTCTCGCTTCTGCAGTCGAAATGAAAAAAAAAACATTACTTTCTCGTTTCTGCGTTTGTCCGTACACGTATTTTATTTGTGCTGTAGTAAATACTGTGCAGTTCTCGCAAGAAGTAAAACAACTTCAACAACAAAAAGGGTCCATCACAGGTGCAAAATGATTTGTCGCATCACAAAACGGAACGCGCACACAGCGCACGAATGAGACACGCACACGAATGTATCAAAAATAGAGTTTTAGATGCAACCCGTGAGGAGCTACCTCCGGTCCAATGCTACGTGGCAAAATTCTTGGGAGCTCACCTTTTCAAACTCAGATTTCACCCACTTCCTGACAAAGTTTTGAACAAGTGTAGTCAAGAATCTCCAATGCTTTTTGGCAAAGCCAAATCTCAAAATTGTTGTGCTATGTTTTTGTCAAACCACCGTGGAAACTGATGATGTGGCAACTCAATCTCCCACGTGAAATGGGACGTTTCTTCGCACTGGGCGTTGAAAATGTGGCTCCCACGTGTTGCATCCAAAACTCCCCAATGTTTCGGAGCGTTTGGTTCCACATTTGACAACATTTCCAGAAGCAGTTGGTAAAATACTGATCTATGATATGCAATAACGTGGAAAACAGGAACATGGACGGATTTCGAAGACTGAATGTATGATGATCACAGATAATTTTTCAGCAGTATTCACGACTTATGACCTCAAATTTGTGGATCCGCAACGACTTCTTTGGTCGACGTCTTCAAAACTAGTCACTCAGTTGACACAGCAGCGCAGCTCCCTTTGCGATCCAGTAATCTTGAGGCATAGTGGACGGCAAATAAACGGCAACTACAAAATTTGTGGAGTGACCTGCAAAAACGAAAACACAAGTTTCAGTGGGTTTGTGAAATGCTTCGTGCTGACTGTCTTTTAACCGCAGATGAGACCGACAACAAATTTACCTGTAGTTGACAAGGTGCCAGCGCGGAGACTGGTTTTGTACAAAGGCGATTTGTAGAGTTGGGGATCAGGCTCGTAGTCCATCTGCGGCTCCACGTGCAGCATCGGGAGAGGAGTGTCCATCTCTCCCAGGTGAGAGTCGGCGACGACCATCTGCTCGTCGTCCCAGCGGTACCCGTCGAGGAACAGTCCGTGCACAAGCACTCCGTCGTCTGGAGAATCTATCTCCTGCAAAACGACAACGCGAAGATGAGTACCTTGCATTTTCACGCACTCGGGAAAAATCCGGGGAAGGTGCCATTGCAAACCTGGTCCATCTCGAGCTCCTGCCCCGGATCTATTTTGGCCATGGCTTCAGTGACGACCTCCTGGTCTCGGTAGTGTCTCAACACGTTGAATTTGAAGAAGAGATGATCGATCGGCAGGTTGTATTTTCGCGCGTGGTTTTGCAGGATGCCGGTGAGGAAACCTGACAGAGATGAGCAGCCCAGGTTTATCACATGGAACAGTGAATGCTGGTTTTTGCAGCGCATCCAGGAACAAGAAGCAGTGCTCAAGGCAACTGCAGTGCGAAGTCCCTTGTGGCATCGGTAATGTCATCAATTCTTCCTTGTTCATCAATTCTTCCTTATCCTCATTGTCTTCCACCAGTCATGCTGTCCATGGATACTGGCAGGAGGGGGGGTCCCACCTCTGGTGGGGGGTCCTGCCTCTAGTGGGGGGTTTGGGGGGGAGGGGGCAGGGGACATTTCAGTATAGCTGGCATATACTGCACTATCACATGGTGCTTCGCCCTAAAGGGACTTCGCACAACAATCGTTGTGGATGAGCTTCAGAGTGAGACAGACGTCTGAATCAAACCTTGCTCCGCTTCCTGCACAAACATCAAAGGATGGCTCACCTTGTGGAAAGAAGAACCCAGACAACCAGAATGACTTGGGTGGACCATGAACAATCCAGTTGTTGATGAATGCACAGCGAAGCACGAGGTCCTTGACCCAGCTCGCCAGAGGTTTGAGTGACGGGTAGGCGTTGTTGGCCCACATGGCGGGGACCTGGTTGTTGAGGAAGGCGTTGTAGACCATCTCCAGCTCCTCGCTCATCACCACGAACCCTTTTATCGCCTTCTGCAGCTGCTTCAGGGAAGTCTGCGGAGAAGAACAGAAGTGAATTGAATGCTTCTTGTCCAAAAAAGGCGCGCTATCAATTCAAACGCTGCACACATTTTTTTCCATCTGGAGAATCGTACAAAGGTAATTTTCGCACCTTGATCACCCTCAGCAGTTTGTTGAATCGGTCGACTTCCTGTGCGAGCACCGTGGTGAGAGAATTCAATCTGCCCATGGCGTCAGGCTGGAATGACACGTCGCGTTGCACAATGACAGAACAAGTTCAACATCAATTCGGCTTCCAACGGGAAGCCAAAGAACCTCCAAAAAACTCGTTTTGTACACTACTCAATTCAGTTGGGATGTAACAACTTACGTCAAACATGTCCGCTCGGGCGTTATCCAAGTCCAACTTCTCCGCCACTTTGTTCAATATGCTGTCAGCCAATTCGAACACAATCTCATCCGTGGCTTTGCCTCCTCCGCCACTGCTCAACCGTGGTTGAACTTCCAGGATTGTCCTTATGAGAGTCGATGTTTCTTGAATCTGCAAAGAGCACATGTCGTATCGGGGGTCACAAACTTGAGACAACATGAGGTCAAAACCGAGGTTGTCAGCTGAGTTTGATTCAAGCAGAACAATTCATTCTGATCTTGTGACAACAGGTCACCTGGAACGCGAGGTTGGCGTTGTCATGGAGACCGAAGATTTCCGGCTCGTCGATCAGCGGCAGCTCGTCGATGTACTCGCGGTACTCGGACAGGGTGTCGAACTCGGGCGCGTAGTAGATCCCGGACGGGGAGTAGGCGTAGCCTTCGTCCAGGGTGTACTCGTCGAAGAAACGCTTGAGAATCGTGCGCAGACACCTCTGATCCCACTCGTCCGTCACCCTGCCGCCGTACGTGATCTGTGCGCACAAGAAACAGCGTCGTCAAAGAAGAAACAGAGCCAGCTTTTGTGCACATGCCTGGCCCCAAACCTCCACCCCACCCCGTAGAAATTCGGCACTGCAGCTGCCACGTGCTCACCTCGCCCGTGATGTAGACGAGCGAGTCCCAGGGAATGTGGCCCTCCGAGCAGAACATCTCCATGTTGAGCAGCGCGCACTCTCTGTCGCTGTCGTTGAACTCGTACTTGATGTTCCAGCCGAGCGCGCCGAACTTTTTACGCTCTTGGATGATGGCGTGGAAGAAGCAAATGCCAAACACGACTCTTCTCCAACTCATTCCGAGAACTGAAATGAAATACGAGTGATCAGTGCAATCCCAAGTTCACGATGCCCTTCTTTCTTGCACAACTATTGCAGTTCTGAGAGATGCTCACTGTGCTCTTCAAAGAAGTTTGGCGTGAGCTCTGTGAAAGCTCTTCTGGTGTTGGCTCTCAGTCCTTTGGGAGGCTCGTTGGTGACTTTGACGCTGTTCTGCAGCACTGTGACGGGGAAGTGTTTGGCCGGCATTGAGCTGAGGAAGAGTCGGAATCCGTCGTTCACTTGCTCCGGGTGCTCAGCCAGGTTCTTGATCACTTCCTCCATGGGCAGCATCCACGACTCCGCCAAGTGACAATTCTGCGTGAAAACATGAACATCAGTAGACTACCTGTCAGTGTGAGGGGGAGGGGTGTCACACAAACTGGAATACACCCTGGTTATACGTACCTGCAAAAACACCCAGTCTCCAGTCTTCGTTCCGTTGACGATGAGCTTCTCTGCAATAGGCCCTTGTCCCTGACCAAGAGATATAGCCTGAACTCTATCTGAGCAGCCTTTCTCTCTGGCGAACCTCATGAAGGCTCCCATTGGGTCCGACCCAGTGCTGAGAACAAACACGAGGGGGACGGTGTTGGACATGTCCTGGAACAGCGTCGCCAGATCCGTCGGAGGATTCTCCACAAACATCTTGCCCAGATTCTCCGTGACGAAGTCGGTCAGGGCAAACACCACTTTTTCCTCGTGGAAAGCCTTGATGAAGATGAGTTTTTGGAAACTGCTCAGTCTCTTGTTCCAGTGTCCTTTGGCTGCATCATCGTTCCTCACATCGATCCTGGGCTCCGGTGGTTCTGGTCCGTAACCGATGTCAGTCTCCGGATTCGCGAGAATCTGAAATCAAGGAGGGAACGTGAGATTCTTTCCTGCGTAATTTTCAGCTCAGATAGGTTCCACGTGTGAAGAACCCCGCAGATTCCAAGGGTCGAACCTGATGATCTCCCAGCTTGACCCAGCACGGCGTCAGCGTCAGGTCTCGGTGAATGCCCTTGAACGCTACGAGCGACGTGTGCAGATCAAACGCCGCGTCCCAACATTGCACCGTCAACCACGGTCGGTCCGGTTTCTCTGGGTACTCCTGCAAACACAGTCGCGTGGAACAGTTGTTATGACAGCTCGTAACCACTGATGCAGAGAAATGGAACACGCACGTCGTGACCAACGCCACATGAGAAGCCCGGAATGGCGGTTCAGGCGGTACGTACCCGGTCCATGCCGGCGGCGCCGCGCAGGAAGAAGTTCCACTCGGCGTCGTTGATCTCTCCGCGCGTCTTCATGATCTCGCAGCACAGCATGAAGGAGAAGACGAGCTTATCCTTCTCAAACAGACCTCGCGCTACGTTGCTGTACACATCGATCGTCGTCTGGTCGAGCAGGATCTGCAGCCGCTGGTCCAGGTCGCTGCTCTTCTCGCTGATCGTGATCGTGTTGTTGAATAGCTGTTTGAAGTACTTGAGTGAGAACTGGTACATGGGGTCGATCTCGGCCATGTTGGCCATGACGAAGTACATGACGGATCCTCGAGTCGCCACGACGCGGTACTTTTCACGGGCGCCGCTGATTTCTTCCTCCGTTTTCTCCGCTTCTCTCAGTCGCTGAGAAATAACCGCTGAGGTTGCCTGGCAACGAAGAACAACAGATTTATTTTTGAAACATTTTTCAATCAGGACCACAACACAAAACGCTGAAAATCCAACTCCGTGGGTTTTGCGCTTTACCTTGGAGTCATTGAGCGTGTTGATGAGTTCTTCGTTGTCGAGGATGTTTCCCTCGGATTCGAAGAGCAGCTTCAGGATTCTGTCCTCGATCGCTTTCAGCTGATTCCTGTCCGAGTTGATCTTGACGATCAGTTGGTTGCGCTGCTCCTCGAGATCTGGTCTCTCAAGACTCACCACGTCGCTACAAGAAGCCTTTCACCTTTCAACACCTGAATCACAACTCTACTTTGCTTGACTACTTGGCTTTGTGGAGAATCGGTTGCAAAATTCAATCACGAACCTCAGCAGCTGATCCTCGAGGCCAGTCTTGGTGACGGTGAAGTTGATGACCGTGACCTTGATGCAGACTTCCGGCAGGTAGTGCGGGTTCGACAGCTTCGTCGTCATGTACAACCGGAAGTTGCGGTCGTACTCAATGTCGCTGTCGCCGAGCCGGATCAACATGCGGCCTCCCTGGCTGAAGGTTTGCTTCAGCAGAATCGGCTCCAGCGCCGGGTCCAGCTGCTCGCCCAGCTCCTCGAGCAGAACGGGCATCCCGATGCGGATGCAGTTCTCCAGGGTTCGCAGGAAGTTTCCGTCCGTCAATTTGATGATTTTCAAGCCGTTCAGCGCCTCCTTGTTCCTCACCCACCGGTTTGCCTGTCAGGGCAAGGAAACGTTTGTTAGAAATTTCTTGGCCAAACTATGTCAATCAAAAGAAACACTCACAATTTCCCTGCCCTTGGCGGAATCCACGAAAGAACGCAGTCCTTGTTGCAGAGATTCACCCACCTGATCTTGGGGGTCGATCATCAGCGGCCACCTCCGTCCGCGCATGACGAGGATGGCGTTCTGCGTGGACACGTCGTCCCTGGGCAGCCCCTCCGTGTTCCACTGCCGGATCTCGTACGGGTCCGCGAGCACGCTGATGATGGACATGTTGGGCGTGACGGGGATTTCGTGCTCCTGGCAGCGCCGCGTCCACATGTCGACGAGCTCCTGGCGGTAGACGCTCGTGAAGGCGCCGTAGTACGCGACGCACGCCGCCGACACAAACACGTCCCCGACGACGTTCCCGATCTCGGCCTCGTAGTTCTGAAATGTGGAATCTTCGTCATGAAGCACTCGCCAAAATTTCCGAAGCGCACAAAAGGTCGTGATTCCTTACAGTACAAACACTACACGAACCTCCACACTGATCTCCCATCGCCCCTTCTCATCTCCCAAAGCCGTCGTCAGTTTCCCGGCTCTTTTGAGTCGAGCCTGAGTTAAGGCCATGCTCTTCTCCAATCTGTGCTTTTCGTTCACACTGTCATCGTACGATTTCTGCAGTTTTGCAATGTGCCCTTCAACCTCCGCCAGCCTGGCCTGTTTTTCCCTCAGTGTCGCCATAACCCCGTCCAACTCCACTTGTGCAGCTGCCAACCTGTCAACATTTCACAAAATGCATCTGTGTCTGAGTGCACACGAACACATGTCACGAACGCAGCATTTGGGAGAAAAGAACACAACTCACTTCCGTTTCTTTGGTTCCACATGTCTGTAAACTTTCGCGTACAGGTCAATGGCCCGAACCCACATGCACATCGATCGAGCAGCCTGCAAAGTTTGAATTGGATTCACTGCACAGTGGGCTGAGGGCAGTTTTGCTGCCATCTTGCCAACTTCCGAATGCGAAACGTTCGTGAGGCGCTGAAAACTATACCTTGGACACTTTCAGGACCTCATCGGGTGTGAATTTGGGGTTGTCCACGTATTTCTTGAGATTTCTGACCAGCTTGTCCGGAATGTTGTCCTTGTCGTAATCGTACAACTTCTTCAGAAAACCTCCGTCTCCCAACACAACTTTGGCCGTCGCCCAGTCTGGCCTGCAAAAGTTTCAATGTTTGTTTGAACTTTTCTGTTCAGAATTATTTTCACAGATGAACGGCAATCGAACTTTCGCACGTGTTGAAACTGCTGTGGCTGGATATTTTGCTCTTTCAGAAGGTCATGTTGCAGCTCATCTCGAACTCACTTTTGCCCCAGCAGCAGGCACACGGCCTCCATGACGGTCTGCACGAGTTCGGGCGGCTTCGTGAAGACGCGCAGCTCCGAGATGTCGTTCTTGTCGAGCGCGTCCAGCGCCTTCACGGCGGCTTCGAGCGCCGGCAGCGCCTCGTCCAGGTCGCGCTGCGCGTCGTCCGCGATCGCCTGCGTCTCCTCGGCCTTGACCTTGGCGACGGCCTCGTCCTCCTTCACCACCTTCCGCACCTCGTCCGCCTTGTCTTGGTCCACAGCCAGCTTCTCCATCAACACCTGTGATGAAAAGGAGGTTCCAGTTTGAGCATTGATCAACAATAACAAAACTGCAAAAATGACAACACTCACAAAGAGAATGTTGCTCGGTTGCTTTGCGTGTGAAATCCTTCAATGGTTGCGACACCCGCGTAAAGATAATGACCTGTGTGTCGGCGGACTTTTTCTTGAGCTCAGGCTCCAGCTCCGTCAGCTCGATCTGCATGTTGTCCACGAGTTCGTTCGTCTCCAGCAGTTTGACGAGGCCGTTCTTGACGCGGTCCCTCGCGTTCGTCAGTTGCCTGGAGAAACGCAAGTGTTGATTGGTTTCTGTCACCATCGTGAGGAAACTTGCCACAAATTTGACACCCAATGGCATTCCTGGTGAAGACAGGTGCTTTCCCGTCTGACAGGCCCTCGTTTGCCCTGTTGTTCACACTGCGAACCTCCATTGCACTCCCTCCCTGATTCGAACAACTCCCCCCTGCCTCTCTCTTTCCTGAATTGCTCACCTATTCACACCCAGGGTTACCCACACCAATGTTCACACCCACACAAAGGTCACACCCATTTTGGGCATCAGCAGCGCCACAAGTCTGATTTCCACGGCTGCCAGCTGCTGCAAAGGCGATGCTGATGAATGCGCACGAAGTACTTACTTTTTCTTGTCCTTGATCATCGAGATGTAGAGGTTGATGAGCTCCAGGTAACTTGTTGGTGTCGTGTAGTATTTGCGTTTCAGTTCGTTGTAGAACCTGACGGCCATCTCACTGACACTGGTGTGAATCTCCATACACATTTCGGCTATTTTCAGCTGAAAAGTGAAGCGAAAAAGAAAGCTTACACACAGCGCTCCTTGATGGCATTTACACCATGTGTCGAAATGTTACGGTTTGAGGAAGCGGAGACGCATTTCACATTTTGTTTCGGTGAACCGACAGTTTTCTGAGAGTCTGACACAAGCTTTTTCTCCGATCAAAGGCAGAACGACAGAAACACAGAAGTAAAGGCCGCTGCTGATGTTCCTGCTTCCTGCAAAAATAGCCACAACACGAAAAGGATCAAAGAAAACTTCTGAACTGAATTCGACTGTTGTGGTGAGAATCTATGCTGAAAAAGTGACCATGACCAATGCGCGGACGGTTTCTAAACTGCTTGAGAAACACATACGAACTGCTTTGCTGGGGTTAGGTTTGGAACTGGTGTTCGTGGTTCAGGCTGTTGGGAATAGTGCATACATAAATGAACCTGTTCGTGCTGTTTACTTGCCTTAGCTTCGCCCTTGTGGTGAAAAGAAATTGACATGTCAAGGTGACGTTATCTCCACAGACCAGACTTACGTTCACCATGGTGGGGTTGGGGGAGGGGGCTTGTTTGGTCATTAGAAATTCAACCGCATGCAAGTTTTGCTATTCACCGGTGGTCGGGTGTAACATGAACGAAGAAAGAACATAAAATCTTTACTCGTGTGGTTGCAACTGGATTCTGAAAGTTCCAATTGAAAAATTGTGCTGAGTTCAAAGACTTTGTTTGCCTCAACATTTTACAGGTGTCGCATGCATTGCAATTCAATTTTGAATGTTCACACATCAATTGAAAAACATTTTTGTATTTACATGCAGTTCTCTTTTGTCACAAATGAAAATGCATGCAGTTCAGGAACAGAAGCCAAACCGGGCTCACCTTCAGTTCGTCCGTGCCCAGATCGACATCAGCGAAGGAGGACTGGGACACACTGAGCAGGGCCTCCGGGGGCCACTCCGTGAACCAGTCGATGGTGCAGCAGTTGACGAGCGACGGGAACATGCGACAGCGCGTGCGGAAGGCGCTGCCCACCGGACTCATGCACAGCACAATGTGCAGGTTGTTCCTGTCACAACAAAATAATCTTCGGTCAGCTTCCACCAGCCGCTAATGTCACTCACTTGTCACAATGGGATCAGGTTTAACAAACTCATGAGAGTCCGCGTCTCAAACAATCCCAGGCACGACGCGATCGGCAGATCTCAGAGAGGCGTACGCGCACCTGACTCTGTTGATGCAGAACTCGAAGATGGCGTCGCGGTTGCCCTCGGCGACGCCGGCGTCCTTGGCGTCGGTGCGGCAGCTGATGATGAGCTTCTCGTACTCGTCCTGCTCGAACAGGTTGGGTACTTCGCCTGAGTTGAGGATGTTGTTGATGTCCTCGAGGAACTCCTCAACCACGATCTGAGGGAAGAAACCGAGTTCAACTCATTACACAACACGTGTGTCCACATCTTTGTGTGGCGAGATCCAACGAATCCTCACTGTCACAGATGCAACTGAAGGAACGCAGTTGTGTACCTGAGTATCAGTGAAGAGGAAGACGGTGTGTTGGTTCTGCACTCCAGCCGATTCGTACAGCTTCTTCAGATCCTCATGGAACGCGATGTAGTCGTAGCCGCGGCTCAGCTCAATCTGGAAGCAGCTGTATCCGTTGATGTGCGCTGCCAATCTGCAAAGACAAGCAAGTTTCAAGAGTTTTCGAATCTGAAAGGGACGACTGGAATCTTGTTTTTCCTGTGGGCCTGAATGAAATCTTCCCTGTCTCGGATTACAAGAGCACGTTTTTCTGATCCAACCACGTATTTCTTCACCAAGGCGGCGCCGCCGACTGACCTGGTGAGGGACTGCTTTCCGCAGCCGCCGACGCCGACGAGCAGCGCGTTGCCGCGGTCCTGACGAATCATGCGCGCGATGCGTGTCACGTGCTCAATGGCGTCCATGAAGAAGACGAGCTTCATCTCCTTCTGTGACGTCAGGTTGTAGTCGTCCAGGTACTGGAGAAAAGTCAGGTCACATTCAATCATCACAACTTTGAGAGTCTCAAAGAGGAATAACTCACAAACGGAACATCAGAATGGAGAACAGAATCACTGTCAAACACAACTCACAAACTCTGCAACTCAAAAGAACGGAAACAAAACTTACATATGTCATTATCTGCAACAAGAAAGAAACAAAAACAAATTTAGAAAAAAAGCCTGAACAAAAAAGAAACGATGAGAATGAACACACATTCTGAAACAAGGAGCAAATGTCAGTGCTGTGTTGCGCGTTCTGTGCAGGGCTACTCGCCAGAGAGGCTGAGCTTTTGTGGAAAGCATGCATGGGAGTGTGTGTGTGTGTGTGTGTGTGTGTGTGTGTGTGTGTGTGTTAGTGTTTGTGTGTGTGTGTGTGTGTGTTCCCTGTGGCTGTAGAGCGTGTGCGTTGGGGGAGGGGGGAGGGACTGTGGCCTGTGGCTTTGCGCTGTACACAACTCAACATCCCCAACCTCAGCCTGTGGCTGGGGTCCAAACTGCCACGACAGCTTCAAACACCATTTGTGAAAGGTGTTTCCCTGAGCGCCGAAGCTTTCAACTAAAACTTTTCAAACGACATGAATGCCAGACACAGGTCCCAGCCGAACCATTTCGCGCAACGTCAGACAAGGGCACAGGTCCACCGAAGGCCTTCATTCACGACAAACAGAAGGAACCAATTTTTTCTCGGAACCAAAAACACTCACGTCTTCAAGGATCTGCTTCATTCTCTCGACGTTTGACAAATCTTCGTACATCTTGTCCTCTCTGGCTCCTCCAACTTTGAGAAAATCTCCGAACAAAATCGGGTGAGAAGCCAGATGCTCAGGATCGAGGTTCTGAAATTGATCAGTGGACCATTACGCTCCAGCCGTCATGCCTCACTCCAACCCGCCACTGCAATTGCTCAAATTGTGACGTCCTACCTCACTGAAGTGCTTGCTGGCCATATCGGAAAGCACGCGGTAGAAATACTCCTTGTCCTCCTGGTTGATGAGTCGGTCGTGGAACACGCGCAGTGCCTCGTGGCAGAAGAGGCGGAAGATTTGTTTCGTGTCCCGAACGTGGCCGGAGTCCGCTTGAAGAATACCTGCGGACAATCACACAAAGTGTAAAATATCCTGTCTGTGGAACGCACGCTCAGCGACACGACATGCGCCTTCAGTCTGCAGCATGCAGCGAACCTTGGATGCATTTGGACAAATCACGCAGGTTGAAGACGTAGTGCGACTTGGCGGGCGTCGGAAGAAGGTCCGAGCTCATTCTGTTGTAGATTTCCACCGACGCCGCTACGATGGCGTCCGTGCACTTGCGCACATCGTGTGGAAAGTCGTACAGGAAGCCACCCAGAATAGCCTGCAATATTAGCCCAAGTCAGTAACCTGCATTGGTTCAAATTTCCGTCACTGAAGCAGCACCAACTCTAAAGTGGAGTCACTCACAGTGAACATGTGTTTGAGGCTGTGCTCGGACGGTGCGGGCATGCAGAGCATCGCGAAGTGTCGGAGGAAGCGCGGCGTGACGGGGTTCCTGCCGCCCCCTGGCGGCGCGCACGCCGCGCACACTGACATGTCCTGCAAAGTCAACACGAAACTGTTGTTTTCCGAGAACACGAGCGCAAGAATTTACAAGCGCATGAATTTTTGAACGAGTTTTGAATCGCGCAAAGTGTGGCGTTTGTGCGTAAATTGAGTCATTCAACCAACCTGGAAATCCTTCCAGAACAACTTGCCGCGGTCGTACATGCCGCCGAAGTCCTGGAATTGTCTGAGCAGCTCGATCGGCGGTTGCGAACCGTACGTATCCAGTTTGGGCATGTTGAGATCGTCCACGAAGATGATGACTCGCTTCCCCACAGGAGCGCCAAGCACGTTCTTGCGTTTTTTCTCCAGTTTGCTCTCGATCATCTCCTGCGTGCGCATGCTGCTCGTCTGTGCTGAGAAGTTCACGAACACCGGAACGTAGTTGGACTTCTCCGCTATTCCTTGCAGCAATCCTTTCGCAGTCACTGACTGGAGGAACAAGAAACAAGGAATTGGTAAGTTTGGATTACAATGTCAGCTGGGAAAAGGTTTGTGGACAAGAATATTGTCGTGAAACACTCACCTTCCCCACGCCGGTGTTCCCGGTGTACAGAACTGAATGATTCACTTGGAGCAACTTTTCCAGCAGGTAACCAAATCGAACTGTGTCCGTTGTGGGAACCAGCATCTCGAAGAAGGGCACCTCTTTGCTGTACTTGAACTGAGGGACAATTCGCTCCCAGCTGTCCATCCGACGCATGTCGAAGTCAATGTAGCAGCTCCACAGATCTCCCACACTTGGAAGCTGAACAAAGCGACGAATTGAATTCAAAACAGCCGTTCTACTCGTTCCGTACATCACGATCAAACAAACAAAAGATCACACTGTGAGACATCGAATATCACACCTTGGCGTCAGGATTTTCTTCAAATTGCTGTCGCACAAAAGTATCGAATGCGTCCCAGTTGTTGTCCACGATGTTGCCTCCCAGCGCCCACAGGTAGCAGAACACGAACGACGTGCACACGAGCGGGTGCAACTTGGACGCGTCCGACTCAAGGTCAGGTCCCCCCTCGATCAACAGAAGCGACTCCATCAGCTTGCACAGTGTGACAACTTTGCTGGTGTCAACCTGAAATCAAACAGAGACGTTTGGTGCAGACTTGAACGTGACGAAGCAAAAGAAAGTTTGGACTTCTTCCTGAACGAACCCAACCTGCGCCATGGCCTGCACGCATTTCTTCTTGATGAAGCCCAAACCATCCTCGATGTACTTCTCGAAGAGCAGAGAGAGATACTCCTGTGTCTCCTGTGGGAACTTGCTGCCCACGGTGCTCATCCACGTCTTGACGTACGGTTGCCACCCCAGCTCCTCGGGGTCCACGTACACCATGCCGCACCGGCTGACCGTCGCCGGTGACGCCACCGCCAGGTCCTGCACCTCGAACAACATGTGGATGTGCGGCGTGAATTTGATTCTCTCGCTGTTGGCCAAACACAGCATTTTGTTGTCGTCCAGAACTGTGTTCATGTTCTCAATCCACAGGGCGTCGACTGGTCCGTCACAGACCACCCACTGGTGGTCCTCCGAAGTGTCCTGCAAAGAGTACGAGTTGAAGTTTAACCCTGAAACGCTTTTCAGGAAACGGTGAGTGCCTGCTGTTGTTGACACAAATTTGTGGCATTGAAATCAAATTTTCAACTCACATTCACACAGTTGCGAACTGTGATTCCCATCAGGCCGTCCCTCCACTCCAGCGTCAACTTGTCGATTTCACCGTACAGCTCTCCCATCGTGATCGACTTGGGGTTCATCACGTAGATGTGCACCGGCATGAAGAACGGGTCTTCCTCCTGCAGCCCGGCCGCGTGCAGATTCTCGCACGTTCTCGCGAGATTCCTGTAGACCGTGCTTTTCCCTCCGCCTGTCGGTCCCACCAGCATCACGCCGTGTCGCACCAACATGGTCTCGTACAGGTCGATGACCTTTCGCGTCTGCGACTCGACGACCTGAAGGTTCTGCGCACGCGCCACTTCCTCGATCTCGACCTTGAGACGCCCGTAGTCGTGATCCGGGATGACGACGCCGGGGAACAGGTCCTGCAGGATCGCCTGCGCGAGAAAAGAAACTGAGGTGTCAGCTTGTGAGCAAAAGCATGTTCCAACCAGGTCACAGCAATTGCTGAATCCTTTATGGTGAGTATGAGAATGAGAGGAAAACAGTGGTTTTTGCACCTTGAAGAGATTTGCGTCGTCTTTGAGGAACTTGGGCAGGTTGCTGTCTCTGAGCGCCCTGATGAGAACCACGTCCTCGCTCTTGTCGGGATTCTGTCGCTTGAGAGATCCGGCCATCACCAGAACAGACTTGACCGCTCTCATGCCAAAGTCATAGTGGTCCTGCTGCGACAGCTGCTCCGAGCAAAGTTTGTACATCTGAGTCATTTTCTGTGCCAGATTCTTGGAGTCTTCGAAGCCTTCGGAGTACAGAATCACCTCGGCAATCAACCCTGGAATTACAATAGAAATTGTGTCAGGCGCGCAAGATGGCGATGCAAGCCAAACAGCTGAACACACCTTTTGCCCCTTCTTGGTTATATCGCACTCACGGTAGTCTGGAACCATCATGGAGATGGGTCTGAAGAGCGCCTTGAGGTTGTCTGGGAGCTCGGTTCGCCCCGCGTATCCAGGGTTCATAGTGATGAAGACCGCGCAGCTCGACATCAGGCGGATCTCGCGCCCCTCGAACATGAAGCGCGACAACTGCAAACGAGAAAAATCTTGTCAAAAACTTACTCAAACCAAACAAAACAGAAAACACCGTAGGCCACGTCGAACAACACAAATGCGAAGACGGAACCTTTGAGCTCTTGGCGTTTCTGATGGTGATGAGCTGCTGAGCGATGACGGACAACACCTCGATGTCAATTCGGTTGAACTCGTCGAAGCAGCACCAGGCGCCCGACGTGGCCAGGCCAGAGAAGAACCTGCCCATCATCTGACAGAAAAGAAAGTCGCGGAACCTCGTCAGAGCGCCTCTCCAAGCGGTGCGCGTTCCAAAGAACGTGCTTGTCTCCTGTTTCCATGGCAGCTGCAGTGTTCTGTTGACTGCAGTGTTGTGCGCTGTTCGTTGAGCTTCATCCCTGGCTTTATCACCAATACTGATAACTCTTCCGCACAATACTGTACCTTGTAGTCGAGACCATCAGAGCAGTTGAACACGACGCATTGTTTTGCCAGGGCCTTTGCAAGGTCCTTGGTCGTCTCTGTTTTGCCTGTCCCTGCAGGTCCGGCTGGTGCGCCACCAAGATCCAACTGCAGGGCTCCCATCAGGCACAGGTAACACCGATCCTGCAAACGAACCACACCAATACTGCATCGAGACCACATGGCGTGAGAATCCAAGACTTGACCAAGCCCCACACTGAAGGTGAGTGCGCAAAATTTGTTGATTTGTGCTGCTTACCGTCAGTGGCGTGATGACCAGTCTGGGTGAAGCTCCAAGGTATTCGTATCCGTAGACGTACTGTGAGCTGGACATGCGTACAACACAGTTATCCACGTCATAGTCCCAGTAGTACCGCGCTTGTTTCTTCCAGTTGAAGTCCTCTTCGTTGTCCACCTGAAGTCAGCCGGACAACTCATCTCAGAACCAGTTTCTGCGACACACAATTGAAACGGCGTTTTGAATTTGTTTTTGTGCGCACGTCCACTCACCCCATCGTTGACCATCGCTGTGACCATGTCCCTCGCATGAACGTCGATTGTGATGAGCGCACACAGCACGGCTCTGGCCAGCTTGGACAGTTCCCCTCTCACCAAGGCCGCCAGATTGTTGAGGTCTTTGAAGCAGTCCTCCTCGAACAGTTTGAGGTTTTCCGTGTGGTTGGAGTCGGCTTCTAGAATCTCAGTGACATCGCGACACCACATCATCTGTGAGACGGTGAGCACGACCTGGGAACAGTGACACAGGATCCACTCCTCCCGAGGTCTCTCCTCGTAGTCAGCCAAGGCGTGTTTGGTCAATTTTCTCAAGTTGGTGAACATCGCATCCTCCACTTTGCCCAACCAATCTTCCACGTTGCCTCTGGCCTTGAGACCTTTTCCCAGCCCGACTTTCTCTCCCTCTGGTGACAAAATGGCCAGGATGTCGTTGGTGTGCTGAACTTCCTGTGTCTTTTCCTCTTCAACTCCTTCTGCAAGCACAAAAAGAGTTACTCAAAATTAGAGCAGGACTTCCCTTTACCCCTGCGTTCTGAGACATTTTGTACCCGCCACGTCGCAGGAGAAGCGCAGTTACCTTCTGGAGTCACGGTGCCATCAGCGGACTGAGGTGCCTGGATTCCGAACTCCAGCTTGGAAATGGCATCGAAGCACTTGCGCAGGTGCGGCTGCACGGCCAGAGGGTTCCTCGTCTGCGCGAGGATCTCCAGCAGCTCGTCGTTCGACAAGAAGAAGAACCTGGGGAAGATGATCCTCTTGGACTCCAGGTAAGCCTCCAGGCACTTCATGATTTGGTCTAACAAGGCATTGTTGTTCTGCAGTGTTTCCAAGAGACCTGAAAAGAACACATTTACGCGTGATTTGGAGTCTCAAATCCAGAAGACTTGTCAGAACGCATCAGGACGTCTGCAGACACGTCTGCACACACGCACCTGGTTGAGTTCCAGCTCGCAGAGCTAAAGGCACTTTGTTCACTTTCCTCATCGTTTCCTTGTAAGACTTGTCGACCGTCATGAACATTTTGGCCTCGGCCGGCAGCTGCCGCTGAATGTCTGGAGCACTGAAAATGCTCTCCAAGTAGAGCCAGTTGCGCTGGCAGGTCGACCACTCATCCTGCAAACAAGAACATGTCACTCGCAAGATGTGTGCTTTTCAAATGTTGAACACAACGTGAAAGTGAAGAGCCGAGAGCTCACCAGGGTCCGCCCGAACAGGTCCAGCTGCCGGGACCAGTCGTCCACTCTGGCCTTGATGGGCCCCACATTTCGAGAACTCGCGATCGTCGCGATGTTGATGTTGCTGTCGTCCAGCTGCACTTGAATGTCTTCAGTTCCACCAAGAATGAACACATCCTTGAAATCCTTGTAGGGAAGCACGATAAACTCAAGCGTTTTCCAGGCTTCCTCCACCTTTCGCAGGATTGTTTCCAGGCTTGCTTCTGAACTGGCTTTTCCTGAGATCTCTTGCACCATTTCAGTGTGCTCAAACGCGTCAATCTCTTCGAGTTTCCCCAGAGTCATCGGGTCTTCCTCAGTGAAGTGATGCTCCAGTATCGCTTCAATTTCCTCGATGTGACGTTGTTTCAGAGAGGGATTCCGCAAGTCCGTGATCATTGGCAACTGAAAGCAGGTGAATGTGGCAATTGAGCAACTGCGCACAAAAAACTCTCCCCTTCAATTTGTGTGACAGTGCAGATCAACTGCAGACAAAGGCATTTGAAATTCTCACCTTTTCTTTCATGTCCTCCACTTTTTCTTTCAACAGCGGCACAGCGTTGTTGGGTGGGAGACCCTTTTCGAGCTGGTACACTGACTTGACATACTTCCCGGTTGTGTTGGAGAGAAAGTCAGGGTCCAGAGTATCGAACGCCGCCTGAAACATTGAAATGAACATGCAGTTCGTGTGTCAGACTTTCTGCAAATGACGTGAAGCGAGGTTGGACCAACTTGAGGAAATCAAAACTTTCGGCTTGCGACACAAGGGGCCAACTCACCCCGGACCACTCCTGAATCAGTTTGTCCCACTCGTCGATGGAGTCCCACAACAGCTGCTTCAGCTTCAGTTCGGCGTGCACCTCCTCCAACTCCTCGTACTTCGTCACCTCGACCTTGAAATTCTTCTGGTAGGACTTGTACAGGAAGGCTTTCTTCTGGAATTCGTCCATTCGCTCCTGCATCCTGTCCAGTGTCTGACGAATGGCATCGTGGTCGGCATTGATGTCGAGGATGATGGGGTTCTGTGACTCCCGTTTCACCTCCTTCACTTCTTTGTTCAGCACCTGGATGTCTTTGTCCAGATGTGTGCAGAATTTGTCCAGGTTCTGGTCCCTCTCGGCCAGAGACTTGTCAATGGCGTTCAGCACGTTGTTGATGGACGGACTCAGGGTCTGAAATGTGATTGTGTTGGTGTCAGTTTCGGGAAGGTTTTCGGGATCAGGTAAAGAAAAGATGCGCTCCAGCAGTGTGGTTCTGTGTATTCTGGGATACCTGGAAAACAGCAAAGTCTTCCGGAGGAGTCGGCACCGAGAACTGTTCAATCAGCTCGTACAGCTCGTTGACGATTTGTGCTTCTTTCTGAAGAGGCTCGATCTGAAAAGTACAAAGAAAACTGACCATTACAAACGCATGAGAGCTTACGGCAACAGGACAATTGAATTCCAGGAAGAGAAATTTGGCTTTGAGAGGGTCTGACAAAGCAAGCCTTTTGGGGCCATTGTTTTCTTGAGCAAAAACCTACCCTTTCTTGAATTTCGTCCAAGAAGGTGAGGCTGTCCACGTACTCCAGAGTGGCTGTCGGCACGATCTCGAGCTTGAACTGCGCATCTTGTAGCTCCGCAATCAGCCTGTCCACTTCTTTCCTCGCTTTCACTGGGAGAATGTCATTGATGACCTGAAATGGATTTCGTCGAAACATTCATCTGGTGTGCCATGTCAAAGTTGACATCCCCAAGCAACTGGTCAACAATGAGCTGCTCCACAGCTTGCAGTTGAGGACAACAAAACTGGAGATTTGCTTGCATTGTCGCACTTACATCAAGGCACCTCAGAGGCGACGGAATCATGAGCCCTTTCATTTTGATCGCGTCGATCAGCAACATCCCAATTGCTTTCTTCTCTCGAATGCCTTTGACCATGAACTGCTGCCTGTGGTACCGTGTCAAGGTCTCCGTGAAAAAGGCCACATCTGCGGGTGAAAACGTCAGTGTTTTACCCACCAGACGTTCAACATATTCACAATGGACGTATCTCAGTATTGTACTGATGACAGAACCACACTGAACTGACCGTGTTCTTCCTGTCGGACAGCCTCCAGGTCACACTGGTCATTCTCTCTGTAGAATTTTCTGTACGGCTCGAACGTATCAGCGTACTGACCGGCTGCTTTGAAGGCATCAAAAAGTGCACCCTGCAAGAAGAAACACAAAGAGATTTCGCTCGGAGCATCACTTTGTTCAGATCAACCTATGTGTGTTAGTGCGGGTCCACACGCGCATGTGCGCGAACGTGTTTTCCTCACCCTGATGCTTGCCACCAGGCCTTGAAGATGTTTGTCGTCTTCGAACATGATTGCAAGGCTCGGTCCCTCGCCGCACGTTTTGTCCTCAAACTTTCCGTTGATGGTTGGTCTGCAAAAACAGCAGAACGCAGTTGCGGGTGATATCTCACGTATTTTGCAACAATGAACAAGAACTCCTGTCCATACTGTGTCGCGCATCCTGTTTGGAGCTGAACCATTTGCCACACAGAGGTGGGGGTTGTTTGGAGGTAATGACGATGACGCAGTTTGGAAGGAGGGTTGCTTCAAGCTTTGTCGCAATGCGACGAATATTGCCAACAAGTCATTTTATTGAATAAAAATTGAAACAGGCCTCCCTGAAACGCATCCACAAGACATTTTTGAGCAGTGACTCTTTCTACGCGAAGACGTGGTGTCCAATTTCAGCACAAACTGCCACACGGGAGGCAGAGCTGTACCTTGTGAAGGCGTCGAAGTAAGAGTCCGGCACGAGGTTGAGGACGCTGAGCACGCACTGCTGGAAGCGCTTGAGCACCTCCGAGATGCCGTCGTGGAACTCCTCGCGGTCCGGCAGAAACGTCAGCGAGTTGAGCTCGAGCACGAACTCGGTGATGAAGAGCGGGGCGAGCTGCGGACTCCCGTCGTCTTCCGCCATCGACTGAAAAACCCAAAACCCAATCGATCAGGGGAGAGTTCAGCCTTCCTTTTGGGTGTGGTCACTTTTTCAGTGGCATGCAGCAATACAGCAGCACAGCAGCCGAAACATGCATTTCTTCTCCAAAGACAAACAACCCATTCTTATTCGTGGGTATTCTTGCAACTGTCAGTTTTTGGCCAGGTGGAATGCCTGCAACATTGATCTGGACAAAAAGAACAAGTCCGTCGACACGGAACATGTGCCAGGCAACGAGTGGGAACAGAAGATCATCAAATGCAAAGTTGATGGTGGAAAAGCGGATGGTTCCACCAACTCTCTCAAGATTGTGCAAGACGTTCATGGTGCGCACGCAAAATCTTTCTTTTTTGTCACGTCACAGCTTGGTACTTCCACAACAAAAGTCGAACAAATTGAAAGTGCAATTGCAAAAATGTTTTGTGCCATTGCAACTTTCGTCAGAGACGAAGTTTCTTTTGTGTACAATGCAACAAAGGTACGCAGTGCCTTCTTGTGTCAATTCATGAAACACATGAAACGGAATTACATACTCCCAACAGCCATGCCAGAAACTTTGTGAGAAAATTTCAGCATGTCAAAACATACTCCATGCAACATGCATTTTGTTTCCCGGAACAAATTGTTGATTGATTTCACGTTACAGGACCACTGATCACCATTTGAAAAGGTTTGCAGCTTGATGGTTTTGTCAATTTGTACCAATCTAATAACAAACCTTTGAGTCGTCGTCATGTCCTCCTCTGATGTCCGCGTCTTTGATTTGCTCATCTTCCTTGTTCCAGGCCTGAATCTCAGCAAGCGACGGGGTGTTGGCCAGATGCTCGTTGAAGAAGTTCAGCAGAGTGGACACCGAGTTGACGGCCAAAACGTGCATCGTATTTACGATCAAGTAATCTGCCAGGCGAATGAAGCTGAAACAAAGACAAACTCATGTTCGTTCATGTGAGTCCTTTCGACTGAATTGTGAGTTTCGCCTCTGACACACCCAAACAGAGAAAAGGAAAACTGTCGGAATAACTTGCAGCCCAAAAGTACAAAGTGACCTGACAATCCTCACCATGTCAATCTCCGGCAGTGCGATCGCTTGTTGGCTTGCTCAGTGTACGTCATCTTGTCTGGTGCCTCTCCGTAAATGTCCATGTCGTAGTTGCTCTGCACCATGCAACTCGACGCTGTGCCAGGCGCTTCGTCTCCTGTGCCAATTAGCAAAATTCACAGTGGTGCGACTGGACAGTTGGACAAAGCAACAGTTCACCCAGTGTCACAAACAAAACAAATGACACACTTACCTGCAAACATTGCAGGGGTTTCGGTTCCATCGTAGAAGTAGTCGTCGGGAGTAAACCCAGCCTCCAGTAGCGCCGTTCTGCACGCGCTGCGAACCACTTCTTTCACAAGGTCTCGAAACTCACCCAGCCGGACAGCCACCTGAACAACGCGAAGTGTGTGTATGTGTGTGTGTGTGTGTGTGTGTATGTGTGTGTGTGTGCGTGTGTGTATGTGTGTGTGTTTCTCGCCGATAATTTTGTTTCTGGAAATGTCGTGAATCATACCTCACTGAGAGTTTCGAACTGTGCTTCCCTGAATTCTGTCAAGGTGTATGTGCGACCTTTCTCCACTTTGCACAGCCCCATGTCGCTGATTCGGTAGCACATCTCACGCACGTTGAGCAACGCTGGCCTCAAAGACTGAAGATCAAATTGTACAGTCTGTGTCACAAAGCCGCTCAAATGTTTTGTGACATAGAGCTGGGCGAACCAGCTGTTCAAAGTGCACCACTGAACTGCACAGGTACTCACTGGATTGACAATGAACAAATTGTCGTTCAATGACTTTCGGCAGACTGAAATTTTCTTGGACCGGACGTTTTTTCTCCAGACGTGAAAAGCCTTCCACTTTCGAAACCGAGCAAAAGCGTTGATCTGCAAAAATAGGGGGCTCTCCAATATTCAAAATTTCTTTGTCAATCGAACATTCCTCGAAGACTTCAAGAAACAAAATCCGTGTGGTGTGTTCGGTGACTTGAACTTGCCTTGATCAACCGTTGGAAATACTTGAATTCCTGTTCCCATCTGTCTAGAGGAATGAATTCAGTTTCATCGTCGTTTCTCATTCGAGTCACACCCTTCGAGCTGATGGTGCAGTGATCGACTTTGCTTGTGTTTTCGTGATCTGTCACTCTGCAAAAGTTGAACAAGCGTGACTTTGACTTTCAGTTCATTTCAGTCGTTCATGGACACAAACTCTGTTGAAAGAAGAACCAGACTCACTTCAAGTTGTAGTAGTGATAAAGAACTGAAGATTTTGGCACAGCCGGACTCAGATACAAGAATCCGATTTTTGGATGATTCCGCACAACGTCAACGATGAGTTCCATGTCACTGATCCCCAGATAACCACCTGAAGCTGACAAATGTGAAAACCTCTTCGTTTGGTTTGACAGGAAATGTCAGGTCTTTGTTCGCGGGAACGAAGCCAATTTCTTGAAATGATCTCTCACTTTTGACTTGGCTGGATGGTGGAATGCTCGCAATAGGGCGCTTCTTTCCTTCAGCAGTGAGTGGTGGCCATGCTTGAATGGGGAGTTGCACCGGTGTTGCTCTGACACTTCCATTGAGACTCTCCTGAACGATAAAAAAAAATCAACTTTGGAGGTTTCTTCGGAGGCTCGGCGTCAAAATAAACAATTTCTCCTCAGTAGAACATGTCAACACAAACCTGTTTCTGCTTGAGATCTTCTGGAAGTTCTGGGAGAGGAGACGATGAAGTCGGCCTCTCGAGAGGCTCAACCGATCCAGCTCTCTTCAATTTCTTGCTTGAAGGCTCACGAACAAGGAAAATGCCCTCACTTTCCAGTTTCTCTCGTTCCGTTCGTTGTATGTACTCTGGCTGGTTTCGTTCTTGGTAATTTTGCAGTCCAGGCTGAGAAAACACAAGCGGTGGACTGTGAACTTCAAACTGTTCCCGCAAACTGCAAGAAAATTTGTTTCTGTCATCACGCCAATTCGGACTGTTTGTGTCCAATGCACAAGACATACCAACGGTTCAAGTCGTGGAGCACTGGGAATGGCAGCTTTCTTTCGCTGAACATTTGTGGGTCTCACAAACCGGAGTGCCGTGGGATTCACTGCAGGCTTTTGGGGTGCGTACGAATACAAACGGGCTTTCAACTTTTCAGCGTCAACCGCCGGCAACGATATTGTCGTGGGCCCTGTCGCCGCGCTGGGGTCTCTCAAAAGCTGGTCGTTCGGACGACTCTGCAGCAGTTCGCTTCTTGAATCAGCCATCCTGCAGCCAGATCTGTCTGCAAAACAAGTTTGTTCGTGCAGACTGGACCGACAGAACCCTGACCTCGAACCTCAAGTCACAGCCTGTTCTACACGTGTCATTCCCATGGGAGCACATTGTGCATCAGGTGAAGGTGAGAGGAGAGGCAGGTTCGACTCTGCAAGTGTCGTTCAAGCTGTGATCAAACAGACAAGATTCTGTGCTTGGAGTGATCCCTTTTTTCAAGACAATATCTGCCAAATGAACCAAGAAAAAGGATGCCAACCGTTCTTTTAGATTCTCCGCTTCCTGATGATCATGCTATAATCACAAGAAAGTGGAAAATGGCCTGTTATGCTCGTCTAAAGCCAATATTTTTTGCACGATTTGTCACCACGTCCGTCCATCTTGGTCGCCTTGAGTTTCCTTGACAACATGGCAGACAGCAGCGGGAAACGCGAGTTCACAGCAGGTGACGTCCGCCAGAAATGTTGAAAAAGGTCAACCAAAAACAAACTATTGTCAAAATTTTGTGAATAAAAATATTTTTGCGTTGATAAAAGGAGCTGGATGCCTGACTGCAGCTTCCAGAGAAGAACAGGGTGAGGGGAATATTCGGACTAGCGAACTCTAGAGAAGTTTTCTTTTCGGTGGGGAAATCGGGCGAAAAAGTTACCGGTGCTGGGACAGGTGAGTTCACGAAACACTTGATTTTGGTTTGAAAGTAAGAGTTCAGAAGCAACAAAGTAACTTCAAGAGGTTCAAAGAACTCAGTGATGAGTGTCGTCTGGAGAAGGGTGACCAAATCTTCAAATCCAGAAGATAGAACTGAAGGATAAACTCTGGATCACCTCATAAATTTCACTGCCATTCTTATTTTGCAACCACTGAACATAATGTGGGTTGGTCATTTCTCAAACGTTGCAATCAAGATGAACAGCATTTGAAGCTTCGAATAGAAGAAAGACAGAACCATCAAAAAAGTGAGGAAAGTCAAGAACAAAATCAATTTCGTGTGCAGATTACTGCTGAGGATTCCAGACACGTCAGATTCAGATCCACCAAACGAGAAAGGTTGCTTCGTTTTGTGAATCTGACAATACGAACAGTTCAATTGGATCTTCTTTGTTTTTTTAAATGGGCTGACCTCGCGCGATTCATCCAGAAGGGTTTTTGGGGTGCAGGGTTTTTGGGGTGCAGGGGAGTTTCCAGAAGGGCCAAGGTCAATGTGCTCAGCTCCCTTGTTGACTCACTGACATCAAAGTGGAAATGCGGTTTGCAGATCTACCACCTCACCATCACACGAAAATTGGCAATCCCACAAGCACATGTACGTAATGTACGAGTACGTGTGGTCGACTGAACCCAAGAAGCACATTCAACTTGTGACAAGAGTTGTCACTAATTTGTACTGAATTCCGGGGTTGTTGAACTCGTGCAACAAAATCTTCTGGTGTCTCTGCAGTTGTCACTGGTCTGTCAACCTGTCCACCAAAGCGCATTTCATATTACCATGCAAAGCACAAACCAAACAAAAAGTGCAAGAAACCACAACTTCTCTCACAGATGTGTGCGCACCTTTTGGCTTCGGAAAAGACATGGGACAAGTCCCGGGGTCATACAAAAGCAGTCAACCAACCGAAGTTCCAAGAAAAGAAGCTTTCTTTTTGGTCAACTGCCTGACATTTTCCACCACAAGTGATCATAGTTCTGAACCAAATCAACTCCAAACTGAAACAGACAACCAATTACAGCTTAATGCACACCCCAAGAGTCACATTGGGGTGACCAAAAGAGCCAAACATTGAGACCTTCCTGTGCTGCACTGAGAGATATGAGCCGGTCTCGTGTTTTTTGTCAGTCTCAAATGATTTCCACACGCGTCACGCAGCTGAACGTCGTGCAGAAACTGTTGCCGCAAGTGACAGTCGTGCAGGTCGACTGCAATGTGTACGCCGCGGAAACAAATTTGTGTGCACAACGGAAATGACATTTTGATCCAATGTGACCTTTTGTGTTCGACGCATCCAACCTCCAAGTCGAATTGCCTTGACAATCAGGGAAAAAACATTTGTTGGTTTTGTTGTGCACGTATTCAGCTGTGAATTCACTTTGGAGATGGTGTGCTGGCAGTTTCCAGCCAACTCGACACTCATCGCAACGCTATGAAGCTGCTCAGAATGTGCTGAGCTGAGTTCTTGCCACGAAGCTGCAACATCTGTACTTGCAGAAACCTTCGTTCGCTTGCACGAAACATGTCTGTTTGTTGATCACGCCCATGCTCACACATCAAAAGCATCCACAATTTGCAACTGGATTGAAAGTTTAGCGTTGTGAGCTGAAACGTTTCAGGAATTGCGGATATTCGTCGGCAAAGCACGAAAGTTATCTTTAGATCTGACTGGGTGTCGGCGAACAAACTTTGAAAAGAGAGAAAACGAGCTTTTTACCAAGGCTGGATGTTTCTTCTTGCGGATGAGGATACAGTTGTGAATTTGTTCCACTGAGAGTACGAGTCAACGTCAAAAACAACGAATGGTACACGGTTTCGGTGAGTTTGACAAGCAGCTGTCGTTTTTCTCTGATTTTCGCGCATCTGCCCTGTTGATGTCATTTCGAGTTCGTGAGAACACTGTCTGCACTCACACGGCAAGGGAATTCTCGTGGAATTTTGTGAAACAAGCCTGATCAGAAAAAAGATCTTTTGGAAGTTGTGAGTTCCTTCGTGCCATGGACACATCCTTGCCCAGGACTGCGACTGCTGTGGTTGTTGTTTGATGGCTGTTCCTTGGAGGGTCAGATCAGGGAATTGGTGGTGATGCTTGGTGGGGGGGGGGCAAGGGGTCCAACAAAGGCAACACTTTCACTCGAGTTTAGAACAAAATAAAGGAGGCGTTAAGACTTGCTTCCGTCGCAACCGGCACGATTACTCATTGAAGGATCTGGAGCTCCAACGTCACGTCTTATCACAACTACTTTGCCGTGAACTATAAATACAGGTACAGAAAAGCAAAGAAGCTGGAGTTCCGTGCAGGTCGTGAAAAAAACTTGCACTTCCTTGAGCTTTCCTCGCCGCCAGCACCACAACCTGATTCAAATCAGTTCACCGACCGACCAACCCAGATGTGTTGATCCTTTCACACAGATAGCCATGTGAACCTTCCGGATGTCTGTGCATCGTTTCCTCCCAACAGGCAAAATCGGAATCTATATTTGTGTTGCCCTCAACATTACAGGTTCAATTGCATTGCTTGGACGCAAAATTTGCTGCAGTGCAGTGTCAAAAATTTGAACAGAAATGGGTTGAGACACTGAACGATCACGCCTTCCAGCGTCAACAGCTGAGAGCAAAAGGTAGCGGAATGAAGAATTGGTTGCTATCTGTTGCTTTTGGTTTCAAAAAAGTGCGAAGAGTTGTGAGTCTGTTCTTTTGGAAGACGGGAGCATCGAACACGAGTACAATTCGTTGGAAGGAACCTGACGGGCCCAAATGTCTTCACACACAGCAGAAAGTACGCGAATTCTGTGGCAGTGCAGCACGAAAGCTGCTGCACGCAAGGTGTCTGGCTGAAGTCCAGGATAGATACCGGGTGGGTCTTGTGCCAGGAAACATTCCTCGAAATAGAGCAGTGTTTACTCACTGTAATATTTTCCATTCACTTTGGATCCAGGGGAAAAAACAGGCGAATCTGTCTCCCTCATCTAAACAAAACGCGCGCGTGTGGTGGATAAGATCTGTTCATGTGCGCGTGTGTGAGTGCACGTGCAAGCGAAAATTGTGTCAATTAGAAAAACAATTCGCGCCTGTGTCTTTTTCGTGCTCAGGCTCACCGGCGTCCTGTGACGATCTGCGAATACTGCCAGTATACGAGACGGTAACAATTCGAAGTCTCCTGAACTTTTTCACACGCGCCGACTTGCTGTGGCGTTGGCGCAGGAAGGCGCACAACTTGGTCCAGTTCTGAAAGTTTCTCGTCACGCCAGATCAGAGTACATGTCCCTGGGAGGCTACTCTCCCCTCCTCCCTGCAACATGGAACTTGAACAAAAGTCTGGCGCGTTTCCGACGTGGCGCATGTCTGCACTGCAAAGTGTTCTTGTGTTCTTGAGCAATGTGTCGTTGGACACCAATCGAAGAAGCAACACGAGGGAAGTGAAGCGTGGCGTCTCTCGTACTGCTTGTCATGCAGCGTTGCAAAATCAAAACCTGACTTACCACTGACCGAACACTCACATCTTTTCATTGCAGAAAGCAGCACGATGGCGCAGACCAAGTTGTTCGGGAAGGACCTGAGCGCCTACGACGACATCAACGTGGACGAGCTGCTGCTCACCCTCACCGAGGAGCAGATCGACGAGCTCGGCCAGGAACTCATCGATCCCGACGTAAGTGTTGGCCACCGTGATTCAAATTGGTGACCTGGCAGCGCTGGGTGGTTGTCGTGTGAAAACGCTGTGGTATTCAGGCGTTTCAAACGTACCGTAAAATCCCGCGTATAAGACCCCTTTTGATGCTCAAAAATCAATGCCAAAAATAGGGGGTGGTCTTTTACGTAAGGATTTGACTTTTTAAGCATATGGTCGCCTGGAGGGCCGTGTACCACATACTTAATGTAATCACCATCAGTCTGTATGTCCGTCCATATGTGTAAAACGGGTCTTGGGGGGGGTAGACCCG
>JAAUXT010008817.1_pt1 | contig 49723 bp, 43 predicted proteins | sample 7278171 | NCBI WGS metagenome assembly JAAUXT01 (sample SAMN14350112, study PRJNA611818) | marine sediment metagenome | isolation source: surface marine sediment (1.8m) | place: French Polynesia: Moorea | collected 2018-08
ACCATTTGTGACCAACTCCAACTACATGACTTGAGAAATACCTGCCATCAGAACTTGGATATTTGGATTGATAGATATTCAAAACTCACTCAATCCAGAATCTTAAACACCACTGAGTACCTTTGGCAGCCGCCAGCGGCAGAAAGCGTGCTGACACCAGATTAAGCTGGAGACAAAGAGGACAGGTTCCCTGCGGATCATGAACGAACACGAATGTGTCCGCTTTGATGTGCTGTCCCTCAAGGCGGGGAATCAAGCCGTACAAGGAACCATCACCCACCGCGGGTCAAACAGAAAACTGAGCACCAGGGTCACTGTTCACGTCTGCAGCAGGCCAAGTGGGGATCTCGCTCTTACAGCCTTCAACAGTTCGTGACAGGGTGTGAGTCACACAAGAGATTCGTATCGAGTGCTTGCAAAAACTGTGTTTGAAGATAGAACTGCGACAGTCGGCCAGACTGCGTGTGCACAGTTGAGATCATCTCTGACAGATCATCCTTTCTCCGTTTGCAGTGCAGCCAACCAGCCACGACGCCACCTTTCTGTGAAGACCATGCACTGAGCATCACAAGCACGTAGCACCAAAACTTGGCAGACCTTTCTTTTGGACATGTACAAGCGTACAGAGGGAAACAGCGAGCTTTTACACCAGGAACAGTACGAAGCCAAAGAACACCAGTCTCTCCAGCCGAAACCAGGTCGGACAACACCAGTCACTGCGGTGTGCCAATTCGAGCTTGACTGCAGAATTTCTTGACACGCTTCATATTTTCCTGCTTCAAGGGCCACAAATAAACACCGGGATCTGTCCGCAACATACGTAGTTCGTTAGTTAGTCCACGGCACCACAGCACAACTCTTACTTGTTAGCAGAACCAGAAGGTTGTCAATTTTATTTGTTCAGTTTTCTTCTTTTGTTTTTGATGTTTCAGCACATCGTTCTGATTGTTCCTGCTCGTTCCATTTCAGCACAAAGCACGAGTAATTACACACTTCTTTGACATGAATCGATATTTGGCGTCTTGTTCTCCGTCAAGCTTTTTGTTGATCGCCGTTACACATATAATATCACACATCTTGCAACCAACCACCGTAACTTTCAAAAATTGAGAATTGCACATAAAATTCGAGCTCTGTCAAACAGAGAATCTGGTTGCAAAATATCTGTCTTCTGTTGTGCAGCAGGATGTTTTCACAAAAAGGGCAGTAAAATTGAACAAAAGTTTGGCTTTATCATCCTCGGTTGGTCTCTTGATTTGCCTTCGCCTGGCACAAGCAACAGTTGTACTGCAAATCCTGACACACAAGCACAACCGAGGCACAGATAGTCAGCTGCATGGTTGTGTCGATCCAAGCAGCAGACTGTGAAGAAAGCAAACAAAGCTGCAAGAAAAGCAGCAGCGAAGTACATGTACGTGGATCGTCGTGAGTAAAAGCGGAACTCCTCAGTTCTTAAGGCACAGAGAAGGGGCTCCTTTGCTGTTCATGCGAGTCAACTGGAAAAGGCATTCCCCGACAGGATACCAGAAGCAGACTGGATATCTGATGAGGTACGCGTTAGCGACACGCTCACACACAGAGTCAGGATGACAAAAACTGTGCTCGTAGAACGGAGAAGAGCTCATCACTTTCCAGCTCCGGTGTATCTCCTGCAGCACACAACACCGTTGAAGTAAGTCCACTGGGGAGCTCTTCCGGCAGGCCTCCAGTTGTCATAGCACTCCCTGTCATTGGCGCAAATCAGATCAGGCCGACCTGAAGAAACAAACAGACTGACGGTTCGGGGAGTAATTCGACTTTGAAGAAAATTGTGCCAGGAGCCTTTGCACGTTCCTGGGTTTCGGTGGTGAAATGTTGATTCATGTGTTTCCCCCAGGATTGAGTTGATTTGTACCGGTGTAGCGAAATGGCCAAACACCCCAAATGAGGAGGCACGGGTGTCTGGCCATTTCTGTTGGCCATCTGCCCCCCACCTGAAATGGCCAAACACCCGTGTCAAAAATTAGGGGTGTCTCCTCATTTTGTTTCACCGGTACTGTGTGTCAAGGCGCTTTGCTTTCATCCAAAGCTCCAGGAGAGAAGGGTCTCGCCATCACCCAGCCTGATCCGACAAAATGGTCCAATGCGTCTTCAACAAACAGAAGGAACTCGGAACCTTGGCTGACGTCAGCAGCAAGGACCTAAGGTTTGCAGAACTATCTTTGTCGGGGCAAGTAAGTTGCTTGTGTGTTCTGAACGGTTTTTAGACCTTCTCTAAGCTTCTCTGCCAACATCACCAAAGTCAGACTGAAGACCAGAGAATCGAACGTACTTGGGACAACGGTTGGTGGTCCTGATCGAGGGTTTCTTCTGCAGCAGAGCTCGTTGTCGCCTCTGTAGAACCATTCCGGGTTTCCTCCAGCTGACCGCCAGTTGTCATAGCAATCCTGGGCATTCCCACAAATGACCCCTGTGGACAACAAGGATCACCAACAGTCCTCCAGCAAAACAGGTCAGCTGACGACGAGATGAAAATTTCGTGACAAAATTGCAGCAATAGTGGCTTCGTGCCCTTGTGAAGAGAAAACGTTGCTCACCAGAGGGAGGTCCCGGTGGTTGTACAGTTGGAGGTCGGAACGGTGTTGGGGGCCGGGTCGGTCTCGTGGTCCGAGTCCAGATCGGAGGCCGGGTCAGCCACGGCGGCAGTGGAGGTTGGGTCGGTCGCGGAGGTTGAGTTGGCTCTGGAGGATCTGGAATTTGAGTCGGTGGTGGAGGCGGTGGAGGCTGTGGAGGTCCTGGAGTCTGACCATTCCGCAAAGGTCTCAGGCAGCAATTGTCCAGCTTGAAAGAAAACATTTTGCTCTTACAGCGCATCGCATTCGGTGGAGAAAAGTGACTGAACTCCGAATAGGTGTTGTTGTGACACCAAACGAAGAGAGGAGCAAAGTGCCAAGGAACCACAAACGATCGAACCACAAGCAAATGAGGACAACTCCGTCATTTTTCAAATCTCTGGTATTTTGTGTGCGTCCAAGACGTTGGGTGAGGAGACGGACTCACCAGCGGAATCATCCAGTTGGCCCCGCCAGGTCCGTACTCGCGCTCACACGTTGAACGGTCGGCGCACACGACTTCGCTCTCTGCGTCCAAACCGACCCGCAGCGCACCGGGCTCAGCTACAAAGACAGGTTTCCCCTCAAAAAGTCAAATCCTTCCTCTGCACAGAAATGCGACACATGCCGCAAGGACACAATGTTTTCCTCTGATCAAGGAGACTTGTGATCGTTCTGAGACGACGGAATACCAGCGTGAAATCTTACCTAGGAAGCGACATTGTCCACTCGTCATCACGATGTTATCCACAGCTATTTGACCAGAGAAACTCGGTCGGTCGTTGCTGGCCGAGAAGCGAAGCTGAGTGACGCTGGGAGGCACGTTCACGGCGACTTTCACCCACGACCCAGAAGACACCACTGCTGCAAAGTTCCACAGGAGTATCTCCGCTTTACGAGCAGGCGATCGCGTGTGACATCCGCAACGTGAAAAAGTCTACTTCGATGCATTCGCAAGTTCGAACTCGACAGATATGGTTGCTCGGTCAGTCCACATGTTTGCCAATTCAGCAGCCTTGCACTGAACGCAAACAGCGTACAGATGTGCTCAATTGAAATCCAAGTGAGGTTGGTTGGTGTTTTTCATCAAGGAAGGGGCTGAAGAGATTTCGAGTGGAAGATATTTTCGTTGGTTTGTCTAGTGGCAATTGCGGCTCACCCTCCAAGTTCTGCGACAATACGGGAAATATTTGATGTGTCCCACAAGAAAACAGCTACACACCAATCCGGCTGCTCCATAGCTGAGCGCGAGTTTGACTGAGCAGCTCCAGTCTCCCCTCCTGAGTGTCAGTGATGAAAACCCTGCAATGGACAAACACAAGTCCAGGGAAATCAACCTTGTTGAAATGTGCAAAACGATGTCAAACTTTGTCGATTTGGCTTTTCAGTGAAAAGACACATTTGAAAATACAATTCAAACCGGACCTGAACCTGACGCAATATTGATCGGCAAGAAATGTGGGACTTTGCAGCGAAGACGAGACGAATGATGTGGTCTGACTGACGTATGCCCATTGACCTGCGAATGGAAGGGCGAATGAAACACCAGCAACTCTTTCACCTTGAAAACCTGCTCTGGAAACTGATCCCTTGACCCGACTTGAGTTTGACGCACTCTGCACTCGTAAACGCAAAAGATCTAACGTTCGGTTTTTGGCTGAGCCTTTCGGTGAGCCTTTCCTCAAAGCCAAAACCTTGTGACAACACCAAAATGTACGAGTACTTGCATTTCATCTGGTATCAAGGTCCGGCAACACATTGACTAAATATTTTTCTTTTTGTTGAAAACGCAAAAAGTGCATGTTGCATCTTCTCTCCGCATGAGGCTCGCTCACCGTCTCCAGACTGTGAGTTCGTTGACAGCTGCCAGGAAGGCGCGTCCAAGGTCCGGAAAGCGCACATACTCCCTTCAAAGTGGCATCGCACCAAAGCTGCGACACGAAAAGTCTTCGCTCATTCAACATTAAGCTTTCAGCAACATTTCTAGGCCAAACATTCATCGTACAGCACGTACCTGGGACGCAGGAGGGACGTTTGTCCCAGTCTCGGAACTGCAGACACTGTGCTGCGCCCTCGGTGACGAAAGTGAAACCTGGTGGAAACCAAAGGCAAACCAAAGACATGTTTGTCACGGTCTGGCATTCGTTTAGCTCGAGACTCCGATTCTTGATGCTACTGAACTCATTCCGTTGAATTGTTGAAATTTTACCCGGGTTGCAGGCAAATTGAGCGACGCCTCCCACAGGATAACGTAGTTGCCGATCCACGAGCCGACCGTTGAAGGGCTCCGGTGGTGTGTTGCACCCTCCTTGATCACAATAAATTCCCAACGCCAAGTATCAGATACCTCTGCGATTACAATTCACACAGCCAACATGAATCCGAATCCCAACAAACCTCACCTGTAATTTGACACCGTCCAGAACTCATTTGCAGATCGTCAATTCTGATTTGTCCTCCAGTTCGCAGGAAATTCACGGCGACGACGAAGAGAGCGGAAGCGCTGGATGGAACGTCAACAGTGACCGTCTCCCAACGGGCAATGGGCAAAACTGCAAAAATGAAACCAGATTCTTCTGTGTTTGTCGACTCTGCACCTCAGCAAACCAAAAACAATCTGTCCATTGGGAGCATTTTTTCCAAAGGAAGACGCTCACTGCCCATGCTGCTCCAGACAGCGTTGTAGTTTTGATCTCTGATGGTCACACTGCCCTGCCCTGGATCGCTGGCGTAAGCCCTGCAACAACAGCGAAGTTCGTTGGCAAGGAACGTTGTAAAATTTACACCGAATCCAAATCTCGAACTGACGCACATCTGCAATTTCACAGAGGGAAAGTTGAATCGTCTTCAGATGAAAAATTTGTCCATATTTCACGCGCGTTTGTTGTGCTGACTCAACGCAAAGAACCTGAACGTGGAAGCCTCTCGCACCTGAACGTCAAACAGTACTGGCGCTGCCCACTGAATCTTGGGCTCATCAGGTGCGCCCTCACAAAGCTGTTCGACTGATCGAGAGACACATAACTTCCTGCAAAACGAAGAGGACTGTTCAAAACATGTTTTATTGATCCCAAGTTCTGCAAACAAACTCGCTTGTTTGTAAAAGCGGCAGTCAGTCGCTCACGGACCAGAGCCCAGAAAACTGCACACGTACCTGTCCGGACCAGTTGCCACTCGGTGTTTGGTGCGGCAGAAAGAACTCTTCGGAAGTTGCAGAAGTCCAATGAGAAGTCACATCTGAACACGTCTGGTGAAGGCTCTGAAAAGCTTACACTTGCTGTCACTCCGCTGACCAAATGGACAATTCACAAAACCACTTTGTCCCCACACCAAAAAGTTTCAGGGAACATCACTTGACGTTTCAGTTTTGTCCTTGCAAAATTTACCTGGCCCTGGCCCTGGCCCTGGCCCTGGCCCTGGGCCTGGCCCTGGCCCTGGGCCTGGCCCCGGACACGGTGGAACGTTGCAGGTCCGTGGACACGCTGAGCGGACGATCGGGGCGTCACAGGAGCTTCTGTACAGATCGCACCACCAGACCTCGTCCTCGCACGACGAAGATCCGACGTTATCTGATGGACACAGACACAGAAACTTCAGTTGTTGCCGCGCTCGACGTGGACACGAAATGAGTGGGCGGCAACACGTACATCGGCGGAAATCGTCTCGAAGCGCACACTACACAGTTGAAACGTACGGACTCGAAGCCTGAGCCACAAATGTTGGGCTTTCACGAGTTTTGTCACATGCTTCTGCTGGAATGTGTTGCTATCACTGCAACAACTACTTCCACGATACATCGCGTTACACTGTCTGACAAGACCCCCCCCCCCCCCGCGCAGTCTGCTTTGCCACCAAGGCTTCCGAACCTCTCCGGAGTCAGTGTTCTGATTCTATGAGTTGCATGGTCAGCAAGAAGCACTTCCCAACCTACTCAACGCAGAGAAATGAGATAAATTCAAAACTCAGTGGGATTGTACACACCAGGGATGCACCGGGGGTTCGACCCTTCCCAACGGACCAGGAATGGGCCACCAAGTTGGCAGGTCCGGGTGGGGTTGTTTCCTCTCATCATCGTGAACCGGTCATTGCAGGTGAACCGCACGGTCTCCCCGCAGAGCAGGTCTCCGGTGCGCACGCTGTTTTCCACGAAGCCAGGATCAGGGCACCTCAATCCTGCCAATGAGATCACAAACTTTGCTGAGCATTTTCACTCTCATTTTGCTCTTGCAGCACCAGTTTGTTTGCCCTTTTTCCCTTGAAGAATACGAGTACCCCGGTCCAGTTTTTGCGCTTGAACAAAGTGCCAAAATGTGTTCGTTGTTGATGGAAAACTCACGAGTGCAAGTTGGTGTGTTCTCCCATCTTCCTGATTGCAGGCACCTGATGGTGCCACCTCCACTGTAGCAATCGGAACACCTGTAGGTGACTGTGGAACCGACGACGTAGACACCTCTGATGGAAATGCCACCCAGCCGTTGGGCGTTGGCCACAGTCGGAGGTAGACCACAACCTGAAGCTGACAGCAAACTGCAGGTGAATCACACCACCTTCTGCAAAGGCGATTGTGCCTTGTTCTCTGTGAGACTGACTCCGTGTCTATGTCTTCATGTTTCTGGAGCGCGCACCAATAAGATGGGATGTTTGGTCACGGCCCAAGGAAGGAGAGCACAATCCACACAACACAGGACAAAGTGAAGCTGCTCAGGGCAGCATGAACCGCAAACAGATGAAGCAACAACTGCAAAGTCACATGCAGCAAGGACTGGGTCAAAGAATTGAAAACTACACGCTGGCATGAAGCACGCAACACCAAAGACCCTCTTCTTTCTGAACAGAGAAAACTGAAGGGTCTGTGTCAATAGTCAACACGCTCAATTTATGAGAATCGAAGGCGTTTTACTTGGAGGTCGAGTTGGTGGTTGAGTTGGACCGCACTCCCGGTAGACACCAGAGTCGCTCGGACACCAGCACGAGCACGTCTTGCCCACAAACCCCTCTTGTGGACAGGTAAGCGGAGGGCAACGAGCTGCAGAACACACAGAAAATGTCTCAAAGGGCAGGACAGATTTTCCATCTGATAGTTTCCCCCTGCAGTTCAACATATCCAAGGTTTTTTGTTGGCTACTTGGACGATAGAAAAAGAATGACCTTCGCTCTTGGAGGTCAGATTTGAACGCACCAGCACAGTTGTACATGATATTGACAACTTCAATATCTCTGAAGCTGAGATCAGTAGCAGTGCCAATGACGTCCTGGAAATCAGGATCTCTCGTCAGGATTGTTGTTTGGCCATTGGCTGAGAAAAACTGAAGAAAAACCCATGAATCTTGAGACAACATCTGTTGCTATGTTACCGCATATTTGTCACAAGGTCCCAATTAATCGATGCCACTCACACTCTTCCCGTAGTGCATGATGGACCTGTAGTCGTACGGAACTCTTCTGCTGTCTATTGTTGACCTCGTGCGAAACTGCTCGTGGTTCCGTCGGTCCACGTTGCTCCATTCAATCACAACGAACTGGTCTCTGTCTGGTCGGGACTGTTCGTGATACAGACCGAGGGCGTGTCCAATCTCGTGGAGCACGACCGATTTCTGCAAAGAAAACGAAGGCAGAAGTGCGTGTGCCAGCTACGAGTACTTCCTTTCAGAAAGAAACACAACCGCAGGCCCTCTACCTCCAGCTTCACATCAGTTGGTCATGTCTCTGAATTATCCTTGTGCAATGCGTCTTGCACGCAGGATTTGGAGAACAGCGAGCTCCTTGTTTCGCAACACGGGACTTGCTTGCGGGTGTCTGCACCCACACGTCTCTGTTACTCACCACGCGACATTGACGTCCAAGGGTGATGTTGTTGACTCCGATTTGGCGCCCAACGTATGATGAGCATCTAGAAATTTATGCAGCATCACAATATAGTCGTGGTTTTCCCCCAACAAAACCTGACAGGTAGGAAGTGATTTGGAGGCGACGTTATTTCCAACAGTTGAAAAGTCTAGTTTCAGATTTACGTCATGGTGCAGAAGGCACAGTCTGTTGACCCACCCGTATCCATTCTGAAAGAGGATGTAGCTTGGAGCGGTTCTGTCCTGAACGAAAGAGAGGCAGGTGTAGGTTTCCCACGTGTCTATTGCCTCCCGAATCACCCGCTCATCAGCCAACGCTGTAATATTATTTCAGGTTGCTGGCACTTTGCGTCGGGGTTTTGGAAGACGATACGCTTTGAGTCGTGTTTTTGGCACACCGTTTCCTAACTCAATGGTTTAATTTCAGCAGCGAGGACTCGTGGTGAACTCACAGAAGAAGGCGAACGGTGAGAGGTCGTACGGAATCACGTTGCTCCCCCATCCCGCGAACGCTCCTCTCAACGCTGCACGTTTTCCACGTCTCCTTGCAGTGAAAACCGGACGCATGCATCGCACAGCACAAGTTGGTTGATTTCATGTCTTTGATCGCTTACGCCTTCGTTCACCAAGCGTTGTTGTTTGGGTCAGACCAAAGTCAAAAAGCATCACGTCCGTTTCCTACGGGGTGAATCCACACAGGGTTTTGTTGCTTGGTTGATCTCTGTCGGGGCAAAGACGTGCCGTGCCGAACGGCCTGGCAGGTCAAAATGTTCAAAGATTTCCGCCACACTTGCAGAATTTTTTTTGCGCTATTTGGGAGAAGAGAACAAAATCCGACGTGGAGCCTTCCCTCCCCACGAACAGCGTCTGTTTGCTCAATGCGCAAAACACCCGCCGATGCAAAAACACGTGGATGGTTTGAAAAATTGTGTGCACCTGCAGCGCAAAATTGAAGGGTAAGAAACTTTTCGGGGGCAGAGGCATTCCCTTGCCCGGTGGATCCCCTCTATTCATTGTGTACACAATGTTCAGGTGCGTCACCCCGTCTCAGACCAAAAAAGTTCAACAAGGAAGAAGATTTTTTGTCTTCAGGTCAAGGGGTCGATCTTTATCAACATGGGACACAAGAACGAACCAAACAAGGACTGTTTCTGTCTTCGTGTTCTCCAACCTACCGATTTCCAATTCGTTCCACAATATCCAGTTCATTGGTAACCACGCCAGGATTGACATCCGGAATCCCTGAAGCAAGTCGTGTGTCAGAAGATCTGTCCTTGCGAAGAGTGCTCCGACGTTATGGTTACATGTATCTTGTCATTCCCTTGTTCGAGAAAAACTTGCGGCCAGTGCTCGTATTCGCAGGATTTCTCAGATGTTTTGTCAGTTTACTCACCTCCTCCGCCGCTGTCGTAACGTCTGGAAACTGAAATATTTTTTTCAGGTCATTGCAAACAAAAATTCTGTGATTTCGGGTGAAATTTCACAGTGGAATCGCTGTGCGTTATGATTCATTTTGACTTGTAGGTGTTGCGTCGCACGGAAAAAATCGACGCAACGCCACAACACAGCTCGTCGATACACATACGCCGAACGAACCACCGTTCCACCACCCTGCGGCCACAAAGCCTCTCGTATACGTGACCTCATTGTGCTGGAAGTGAGTTCACACAGTGTGGTTCCTGTTCAATCAGACAACACTTTGCTTGAGCAAAGGTCTCAAAAAGTCATTGTGCGACGTATGGTTTCACAGAAACCATTTTGCAGCGTTTGTGAACTCTTACATATGAAACTGTCCTGAAAACACACAGAGAGGCACAGACCATATGGAACAGTGACAAAGCTCTATGCGGTTTGCAGATTGGTAACGCACGTCAACTGACGCCACAATGGGATCCCGTGCTGAAATGACGTCATTCGTGAAATTTTGACGGCGACGGCACCAAAGTGAAAGCCCCTAAACTCACGCCCAGCATTTCTGATGATCTGGTCGATGGTGGGCTGGGCTGAGACGAAGCGACATTGAAGAATCTGCAGAGAAAGACAGCTTCACTGCCACACACACAAATTCTTTTTTCACTTCCTCAGTGGTTTCTGCGTGCAAGAATCGGCATACTTTCTCCACCCAAAACAATGGTAGTTCGTTGATTTTTGTTGCAGGTTGACAGGGCAAAGGAAACAGAAAATGACAAGTTTACCAAAAGAAGTAGAATCCGCAGTTGTAAATCCATGTGTTATCGAGAATCCGGCGGAGCGTCCCACTCACGAGTGCGTTCAAGTTTAAGTGATGGTTGAAATTGAACGGAAAAGTAGATTCGATTGAAATGCAAATTTCTATTCAAGTCAATATTCTTCCGGATAACGCTACGATAGAACGAGAACATTCTCGCAGCACGAAATTGAGTTTGGAGATGTCACGTGTACTCTTTTTCTAACAGTTTTTGAGGGCTGGATCCGTGGGTTTGTGTGAGCCACGGTGTGCGTTTCATTTCGCTCAGAAATGAACCCTGTCTTCCAAACTGTGAGTGTGTGTGCGCACAAACGTGACCAGTGTCCATGTTCTGGGGAGTTTCTCATTTCCCTTCTTGTGTCACGTGCTGCGGGATTGTGACAGGGACCTGGGTCAAGCGAACTGAGCCAGCTGAAAACAACCATCCGTCCAGTGGTTGGATGCGCGACACAGCAACATGTATGTGTCTGGACACATGGTCGGTCTGGGTATTATTTTCTCCTACAGCAGATAGCCGTGCTGGCCCTCTTCTGTCGTCGTTTTGTCACTGCTCAGAATTTGCGAAGTTTCAACAAGGGCAACACCTTGTTCACCGTCATACGGGTTGTGGACAAACACTCATGGTGTTGTCCCATTGGAGCAAGTTCCAAATGGGCCATGGGCTAGGTGTGATGAAGGGAAGAACAGAAACAAAAAGTCTGCGCTATCAACAAAATTTGCCAATGGAGCCAGCTGATCTCACTGTTGCCAATTCAAGAGGCGTCAGTATGCAGAACGGATTTTTCTTTTTGTTGCATTCCATCAGTCATGTAGCGACTGCATCGCACGAGTGAACAGGAAGCGACTCGCTGCGAGAGCAAATCGTGTAGAGCACTCGTGCACGGAGGCTCAACCCTCGTGAACCTGTCACGTACAAAAAATGGAAACTGCGAGGATCACTGCCACGGTCTGTCGGATTGTGGCCTTGGGGCAGGAGGTACCGGAGTGTGACTCTGACTGCGTGACTGGAGCCGTCAACTTTTTGTGCCTGAGCTGAGTGGAGGTTGATGTTTTCGTGCAACGTTCCTCTTTGAGTCACAAGAGTGACCTCTTGGTTCCACGGTTCGTCAGAGCTTCGATAAATTCAATTTGAAGACACAAGGAATGTACCTGGCGCCAATAAGCGTTTATTTGAATCAGCTTCTCCTGAAAAGAAATGTCCTGAACATTCAAACCAGAAAACAAATATGGGTTGTTGAAAAACGGACGCACGTACAATATAACACACACAAGCGCCATTTTTTGAACCTGAGAAGAACACATCTGTTCACAATTTTTTGACAAAAGTTATTTTATCCGAAGTCGACGCACCTGGCTGTCTCCACAGATGTTGCTTGGTGCAACATGTGGTTTGAAGCGTTGTTGAGGGTTTCAAATCTTCATTGTTTTTGCAAAACACGGCACAATGTGACATTGACAGATCACTGTTCACTTTCGATCGTTTGTCCATCTAAGAAGCGCAAAAAGCACTGTTATGAGGCTCGTGCACTCCACCCCACTCCGAAAACCAAATGTTTGACTGCAAAGTCGAAAGACAGTTCAACACAATTTTCTGAGGCATCACGTTGGTAGATTTGCATCGATGGTTGATTTTGATTTGTGCACGAGCTTCTGCAGTGTGGCCAGGTTGAAGTCCTCACAGAATCAAGGTTGAGGTCCCTGGCCTGACCCTGGACGCCTGTTGCAACACAAAGTCCCGGAGGCGTCGTAGAACCAGTCAGGACTGTTTCCCGCCAGTGAGGCCCAGTTGGCGTAGCAGCGCATCGTGCTTCCGCAGATGGGACCTGAACCTGAAAAAGAGCTTTGTCACACAACTTGCCAACACGTTCCCAGAGTGTATCATTACGTGGTTTCAAGTCTCAGTGACACTTGTTTCCAAACTGTCGCTGAGCAATCCCTCATTTCTCGTGGCAATAAAGAAGCCCAAGTGATTGTTGTGCTTCGCGTTGTCTCAACATGTGGTTTGAAGCGTTGTTGAGGGTTTCAAATCTTCACTTGTTTTTGCAAAAAAACGGCACAAGTGTTGTTCTTCACCTGCAGCAAAATCAGTCACAGGCTTTACTAGCACAGCACAGGTCCACTTTCAAGTGCTAAACAGGAAAAAGAAGCACACCTGGTTCTGGTGCTCCGCGGCCCTGCCCATTCGCTGGACCCTGTTCATTCGCTGGGCCCTGTCCAGGCGATGGGCCCTGTCCAGGCGATGGGCCCTGTCCAGGCGACGGGCCCTGTCCAGGCGATGGGCCCTGTCCAGGCAACGGGCCCTGTCCAGGCGATGGGCCCTGTCCAGGCGATGGGCCCTGTCCAGGCGATGGGCCCTGTCCGGCTGCTGGGCCCAGTCCAGGCACTGGGCGGAACCACGGTGCGCGGCCAGGCCCAGACGGCTCTGGATCCATCGGCGGCAACACGCAGCAATTCGTCCGCTGTTGAAGAGAGTGCACGTCGTGTCGTGGTCAGCACACAACGAACACACGACACGCACATTGGGATCATACGGAAAATGAGTCATCCCCTGGGATGACGCATGCAGATGTGATACCTGTGGCAGCCACATGACTTCACGACCTTGGGCTCGTTCGCATGCAGCGCGGTTGTCGCACAGAATCTCATTCTCTGCGTCTAGACTTATGTCGGGAGGGGTTCTTCTCTCGAGTCTCGTTCCGCCGTCGGTCGCCTGAACCTCGTCTGGAAAAGAGTTCAGACCAAACAAATTCTTTCAATGTTACAAACTAATTTGGGGGAAATAATGTGACCAAACGTTGTTACGAGGTATATTCATTTGAATATGACAAACCTACTTTTTAGGTGATTGAGAAGGTTGCACTGTTGAAGAACGCTCAATTTTTTTTGAGCAACCGAAACAGGGTGACCAAAACAAATCACCTGCAGGCATCATCCACCAAAAGTATGTGTACAGCAGTTTCATGGTGAAGATAAAGGTCCAATTGGGATCTTTTGGGATTTTTTGGTTGAATTTGGGTTGAGGATAATGTACAAGGAAGGAAAATATGAAGTTAAGATTTTTGGGTTCTTTAGGTTGAAAATTTAGAATTGGAAGGGCTGAAAATTTGGGACATGGTTGAACAAACTCATCCATATCTCAGAAAGTATAAATATTTGGTGAAAGAAGTATTTTGATAAAATATTGTGTATTGATTTGAGTGTTTGAGTGGTTGTGTTTGGTTTAAGATTTTCAAAAAAAATTTCATGGTTTTCTTGAAATATCAGATTTTATGAAAGTGTCCAAAATAAACATCATGGTGATTTGAGGGGCTTTCCCAATGCCATCAAAAAATTTGGACTGTTCATTTCGAAACTAAATCTCTTAGGAGCCTACATCATGCTCAGTTTTGATGGACCCAAGAGAATGGAAAGTTACACAACTGAAAAATAAAAAAAAAGCTCCCTTAAAACAAATATATGAACCCAACTCTGTTCCTACCCATTTTGAATAGTTTCCTAAAGTTTCAAATTTATATGCCTTACTTTTTCATTTAAAATTCACAAAAAAATCCCCAAAATTTAACAATGTTATGCCTGATTTCATGTAAATGAACCCAACTCTCACCCAAACTACTTTTTTGGCAATTTCTCTTTTCTGATGATGTGCAGACCACACACAAGTGGTCCCAAAGCATTATTTTTATTGAAGTCTTTGGTGCAGAACAAACCTAATTTGGCACTCTTGGCTTCAGTCTTCAGTTTGACTTTCAAGTTTGTTTCTTCATCAATGTGAGAAAATTTTCAAAAATAACTAAAGCTAAAGTTGCGCAAAGGAGTGACACTACTTTTGTCAGAGCAGTGGTTTGAGTCTTGCTGAGACAGTGACAACCTTGGACAAGACATGTGTGGTGTACTCTGAGATCCAGATTCCTCTTTGGCTCAACAAATTTGTGGGGGGGTGACAGGTGCACTGAGGACTAACAGTGCCCTGGTCACCCACTGAAGAGGACCCCTGCAGCTGTTAACCAGGTCAGAGAAGAACTTTTGGGTGACAGGAAGAAAACTGTGGGGCAAACTGCATCTGCTGTTGGCATTTCTGTTGAATCATCACATCGTGTCCTGCACAAGGATTTGGTTTTGAAAGAACACGCTCACTGAATACTGCACTTGATGACCTCACCCCAAATGCAGATAAGGGTAGCAATGTGCAGAGCAACACTGCAAATGCTTGGCTGACACAGTGCATGGATAGGGGAGGGGTGTCCCCCAGATCAATGTTGTGGGACCCCTCTCCCCTTCCCCTCCCCATGACCACCCATATGCATGGACAGGAGTAGGGGAGGGGTCCCACACCTCAACTTTCAGGTTCTCACTGTTGGCAACAGTGGGTCTTGAGGGCAAAGCTGTGGTGCTAATTTTTCCTGGAGCTGTCCCATAATACCTCCAAAGGGTTGGAAATCAGACCCCTTCTGGGTTGGCCTTATGGATGGCTTGTGAGGTCAAGTGACTGAAAGTGCAGCACAATATTGAAGGCACTGGGTACCCCATGACAAAGCTTTACAAGTGACTTGAGGAAGGCCCAAAGTGTGTTTTTCAAAAAAAATTGAACTGAGCCATGCATACAGCAACCTTGCCTTGTCACTTTGGTAAGGATTGTGTTGTGTAATGCAAGTGCGCACAAGTGAATGTTGCGAGTGACACAAACTATATGTGCACATATTGCATCAGACGACCTTGGGTGTGACCCAATGATGCAACCTGTGTGCAAGCACCAATGTCCTCCAAACATTGGGATGCATGAATCATAATAATGAGCATTATACAATATTGTGTATAAAAACCATGTGAGGTATAAATAAAGAGAACGCGACTGACTCAGGGCAGTTGCCTGAGATAAACCTGGACTGATTGATTGATTGATTATTGTGCACTGTAAATGTATTTGTACTTCTTGATTGCATTGCTTGGATTTGGCATAATAAACCCAAGGCTGTTGGTACAACAGACTGAAGCCAAGATGAACTGGTTTGAGTATGGTTTATAAGAGCGTGGTAAGGTTTGGTTTGGTTGAGAACTCGAGAAAGGGTATGGCGACCCAACACAACAATTGGGTTTAGATATCAAAACTTTTGCACACCAGCAAGCAACATAAATACCATTACAGCTGAGACGAGTGCCTCCCGATATTTTCCGAAATCTTCAACAACAGCAGAGTTCAGACTTGGCTGCGCACATCTGGTGGAGCATTTTCACCTCTTAGGAGACACTGCCCGCCGGTCATTATGACGTTGTCTATCGCGATCTGACCGGACGTCCTCCGCTGGTTGTTGCTCCCGGCGAAGTAGAGCTGCGTGGCCGTGCGCGGAACCTCGAGCTGAACCCGCTGCCAAAAGCCTCCCGACAGCTCTGAAATGAAACATTACAACTTGCTGTCAATTACGTAATGGACGCCGTTCACAGCAACGGATCAGTTGTTGTGCGATGTCTCTTTTTGGGAGGAGCACATAATGGCAGTGCTGTTGAGGCGATGTGAGCCTTCCCCCTCCCTCTCCTCCGTACCCCCCCCCCCACCCCATATCCCTCCTCCATGGCCAATAGCCCACCCCCTGTGGCCAATGCCCCCAATGACCAATACTGTTTTGACCTTCAGTATCTTTGTCACGGTTTTAGCTGGACCTGGCGTCCTTACGGTACCCTTTCCTGTGGCTAATACCCTCACAGCCAATACCCTCTTTGGCCAATGCTCCCCATGGCCAAGAAAATTTGTTTACTCTTTGTTTTTTCTCTCTGTATTCTTTTTTCTGTCTATTTTTCCCTTTCTTTCTTCCTTTCTTGAGATTCAACACGGAGTTCACACTCGCATGTGCTTTGAGCACTGTTTTGTCCTTACCGTTCTGACTCGTCCAGAGCCGTCTCAAACTTCCGTCATAAATTTCCAGCCGTCCCTGTTGGGTGTCACTGATGAACAAACTGAAAACACACGCAAAGAAGCTTGTGTCAAGAATTTGTCACCCTTGCCGAGACAGCCTCGCTCAATGCAAGGTAAAAACACAAATCCTTATTAAGGACTGCTATAGACGGCCCTTCGAGAAAGACGGCACGCGGAAAGTTACACATTTGTGTCTGTTTACAAACAGATGTTGTTGTCTGAAATGGTCCGTGATGGATGCAGACTAGCGACAACAGGCCACTCAACGTGTTTGCAATCACCTGAATCTGAGGCAATAAGAGGATGCAGGAAACTCTGAAGTTTGCAGGTATGAGGTGAAAAAGTCAGTCGTCTGACTCACTGAGATCCACTGACCTGCAGCAAGAATCTTTCATCGTCAAACCGAACAATTTATGAGAGAAAGAAGCCCGCGCCAATATCTTCCTGCCTCTTTTCGTGGAAGTCAGGTTGCAGAACCAACATTCCCTTTGCACAAAGAATGTTGTGCTGTACCATCTCCTTGTTGAGGCCCTCGTGTCCGACGCCACACAGGTCCACCATTGGCGAAGGTCGTGAAGCCGCAGAGTTCGCCCTCGAAGTCACAGTCGATCGGAGCTGCAAACACGAGAAAATCGCTCATGACAACCGAGTGTCTGAGGCATGTTACAACAAGAGTAAACAGGCAAATGACGTGAAGATTTGGTGCATTTTCTCACTGAAAGTTGCTTCACCTTTGACAATAGATGTACATGACTAAGCAAAGCTCTGAATTCATTGGTCACTTGTTGGCCGATGTTTTGTGTTGAAAAATCACCCACAGGCATCAAAAGGCAAAATGTGTGAACACAATTTTGAAAGTGTTCTCTTTGTTTGATTTTAGTCATTTTTAGTTTTTTCATTCACTTTTGGGCTGTAGTTAATACACAAAGTGTCAAAAGAGCAAATTTGTAATTTTGCTGGTTGTTACAGCCAAAAAAACAATATGGCCAATATAGTGAAATTGGGGTATGGTTGTACAAATGGCTTTTGAGCTCAGAAATGGTTAAATTTTGCTGAAAGATATTGAAGAGAAATTGTAGACAATTGCTGGGGCTAAATTTTAGAAGTGGTGATTGGTTGCTATAGTGTTCATTGGTGTTTTTTTTTGTTGGTTGAAAGTCAAAATGTGATTTTTTGATCTTTTGGATCAAAAAGTGTTGTGTGCTGCACAGCAAAATTGTACAAAGTTTCAAAATTTTTATTGTAGTACAGGTGGTAGGTATTGGTGGTAGATAATACCTGAGGTGTTGGAAAAATTTTCCTGTCCCATGTATGGGCACCATCAGGGTCCAAAGTCAAAAGTTTGAAAAAAGTGAAAAAGTGAATTTTTTCAAATGATTTTGAAAGTTTTTCAGATTTGTTTGACCTTATTGGAGTACAGTGCAGGAAAGAGGATGTTGGAGGCTATTTGGGAGATTAGTTGATGTGTGTCACACATGTCCACAGATGCACCCTCAATTTTGGACACCACCAAGATCAGCAACCTTCAGGACTGTCCCATGCTGATGGAATATTCTTAACTTCTTTGTAATGCATGGATTGCAATGAAACTTATGTGAATATAAAGCTCTCTTCATGCTGAAGACAACCAGAGAGTCAAATTTGAGAAATTTGCAAAAGTAATAGTAAAATTGAAGGTTGAAGTTGAACATGTGACACTTCCAAGTGGGTCATCATGACATATCACCAGAATGGTGCCCATTTTGTCTCTCAGTTGAAGTGGGATTTCCTCAATTTTCAAGGTGATTTTGGAATCCTCTCCTCACGCTGGTTTCAATGGTATCCATGCTTTTGAGATTGATCAATTATTTGCTGAGAAACTTGAGGTGGAAAATGACCGCTGACCCAAGAGACACCTCCTGAGATGTGCACATGCATAATGTGTTGATGAGATGCGAAATTTGTGTGTAGCTTGCGCTCAGAGGGCAATAAAGCATCTGCAAACATGTGTGCGACTTGCGCTGGGCACAAACGAGAGGCATGATCCGTTTGCGCTTTGTGGGTGAAGTTCAGCGACTAAAAAAGTAAAAGATTTCTGCAAATCAACCAAACACCGATCAATATTTTCCATTGACCAATTTTGATTCTGAGACAAAACAAAAAAATCCAAACACATATCAAAACTTGCAATGGAACTTGAAAATTTTCTGTTGTGATCTCAGGCATAATTAGGTTTGTGTGTGTGTGTGTGTGTGTGTGTGTGTGTGTGTGTGTGTGTGTGTCTGTCTGTCTGTCTGTCTGTCTGTCTGTCTGTCTGTATACGCACACACAAATACACTCACAGAAATGTCTTTTTGAGTGGTAGGCAGAAGGGAATATTGCAACACGAAACACAATCCCGGAACAGGATGGGTGCAGAAGCTGCCCGCTTGTGTAGGCACGCAACATCGCAGGGCAATTGAGTAGGTGACAGCAACAAACCCAAGGTAAGTTCGCAATAGACGTGGTTGCAAGGCATTACAGTTGAACGCTGGAATCAGACTGAGCTTTTCGACATTTCACACAAAGCATCTGTTCTCACCTCGAGTACAGGTGGGCCTGGGGCGACTCCAGTCTCCATTTGGTGAGCACTGTGCAGCGGTGGCGCCCTGCAGATTGAAGCCCTGATTGCACGAGAAGTGCACGACGGCGCCGACCGGGAGCCGGGAACGCCTGCCCTGCGTCTGGCCATTGGCTGGGTCGCCCGGATCACTACAGCCTCCTGTTGAGCGAGACCTCCAGGTTTCATCAAAGAGACAAGCGTCAGGTCCTTCAGGAAATCGGATCACTCACTGGCATCATCAAATTCAGCGCACTCCAAGACGACTCACCTGTGGTTTGACCCTGACACTGTCCCTGCTGCATCTGCAGGTCGTCGACCCTGATCTGTCCTGTTGTCGGCAAGAAGTTATCAGCGACGAGGAAGAGACTCGAGGCGGAGCTGGGCACATCCGCGCGGACCGTCTCCCAGCGACCAGCGGGCAACGCTCCTGGAAACAAGCGTCAAGGTTCTCACATCCGTGGTCAAACAACGCACACGTACGATACCAAGAGAGGTCAATTGAGGTTGATTTTTTTTGACGTAAATCGTCCACACTCACCATTCATGCTGATCCACAATGCATCGTAGGCTTGGTTCCTCAAAGTGACCCTTCCCTGCTGTGTGTCACCGATGTAGACTCTGCGAAACAGGATTATTATGTTTGTTCTTTTCCCAGGGAAAACTATGTCCAAATCACGTGTGGTGCTTTTTCCAGTTTCGTTTCATCAGGAACCGAATTTCATCGCTGAACTGGAAATATTGCCGTGTTGTCCGGGGCTGAACGTTGGACTCTGTAGATGCGCCCTCACGAAGCGCAGACTCTGAGCCACAGACGCGTAACTCTCTGCAGGTAAAAGTTCAGGTTCCTTTTTTCTGGTGTGTTTGCAAAAAATGCTTTTGTCTCACTGACTTTGGATTCACCCAATGCTGTTACACCTCACCAAACAACCGCGCATTTTTGTTCTGTGCAAGAGGATGTTCCTTCAGAAATGTCGAAATTTCAACACCCTGCATGGTGTTTCAGAAGAAAGAGTTGTAGTTGCAAATTGAGGCACAAAAGTATCGGAACGAGGAAAAAGTTGTTGAATTGCTGCTTGTCCGCAATTTTGGTGCATGCTGTCAAACTGAGAAAAGCAAGATTTCTTTGTCGAGTGGAAGGCTATTTGGGTAAGTCGTGGGACCAGTGAATGGCACGAAGCTCATTGTTGTCGAAATTTTTTGTCTTGGAGGAAGATGCAGGCCGATTTTTGACAGAGATGAGCGTTGTTTGGGTCATATAAATTGGACAGGAGCTCACCAACAAAAGGTGGAAAGACTAATCAAAAGTAAGGCAAAGAATCAGTCAAACTGCAAGTTTGTCGGCATGGTTGGAACCACTTTGTCTTTGGGCCAACCATGTCTGGAGTCTGTTGTTCCTCAGTCGGTCACAGATGAGACCGTCCCATTTCTGACCAGTCTACTGGACTTTCCTGTCAAAACACTTTGTTTCTCCATCTGAGATGCTTTGAACAACAGGAACAAATTGCTTCTTGAACTTACATATCGTTTGTTTGCACAATGTCATTGGCTGATTGGCTGATTTTTGTTCCTAGTCAAGGCGTGTCACGGTCTTGTTACGAAATGCATTATGTCCTGAGGAAGGGGACATTGAAAGGTTCCGAAAGGCGCACGAAGTTCAACAGATTGCAGCAGCCACAGTTGGGTCTGCAGAAAAGCTGTAAACCTTGTCCTGACTGGGTGCGCTGCCACTGATTTGATGGTGATGAGGAGAGCGCACTCTGGAAGTCACAGAAGTCTGAGCTGAAGTCACAGCTGAACAGCCCCGTCTCTCCTGTAACGATCCGCAGTTTCTCTGCATTACGTGTTTGGCTGGGAGATGGCATGCGTACTCTTTCATCTCGAACACGGCCATTTGCAGGGAAGCTCCCAGGGCAATTCAAATTAGAACCATGCTGGAGTACATTCAGGGACGAAACAGGAGGCCTCTTGTCAACAAAATACTGGCTGTTTTGCCCACGCTGTTTTCTCACAACGAAGCATAAAATCACAACTGCTTTCACCTGTGGGGCAAGTACCGCACGTCCTAGGACAAATCGATTGGACCTGTCCTTCACTGCAAAGAGACCTGAACGCCGGGCAGGATGGGTAATTGTCCACGCATGGAGGGTCGGGTCCCCGTGGCTGTGGTGGAACACAAATACTGCATGGTGCCACCACTACACCTGGAAAACAGCAATTCAGATGATTTTCTGTCCACGACACGATTTGCAACTTGTCAAAAACCAAAAGCTAGCGCTGACAATTTTTCTGGCCTGGTCATTTGAGGAGTGAATGACTAGATTTGCGAGAAAAGAATATAAATAGTGATACGAGTATATATCCATGCAACAGACTCCAAAATGTCAACAATCAAAAGTGTGTGTGCTTACGTTGGCAGGATGGGAAGGACCCATTCCATCTGCCATCCTCCCCGCAGGAGAGGCTGGCCGGGCCCTGCAGCCTGTATCCCGTGTTGCAGAAGAAGGAAATTGTGTCTTGGAAGGAAAAGCTGCTGCCGCGCACTCCGCCATTGGAGATGGAGCCTGGAGAGCCGCAGGACACTGCAACAAACGGTGCAAGCGCGTCAGAAAGCATTGTTTCAATATCCCCCGAGTCATTTCCACAGTAATTATTCCAGACGGGGTGAAAATGGTGCTCTTTCTTATCCTGGGGTGAGAATTCTGCTCCAACTCATCATGCTTGCTAAACCAGGACCAGTTTCTAAATGACAATTCAAGCATTTTGGCCCCATGGGGGTTTCAAACGTTTGCAACGGATGTTGATGCCTAGTCAAGGAAAACATGTGCGGAGTTTTGTGCACTTGTTTGTGAATGGTGTGGTGAACCTGGAGTGCACGTCGGCCTGTCGGCGCTCCAGCCGTTGTTGGTGCATGAGATCTGTCCGGCGCCGCTGAGCTCGTAGCCCTGAGAGCAGCGGAAGATGACGCGGTCGCCCTCGGAGAAGGGGCTCGAACCGAGTCGCATCCCGTTCCGAGGAGTCCCGGGGTCCCGACACGTGACGCGTTCAGCTGTTGTGCCAAGATTTTTGGATGCACGCTCAAGAAACTGATTCTTTTCAGTGTGTTTCAAATCATCAAACTCTGTTGATCCATCATGCACACGAACAACCCTCCCACACTGCAAACAGGGGTTGGTTTGGGGGGTTGTCTTTTGAAGTGAAGCCATTGACAAATTTTGGCACTTTTCCCTGAAAGCCAAAAATCCTCACACAAATAACCAGGGCTCTGTAATGCCTTGTTTGGTTTATCTGAACACCAAAATGATCTTCTCCACAAAAATACATGAAAGAGCCCTTTCCAAACAAATGCCACAAGATTACATTCCAAACCCCTTTCTTTCAACAAAATTTTAGTTTGACATTCATTCATTCATACACACACACACACACGCTTCCTCCCAAACAGCAAGTTTTTCAACAGCTTTGACATCGTTCACAACCAATTCCCGACAAAACTCACTGCAGTTTTCTCCACGGGTGACACATTTTTATCCAAACCCCGCAACCCCGCAACCCCCCCCCCCCCACACACACACACACAAAATCACACTCAATTTCTGTCACCAAAAGGCAGCAAATTTTCCTTTTGGCCGTCTTGGCCTGAGAAAGCCCAAAGGCTGTAAATCTCCGAGTTCGAGTGTGAAGCCTTCCAAGTGTTTGTGTGAAAGAGCAACGTCTTACTTGGCCGTTCGCAAGTCTGGTACACTTCTTCATCAGAAGAAGAACTACACCAGCACCTACAATCCTTTCCAACGAAGCCCTCTCCCGGACAGTCCAGCCGGGGACAGTTGGCTGAAACAGGGGTCACAACATCTGAGCGTTAAAACACCACACTGTGTGTAGTGGGTCAGATTGCACCTCTCCAAGGGGAAATTCGGATTTGATGGCTTCAAGCAAGCCGATCATTCACCCCTTTCAAATAATCTGAAAAGTTGTTGCCAAACAAAGATACATCCCAGCTTCAGAAAGATTTTGTAAACTTGCTCTGGTTTACTTCATGCGCGCACATTTGCAGCCGACATTTCTGAAGACACGATACTTACCTGCGCAGTTGTACATCAGGTTGACGACCTTGATGTCACGGAAGCTGAGCCTGTGTCTGTTCCCAATTTCTCCCTCGAATTGTGAATTTCGCACTCGGATTGTTGTGGCGCCAGGACGTCGAGCGAAAAACTGCACGTTACGAGTACAACGGCCAAGTCATGTTCACATGTCTGTGCACTCATACACAAAAAACAGAATTCTCTACACGGCACAGAGAATCTCATTGAGGAGATGAAGCAGTAAGACAAAACTTCGCTCTGATGCTCACATGATGTTGATCTCCCATGGCTGATATCTGTCGTTCTCCTCAATGACTTCGAGTTGGGCGGCGTTGATTCAGCTCTTTACTTTTTCCTTGTTGTTGAATAACTTACCGTTCTGCCGTAGTGCATGATAGATGTGTAATCATAGTCGACGCCGCGGCTGTTTATCGTAGATGTCGACTGTTTTCGAAAGTTGTGTTCAAACCCTGGTTGCACATTGCTCCAGATGATCTGGACAAACTGGTCTCGGTCCGGGCGCGACTGCTCGTGGTACAGTCCGAGGGCGTGGCCGATCTCGTGCAACACCACTCCTTTCTGAATTGAAGCAAAAAGTCATTTGTGTTTTATGCCGGATGTCACCATAATAATGATTTTGTCATTGAATTTCCACGACACTGAAAACAACATGACAGAATGAATTGAGAAAGTGCAGCTTACATGACGACAGCCAAAAGCAAGATCGATGGTGTTCACCCTGCTGCGCAAACGTCCGACGAACGAACGACACCTGAAAAAACACTCAATGGTGAAAACCACACAAGCGTGGTTTGAACTTGTCATTTCGTCGCACTGGTGTATGTAGAACGCTTCTGTGTCTGCCAAAGACAACAAGAACCTACCCGTCTCCGTTTTGAAAGCGGATGTAGTTGTTCGGGGACGACGAGAGGCGACCCTCACGAAACCTGAGGCACGTGAAGCGGCTCCAGTCGTCGATCGCCTGCTGAATTGGTGTCCGGGAGTTTCCAGAAGCTAAGATGAAAATTTCTGTGCTCTGTGTTGTGCTTCCTTTGACCAATCTGGTCTCAGAAACCTCATTACCTTTCTCCTTATGAAATGCATGGCAAATTGATTTGTTTTGATGTTGTGTATATAAAGATTGATTGACACTGCGACGTACGGAAATGGTTTGAGTCGTACTCATACGGAACCACATTGTTCCTCCACAGTAGGTTCGCGCCCCTCAGCGCTGCTCGTTTCGCTCGTCCTGTACGCGTTCGACCGTTTAACCTGACAAGAGATTAAAAAAAACTGTTGTCAGAAGTATATAAACCGTGGTGTTTTTGTTGTTCTCTTGCATTCCCTTGCTGCTGCGGATAATATTGTCCGATGAGGTGTGAGAATGATCCTCACAAAAGAAAACCAGGTACCACCAGGTCCTCAAAGAATGCAAGCCCAGAAACAAGTTTTAGCTGGAACCAAGCCTTGGATCCATCAAGGAAGAATAATTGTCGTGAACACACGCACACACACACACACACACACACACACACACACACACACACACACACACTATTTTTCGTGAGTTAATAAACTGCCCTCAAAGTTTGCACCCTCTGTCTTCAGCATTTCTGTTTCAGATCCACGCACACACTGCCTTCAAGAAAGAAACGTGGCGAGGAAAACTGTGCGGACAAACCTTCCGTATCTTGCACAAACTGCGCAAGCAAACAACAACGGACAAAATATGAGCGCTCACCAAGCAGCGGCTCCACGTCCACTTGGAGAAGGTCCACTTGTGTATTCCTTTATGTCCAACTCTCTCACGATAATGTTTGGATCCCTCCGGTCTGCAAAGAGATGCATGAACGCTTTGATATGAGTGACGAGTTTCGATGCCGCAGAATGATGTCGCATTTGTTTCTTTTGTTCAAAAAAATGTCAGTCAGTGACATGCGAGGCCGTGGCCAATGGCCATTTCAGACACTTTTGCATGTTGCCTTGATTTCTAGCTGTTCCTGATGGGTTTCTTGTCATAGACATTGGGAAGGCTTTGCACGACTCAAATTTCCCACGTGCAGTGGGTCGAAGTTTCGGTACAAACCGGGGTTTGGGGTTTGTAAATGGATACGAGCGCTCCTTTTCCGATGTGCCCCAATTGCCAGGTCAGTGAACACAATATCATTTGGTCACTTGTCATCGGCTCTCAGAGTGAATTTGGCAACCTAGGTTTTGTACCTGTGCCACCGATCTGGCAATTAGGGCACCAAAAACCAGGTTTTCTTTTTTGGAAATGACAAAATGAATACAGTCCAACACCCAACCAACAACAGTTCATCAATATTCTTCCTTCATCAAATATTTGTACTATCTGAGATAATTGCCCACTTTATGCAGCAAAGTCCAAATGACCCCAAACAAGTAAACATTTTGCCCTCACAAACCCAAAAATTTGAATTTGATAATTTCCTCACTCACAAATTATCATTGACCCAAATAAATTCAAAAAGACCCAAAAGATCCAAATGTGAAATTTATCTTCACCAAGAAAGTGATGTTTTACTTCCTGGATGCATCTGGGTGATTTGTTCCAGTCAGTCATTTTTTGGTCGCCCAAAATGAGCGACATTGAACAATTGACCAACCTCCTCGAATCAATTTGAAAAATTGTTGCTTCGCTGGCGACAAGGTTTTCAGAGAGGAAGTAACTTTCACACATTTTTCTTCACTGTCAGATTTTCTGATTTGTCCAAAAAAGACACCTTGTTGCCTGCATGTGAAAGTAACATATCAAAATAGGTGTCCCCTTCTTGATGTAAAACCTTTTCATTTTGGCGTGTTCATTTTCAGGCTGAAATACCTTCTCACCGCAAAAGTACGAGATGTCAGAAAGGACAAATCCACTTTGATGCGTGTCTTTCCCGGCGAAGGTCCTGCATTTCAGAATTGTCTGGCCTGCATCACAAATGTCATCTGGATGTCATGTTCATTTTTTTCCCATACATGAAAGAGGCCAACTGAATTTGTTGCTGCAGAAACTGTGAAGTCAGCTTGAAGGCGGTTTCATGTACGATAACTGCTGCACTTTGGAAAAAGTGGAAGTTTGCAGAAAAGACCATTTCAGAACGAAACACGACGCCCAAAGTGACATAGGCTGGTGCCAGATGACCCCATTCAGCTGCAAAACAAAACCAAATGCAAAGGCCTGTTGTGCCACCTTGAACAGTGCCTTCATGCAAACAAAAAGCGTGACCATCCTGTTGAGGCTCAAAACTTCAGACCTTGCCAATTTGAGCGGGGTGTCCATTGGCAGGTGTGTTCTGATGTTTTGCAGAATTTGAATGGCTGTTTCACATCACACGCAGAAGAGACAGAAGAAATCCACAGTCCACAATCCTTTGTCGAAACAGATGAAAAGAAAAAATAAAATTTACTCACTTCCTGCGCCATCGGAATCTGCTGGAACGTAGGATTGTGCTGGAAAAAGTCAAGGGAACATTTTTGTCACCCAATTTAACGTGGGCATAGTTGATCGCACACTGCATGAACATGAGAAACATGCGCGGTTCACAACACAGAAGAAGCAGTGTGGAAAAACGAAAATGTGCCTGTGTCGCGCGACGTGATCTCCCCAGAAAAGAGGAAGGCATTCTGAGTCGTCGGTGATCTCGTGAGAAGAGTGAAAAATGCAAATCATTTGTGCCACCTTGAACAGGAAATGAACTTTCATGTCAAAACCAATGTCCATTCCCCCACACCCACTCCCTTTGTGGCGAGAAAAACATTGCGCAGCCACAGGCCACAGGTTCGGAAATTGGTCTTCAGGTCCCGACAGCCAGGTGGTCAGTCCAAGCACTTTTCAGGGAAAATATCCATGGTATGCGCCTGGGCACAAAATCAGGAATGAATTAATTTGTTTTCCGAAGTTAGAGCCAGGAAGGGCAGCCTTGCTTCGCGCACCCGCACCACCGAGAACCTGGCTGTTCAAGTCAGCTTCAATTTCCAATTTCCAGGGGATTCACTTTGCATACTTTTCGCATTCTTTCATTGAACGGTTCGTGCCTTTGGCAGGAAAGGCGTGTCTTCAGCCAAGATATCACCAGACGCGTCAGTGCTCTGAGTAGAACGTTCTGATTCTGCGAATATTTGATACAAGAAGAATGTGCTCACCCATGGCTTGCGCAATAAGTTCGTCTATTGTGGTACTGCGCGTCTGGACGACCTGCAGGGACAAACAAAACAAGAAATGGAGTCAATTCTTTTCTTCTGCAACATCCATGGGTGATGAATCCTCCGGTGCACAAGTTCGTGTCGCTTTCTGATGACGGAATATTTGTCGTAAAGTCGAGAGAATTTGACTGAGAATTTTGAAGAGCTCTCGCAGCGAGAACAACGCCCTTTCAGAAGATTTGTGCCCCACACCTACCAGAACAAGCAAAACACTGATTCCCAATTTCAAGTCCATTTTTGTTTGCTGCAAACAAACAGTTCTGCAACAACTGATGTGCTGTCGCTTTCTTCGCCCCTCGTACAGAGCGCAGGCAAAGAACAAAATCTTGTCACTCCAATGAACAAACCTTCGTGGGTTTGCACATCGCTGAGTCTTCTGAAAAGGTGTCCGGGATTGCACTTTACCCCTTGCGTGGGTCGGCAATTCGCACAGATTTGGATTGCCTGGTTCTCCGTCATGGTTTTTGTGTCCGCACAAAAGAAAATATGCATTGAAGAAGTCCAATAAGCCGGCATCTGAAATGACGTTCTGTCCTAACAAGTCTGGAGTTTCTGGAATGCACTGGAAAGGAAGCCAGAAGGAAACCAGTGCCCTTGGTTATGAGATCGACTCGAAACTGGTCAATGAACTCAAGTGTGTGTGTGTGTATGTGTGTGTGCGTGTGTGCAGACCAATCTGTGACCGACTCATAATCAAACTTGCGATGAGGGTAGCAAGCTGATCTTGATGAATGTCGGATCCTGGCAGAAGGCAATTCAGAGCAATCTTTTTCTGCAAAACGATGTGTACCCACCGTGTAAAAGTGCTGATAGCTGTGCTTTTTGAAGTAAGTGTGCAACCAGAAGGTGAAGGCCAGTGAATAGATCTACAGAGTGCAGGAAAAACTTTTGTGAAATCCCAGATGGAAATTGCTCACAGAAATTGCTCCAAACTGCCTCAAATGAAGGATGTTAAGTCCCTTGTCTATTTTGTCAGAAGAACAACATGGCACGTACAACAACTGGGCAGAGCCACACCTTCATGCACACACCCCAATGATGCATGTGGCAGGGAACCACCATGTCCCAAAACCCTTTGTTTTGCTGATACACAGTGACTTTTAGACAACCTGTACTTGGGTGCAGAGAAGGACATGCATCCCTGCTGATATGAGGAGAATGAGCTGGCATTCATCTGTCTCTTGCACATGGGTCAGGACTGCAAATGTATGGTGCTGACAGAACAATTGATCTGCCTTCACATTATCAATTGCTGCATCACATCCAAAACAGCCCAGAAAAGTGTCCAGGTGCACTGACACTGAAAGTATTACAGCCACCTTGCTTTGGATAGTCAGCATACCTGTCTGTTCACCATTTGAAATCTTAGAAAACACGTTGTTCTTCAAGATGAAGCTATCCTGGGGGACAAAACACATTGTCAAAAAATTTCCGTCAAACTGACCAGCTGACTTGTTGCACCAGTGCTGCATCCTTGTGACAGTAACTGTGCAACCACAGGAAGGCAAACTTGACACAACAAACGGTCCCATTCAGAGAAAAGATCATGAGAGTTTTTGGGACCATCTGTCAGCTTCTCAAAACCAAGTCAAACTTGATTTGGGGCACTAGAAATGGATTAGAAATACAAAAAGTGCTTTTTTTCTCAAAATGCTTCAAATTGCTTTTCTTCAGGTTCTTTTTTCCCTGTTTTGGCCGGTTTTTTGTGCTTTTCTCAATTCACTCACCCTGTTTCACCCTGTTTTGACAATCTAGTTCTCGCAACAGAAGTCACATGAGAGTGCGTCATTTGTCAATGTTCTTGACCTGGAGGCAGCCTGGGAAGCAGTGCTCCTGAAACTTCGTCCTACAGTCATACAAAAGGGAGCCTCAGCTCTTCTGCTTCATTTCCACACTTGCAGCACTCAGGTTTCCCGTTTCACGTTTCCATGCAATGTCCTCGTGTAATGAATGCTCTATTGGCAGACCTATGTTGCTGCAATGGGGACTATCTCCTGTGATACCTTCTTTGGTGTCTTCCTCAGAGTGTGAGGTGCAGTCATCTTCACTTTTCCATCATCTTGGAATTGGAGGGCAAGTTTGGTTACCTTTTTCGTCAGAGTTAATACTCTTCTTTGCTTTCTCTGTGTAGGAGTTGCGTTGAGGCGCACCCCAGCTTTTTCCACCAGTCAATCATGGTCAACATCCATTGATTTGAAGGGAAGATCCCAACACAGTAGAATGCTACTTGAAAAATTTTCAGAGCTACACAATTTCCTTGCGTGCCTTCCAGCAGATACTGCCTGGATTTGTTATCTATCATGTTGACAAAGTGTGACACTTTCTCAACTTGATAGATTCTGCCTTCTGGGATGTTAATTCTTGCACAACAGAAACTGGCGAGTTTCCACCCTGTATTTTCTGTCCTTGGAATGAGGCTGGACAGGAAGTGTGATGTTGTCCTTCTTTGCCCTGAAGAGAATCCACCAGTTTTTGAAATGGCAACAGAAAGGAGGTGGTCGATCACTGGAGCTGGTCGATCATTGAAGCTGGTTGGCCGCTGGAGCAATGTTCTGCCCTTATACACACACACACACACACACACACACACACACACACACACACACACCAACTCACACAGGCACCCACCGATAGGTGCGTGTCAACACTCCCAAGTATTCTTGTTTCACAAACAAAACCAGCAGCAAAGCACACGAAGGCACACGAGGATATCAACACGTTTGTTTGATGCACAACACAGCAGGGTGTTTGTCAGAGGGTTTTGCAATTTTCGTTTGAATGAAATGAAAGATATGGGGTTGTCAAAAAGCTTGAGCAGGAATGCGTGACGCTCGTTTTGGCGCGAGCTCCAGATTTTCCTGTCAAGCGGGGGCGGCTCAGCGGGGTCATTTTCGGTCAAACGCACCCAAGTGAAGCACCTGTATTGTTGTGTGGGTCAGATCTTCTTTTCAGAATCACTCGAATACACGCGTGTTTATTTCGGTCATTCGGAAAGATTATTTATCACAAGCTGAACATATTTCTTCTCTCTTGTTCGCTTCAACACCAAGCGCTCGAATTACTTGCTCCCGCGTGAAAGTAAAGTTTTTTGTCTGGTAAGAAATGTACATTGTGCGTCCAAGGTAAATCCAAGGCCATATTTTGACATGAGCACCGTCCACTCGTCTTGCTGAAGACGTCACGTGACGGAAATCCAAGTTTCTTTTTTGCTTTTGAGAAGGTGGCGCGTGTAAAAGTCAAGAAACAAACAACCACCGTCCCGAAATTCCATTTGGGACTGCCCAGAATTAGTGACTGATCTTTTTCTACTTTTCCCAAAGTTTTCCTTCCCTTCCTGAAGCCCCCGTCCCACCCCAGTCCCAAAACCCAGGAACATGTCAGATTTGGTTGCTGATCATTCTCCACTTCTTAGAAAGTTGGCAAAAACATTTCGGCCACAGAAGTTGTCATGGGCATCGGAGATCCCACACTCTTCGAGATTTGATCTTGTCTTTCTTTGGAGGAGCTCAGCAAGACACATGTGCAGAATCGGTCTCGTTGCTGAACCCTCTTCCCGCGCAGGCCTCGATCCAAATAGGATCCAAATTGTTAGAAAGAAGATTGTGCAAATAGTTTTGGGTGGACCTGGGCCTGTCAATTTGATATGTTATTATCCTCTGTCAGGCTAGTGTCAAGGCCGCGAGTGCGAAATCATCAATTCTGTTCCAATGTGGTCCATAACTTTTGTACTTCTTTTCATGGAGTCCATCATGCTTTGCAGTTGAGTTGTCCGTCCATTCTGTTTCAATTTGTGTTGAAACAACAGCACACAAAAGAAGTTCAGCTGCATCTTCTTCATTTATCACAGTTCTCCCGTGCTTCAAGCGATATGTTTTGAAGTTGCGTGATTGTTTGAATTGGGGGTCTTTCTTGCAGGCATCAACGAAACAAATACCTCTTTTGTTTTCTCCATTTTCACCAGATCATTCTGCTAAGCAAGTGCAAATTTACTTGTCCGTTTCCGTGAACGTTTTTCTGGCGACCTGTCCAAGTGGAATGAAAGGAAGCAGACACTCGATGTTGGAGCGTGCCGCGTCGAGACGTCCTCTGCTGTTGGGTCCTACTGCTCCGGCCGAAATCGTGGCCGTGGAGGAGGCTGAAGAAGGAACATACCAGTCTTACTCTTGTGTCGTTTTATTTTCTTCGCGTTGATGCAGACCAAAGCATTGTGATGTGCAAGGAAACAGGTTGCAATGGTTGTTCACCCAGACTGGCAACCCAAGTTCTGACTCTGCCGATTTGTGCTACGGGTTTTAGTTTCCCCTAGTCAAGGCTTGCTCGCGCTGATCTCAATTCTGGAGCCGCTGAAGTCATGCAACACTATTTTTTGAGAAATCCACACTGTATATGCGCACCTGCAGCAGTGGGGCAGGACAGCACGTCCGCCCGCGACTGGTGAAGTGCTGGGTGCAGGCGGTGAGCGCAGCGCTCCCGCACAGCAGCGCGTCCTCCCGCCGCCGCCGCGCGCTGTCAGGGTCGTCGCTGCCGAGTCGAAGACCCAGGTCTGTGCAGGTAAAATGTCTCACATTGTTGGTAATATTTTGAACTTTCGCCACCAATGCCCTGACCCAGCTTTTCATGACAAAAGACGTCTGAAATTCGCTCCAAGGTCATGACATCAGACCTATGGTATCTGCGAGGTACCTCCCGGGATCTGCCGAAAGTCTGAGATCTGCTGATGTGTTTTGAGACCAGAATATCTCAAAGGACAAATTCAGATAAGAGTCCTGTCTGCGTCAGCTGTCAGTCTGCACCAGAGCAAATTTGTGCGTATTTACCATCATCACACCGCCCGGGCTTCAGCTGGAGACTGTCCAGAGCGATCTGCCCGCTACTCGCAGCTGTGTTGGAGGCGATGAACGAGAGTTGAGTAACACCAGCGGGAACGTCAAAGGGGAGCACCTCGTTCCACACTCCAACAGTGGCGCCTGCAACGATCATGATTCTCACATCAGGGCGGATACAGGATCTGGTAGTGGCGCTCCTGAAAAAGGAGTTTGTGATGCAAAACAGTTTCGTGGGTCAGGGCATCGCGTGCTGCGTCCGCCGCTCCACAGACATGTCTGAAGTCAAGCCGAGCCTGCCCCTACCAAACCGCGAAGCGCACTGAACTTTATCTACCCACCACAAGTCGTCAATACGTCAGTTCTTCAGGTGGGTGGCTGCCTGTCCGACACGGCGATCAAAATCGGCGAAAACAAGCGGCACCTTTTGTCCCAAGCATCATACACGTGCATCCAGATCGCGGAACTATTTCCACAGGAGTCTGTGCCTCAAACTTTCTCAACTTGCTGACTCTGTAAAACTGCTTACGGGTGAAACTGCTCCAGATACTGTTTCCACCCGTGTTGCCTTGAATGTCAATGCGGCCGGTCTGGACGTTGCTTATGAAGAACCTGAAAATGCAGAATCAATCTTGGAGGTTTTAGTTCAATCCATATTTCAGACAAACACCCAAGAATTCCGTCACAGGAAATTGATTTCTTCTGATGGTTGTTTCTCAAACAAGGAGTGTTTGAGCAGATCTATGTACCTGAAGCTGAGGCAGTGGCCCCCAGCATTGAAGAATGGTGTCCTCAGTGTAGATTGAGCAAAGACCAAGTTTTGATTCACGGAAATCCACTGACCTGGTGTAAAAACCAAAAAGCAAAACATTTCGAAGATGGTCGTATTTGAGTTGTGAATTGAGGGGGAGGACTTCAAATCTTTGTGCTGGTTGATGCGTGCCAATTCACGCAAACACCACAAAGAATGTACCAAATGCAACCAACTTTGTGGAGATTATTGGCAAAGGAAGTTTCCAATTTGTCATTGGTGTTTGCGTTTTTCGAAAATGAGGCCAAGCACCACTTCATCGTCAAGGCTGGAAAAGCACCCTCAAAAACCTCACACAAATTCAACGCGTTCTTTGAATTGAAGCTCCTCCAAGAGTGAACCAGTTGGGTCCCAGCAACCTAATCTTGGATCATATGGCCACCCCTCTCCTCTGCAGGTGCAGAGGTATACAAATGACTCACCGCTTCCTTGCTGAGGACCTGATGTCAACGTCCATGCGGGGCCTACCACCTGCTGCATGCCACAGAGACCCTGTTCGAAACGACAGTTGAAGGACTCTGCAACACAAAGAAACAGATGTCCAGTTGGTTTTCAACTGGTCAAATACGTCACGTGAACCTTGACCACTTTTCAACAGTGAAAAACGGAAACTCATATGAACTCATCTTGCCTGGGATGCAGTTGGGCCTGGCGTTGCTCCACCTCCCCGAGCGCTGGCACTGAGTTGAGGTCTCTCCCTGTGGCGTGAAGCCCGGATCACAGTCGAAATGTACCACGCTCCCGGCTGGGTACAAAGCCCCTGGAGGGCCAGGCCTCCGGCGTCCTTGATTTGGGATGCCGGGATCTGGACAAACTCCTGTGACAAAGAGACTCAGAATAAAGATGTGGCTCTCAGATTTCGCATTTTTACAACGCTGGTTCCTTTCTTTTCTTTGCTATGTCTCAACAGAAACGTCGCCACTCAGGAATGACACAATTTGTCAAGCCCAAGATCCTACATTTCAAGTCTGAAAATGACAAGTTTTTTGTTGCTATTAAATCCAACTTTTTTGATTGAAGTTCTGTCGTGAGACACTTTCATTTTATTGCCTTCCGTTTTCGCCTTGCGCAAAGAAATTCTGACCTGTACTTGGACATGGACCATTTATCAACTCGACGTCATCAATGCCAATCTCTCCCTCCGATGAGTAGTAGTTGATGACGACAATGAGCAGAGCTGTGACGTCCGGGTCGATAGGAACCTCAATCTGTGTCCAGTCACGATCCGATACCACTGAAAAGCAAACACCGACTTCATTCGTAAGTGACTTTTCAAGGTAAACAAAGCAAGTTTGGTGAACCCTAGTAGCCTTAAATTCATCCCCTAAACCCTGGCAACAATTCCCCCTCCCCCTCAGGAACAAAATATTGTTGTTGCTGTTGGGGTTGTCCATCAGGTTCGGACTCCAGCTGAGATCGAGTCACCCCCGCAACCCGATCACAGGTCAGAAGAGTCTGGGTGGTGGCGGAAACATGATCACTCAAAGTGAGTCACACTTCCAATTTGTGCCAAACTTCAGAAATTTGCCAGAAAATTGTGTCTCACCGTCTTCACTCTTCCACAAACTCTCGTAGTCTTGGTCACGAAGAGTCAAGCTGCCTCCAGAAGTGTCACCGACAAGCACCCTGCAAAACAAGCATGAAGGTAAGAAACTTCACAAGAAAGCAATCTGAACTCTTCTTTGTTGGAGAATGTTGAGCACTTCTCTTGGGTGAAATCAGAAATCAAGTACTTTGGACAAAACCCAACTTCGAGCTCAAGACCAAACAACTCTGCAACATTGCAGTGCAAAATTAGGGAAGAAGCTGAGCAAACATCCCAGTAGCGCTCCACAAGATCGTGTCGAGATTGTGATTTCGGGGAAGCAAGCGCTGACATCTGTTTGGAATGAAATTGTTGAAAGTTGGTGAACCTGGCCACGAAGCAACGCTCCCCTTGTCCGTGGCTGAAGTTTGGAGATCTCAGGTGGGCCCGAACCACTGCCGAGTTCTGACCAATGTAAGCGTATGGCCCTGGAAGAAAACGAAGGCAAAGTACATGCTCTTTCAGAGACCAACCCATTCTTTATTGAAAAAGGTGCGTGTTTTTTAACGTGAGCCAAGTGTAGCTGGCACCGTGCAGAAGCTGATTTCTTCCGGCCAAGTAGCCATCGTTCTGCGCATGCAAGGCGCGCACAAAAACTTCCGTCATTTTCAACCGAAAAGTTCAGATGAATGTTTTGTGAATGTTTACGGAAAATGTAGAGCCAAATAATAACTTGTGAGAGTCGGACTGGACCACACGGACGACAACAATGGCTGGAATCCACACAGGTCCGTGTCGAACGTGCATTGGATGATCACTGCAACGTTGCAAAAAAGAAACACGATTGCGCACCAGGACAAGCAACAGTTTCTACTTGTTGTGTTGAGCTTTTTCTGTTGTGAGCAGAACCAGAGTTCAAAAGCAGGTGGTGGACACTTTTTCGTGTCTGAACATTTCGCGTCATGTGCAGGGTGAACAAAAAAGATCGAATACCATTTCCTGACATGCAAGTCGGCGACGGATGATTCCACTGGTTGTTGGGCTGGCAACGAAGAAATGCGGAACCTTGTAGCGAGAAGCCGACGTCGCAGAGGAAGTTGAGCACGTCCCCGGAGCGGTACCTGGAGCCTGGGTTGAGCGGAGCTCCGAATTTTCGTCCATTGGTGGGATCGCCAGGGTCTTCGCAACCCTCTTCCTGTGGACCACCTGGATTTTAATAAAATCTTCATTTCTTTCTGTTTGCTTGTTTTGCGTTTTTGTGGTCGGAATTTGTAGCCTTGCTGGAAGAAGGAACGTTTAAAGGTTTCATTTCTGTGGCAAAATTGGAACCTGGAAGCACAACAAGATGATCTTGATTCTCCAAGACAAAAATACAAGATAAACCGTACAGTAGCAGGCGGCCCTGCAGTTCGTCTGCAGATACTGTGCGGTGCACCCGGGATCAACGGACACCCAAGCTGTACACCAGGCTACCGGGTCCGCGTTCTCCAGTGTGCAATTTGTGCCGACAACAGCTGCTGCAACAATTTTTATCCGCATTCGTACGTTGAAACAAACAAAAAACTCAATGTTCAGACAACACACATTCACACAATTGGCTGCTCCAGCACCACCACAACTTACGTGGGCAGCTTGGGTTTGTTCCTGTCCATTGGCGAGAAGGCAAGCAAGTTCTCTCTTCGTTTCCCTCCAGTCGGAAGTTTGGTGAGCAACTGTATCTGATACGGGCTCCAACGGAGAAGTCATTTCCATGAACCTGGCCATTGAGGATCGAGGTAGGCGCAGGGCACGAAGAGGGTGCTGAAATATGAAATACTCGTGCAGTCGCCGTTCGATTTTGAGACCACATATGGTTCTTGTTCCTTTGTTTGCAGGAACAGAGGAAGAACGATTCACTGAGACATGTTCCGTACGAGGTGAAAGAGCATCGCGGGGCTTCCGACACCAAGCTTTCGCTCACCGTCACAGGTTGGAGCTGGGTTGGACCACTGTCCAGAGGATTGACATGTTTTGTTTATGCTTCCCTGCAGTTGAAATCCGGGGAAACAAAAGAAGGTGACGACGGTGCCTTCTCTGAAGTCATTCCTGCTCGTGCGGAAGTACCCGTTTGCAATTTGGCCCGGTGGGGGACAAATTGCCTGTGGTGCTGAAACACAGTTCAACAAAATTGAAGCTTGTATATTCCGTTTCCTGAAATGATTTTGCGCGCATGAAGAGGCACGGCGGGCGCGTCAAGATTGAGAAAAGTCTTCTCACCCACGCAAACAGGAGCAGGAGTGGACCACTGCCCAGACCGGCACGTCCTGGATGAGCTGCCCTGGAGCTGGTATCCTTGGTTGCACGAATACACAAGCGTGGAACCCTCAGTGAAGTTGCCGGCCCTTGGCTGAATATTCCCATTGCTGAATGGTTCCGGAGCGGAGCATCTGGGTCCTGAAATTTGTGTCAAAAGCGATGCTGACTTTGTATCCCATGTTCAAGCGCACGCGAATCCTTGAATTGCAAGTAGCACATTTTTTTCTTACTTTCGCATCGTGGCACAGACCCACTCCATGTGGCTGATGGTCCACAGACTCTCTCTGGCTGTCCAATGAGCTGGTATCCTGGGAAACACCGAAAGATGATTCTGGCTCCGACGGAAAAGTCCACCTCTCGAATATATCCGTTGGGAAATGGATTCGGGTTTGGACAGCTCCCTGCAAAGATCAGATCCACTTTTTTGTCGACAAGGAAGACTTCGATGAGATGGGCTTCTTGGATTGTTGCCAAAACACTTCGTTTCGCGTCCAAACCGCTCATGTTTCAGAACACCTACCCACAGGTTCGCACGTGGCAGCAGTGTCAGACCATTCGCCAGAATTCAGGCAGGTCCGTTCTGGTGGACCACGCAGGATGTAGCTTGGGAAACACCGATAGGAAACTCTGAAGTCCGGTGTGTAGAAGCTGCGGAGTGGTACAATCTGTCCATTCTGAAGAGAATCTGGTGCCGGACATCCCCGTCCTGTGTCAAAGGAACTTGATCAGTGGAATCAGCCTTGTTGAATTTTACAAAAACCAAAAGGACCACGTCAGCGGCACTTTGAAAGGGACATGTAGAAATCAACGAGATTATACTCTGTGAAACACACTTGAGCATGTTGGCTGAGTTCCAGTCCAGGCTCCAGGGGATTCACATAGACGGGTCGGCTGCCCCGATAGATCGAATCCCGGAAAACATCTGTAGGTGATTGTCGCTCCAACCGAAAAGTCGAAACCCTCAATGTACCCGTTTGGAAATGGTGGATCATATGGACTCGGGCAGAAAACTCCTGCAAGAAACAACATATGGTTCGCAAAAATTGCTCACACACGCGTACACTCACGTACACACACACGGACACACACACACCCACAAATACATACACGAACACGAAACCTAACATTTCTGTCATACACACAGATACACACGTACACACACCTGTTGCTTAAAATGTTACCATATAGCGAAACTTTTCCTGCACAAATCTTTGTTCTTTGTCATCCACAGATGAAAACATGTGACAGAGTACGAAAACCGACATTCGTGCACTTCAGGCAAACAGTCTTGACAAATGTACTTGTTGTGCAGCTTGGTGCGCGTCCACTCCAAGTTCTGGAAGGCTCGCACTCCCTCGTGGCTTCTCCACTGAGAACAAACCCTGGGTGACATCGATATGTGATGCGTGCGCCAACTGAAAGTGATCTTGCTTCAATGTATCCGTTCGGGAAAGACTCCGGTGAAGGACAGTTGGAGCCTGGAAATGGGAAAAGAATACAACAACAATATGAAGTTGGTGCCATGGAATGTCATGTCATGTCATTAAAAAAAACCGTGTTCATTTCGCACAAATCTCCTGCCCAGAATTATCAAACCTTGAAGAACTTACTTTCGCATCTCGGTTCAACTCCGCTCCAGGACCCTCCACTTTCGCACACCCTGGTCGCTTGCCCCACCAGTTGAAATCCAGGGAAACACTCGTACGTGATGGTTGCTCCAAGAGTGTCGTCAGTTGTTCGGACAAATCCGTTTGCGAACGGGTTGGGGTCGGGGCAAGTTTCTGGACCGGAAAGCAAAAGTGGTGATTTAAACAGAACAAGTTGACGAGATCTGAATGTTCATTCATGTGGGTCACAAAAACAACGGTTTTCACCTGAACAAGTTGGAGCACTGGACCACTGTCCCGATATCTGGCAGGTTCTCCTGAGGCCTCCGGAAAGCCGATAGCCTGGGTCGCACGAGTAAACTACACTTTCTCCAGGGCGGTACGAATCTCGGGCAGGTAGAAATCTCCCATTTGGCAGGGTTTCTGGTCGTGCACACGCTAGGACTGAAAAGTTATTCCACTGCACCTGTAATCTGCAGTTTCCCCGAGTTTGGTGAAGCAGAAAGATCTTGCTTTGCCTTTTGCAGTCAAAGTGAATAACCTCAGGCATGCGTAACGTTATGTTGTCCATATGTCGGGTGAGCTCACCTTGACAGCTTGGCGGAGACCCGCTCCAGTCCCCGGTGGCCTCACAGACCAGGGTCGGTTCTCCAACGAGTTGAAAGCCGGGCAAACACACGTAGGTTACGCTTTGTCCAACTCTGAAGTTTGTTCCTCTGAATGATCCTGAGTTGATCGGAGGTGGAGTTGGGCATTGCGTTGCTGCAATCACGTGTTCACGTATTTGTGTCGAATCTCAAGGGAAAGTAAACAAAAATTGAATTGCATCAGAGAGGCACACGCCTTTTTTTACTTTGTGCAGGGTTTTGTCCGCGAAGTCTTTGGCTTCACCAGGCCTCTTTGACAACAGACAACCAAGAACAATGTGCAACCCACGTGAACGTGAACATGTGGGAGGCGTGCCACTCCATTGGTTGTTTGACAGACACTGCCTGGAGCTGGAGCCGGTCAGTCGGAATCCTGGATCGCACTGATACGTGATCCTGGACCCCACCGAGAAGTCAGAGCCGAGTACACGACCGTTTGCCAAGCCGCCTGGATTAGGGCAACCAGATGTATCTGAAACACACAGAACGCATTATGTTTTTCATTCAAGACACTCTTCACGTGTACACAAGCAAAATCCAACCACAATGAGAAACGGTGAATAGTTCAGTGTTACCTCCGCAGGTGCCACAAGTGACAGGACAACGCAATAGCACTTCCTGCTCGTGGCAGTAATCTACAAACGTTCGACATTGTACGGGGAATTCATCTCGGCAATCTGAAAATAAAACAAGACGTTGGTCTTTGTCACTCAACCATTCAGGGAAAAACAATTTGGTTGAAGCCTCGCGATCTTTGGTGGTGTCCACTTTGTTGACCTGTGGGAGTCCGTGGAGTTGTGGTCGTTGTCGTGGGAGTAGTTATCGGAGGTCGTGGTGGTCTGATTGTGGTGGTGATGCCAGATTCAAAGACGTATTGGACGCTGAAGCCGGAGCGGGAGACGCTGCCGTCTGTGTGGAACGTGAGGCTCGCCCCGGACGGGAGGGTCAGGTCGGGAGGACCGCGGGTCCCGCAGTATCTGCAAAACGTTCAAGGTTGCTGACAACAGAAGTAAGGGCAGCAATACCCACGGAGAACAAGTAAGAACAAGAGAAGCAGTACTCAAGGCAACTGCAGTGCGAAGTCCCTCCAATGCATCAAACCTCCATCTCAATTAGAAGCTGAGAATCATCTGTTTGCATCTGGTTACAAGGGTAGTTGCTGGCGAACTCTCTTTTGAATTTTAAGCCTTTTTTTTGTTCTTCAGTGTCATATTCTGATACTCACAATATCATTATTGCTTGAAAATCTTGCAAAAACATCAAAATCATACTTTTTAATGTCTTTATACTTGTAGTTGCAAGGGAAAAGCCACCCTAGCAACCAAACTAAATGATCCATCAAGTGCTTTCAAAGATCTTTCCATGAACCAAATATCAAAGCACCATCTCAATTAAAAGCTGATATTCAGCCATTTGTAACTGGTTGCCAGGGCAGTTGCTATGGAATCAAATTTCAACTTTTGGACTTTTTTGTGCATCAGTGTGGTGTTCCAATACCAAAACTGTCATTGTTGTTTAAAAATCTTGCAAGACACTTCAATTTCTTACTTTTTGACCTCTTTGCACCTGTGGTTGCTGGGGAAAAGCTACCCTGGCAACCAAACTGCAAGATGCACAAAGTGTTTTCAAAGACCTTTCATATGAGCCCAAGATCTTAGCTCTATCTTCAGTAGAAGTAATTCGCATTGTCCTCCCTGGGACAAATTTTGCTCACAGGGGGGGGGGGGGGAAACAAACAGGGCACATCTGGCCCAGGCTGCCAGTACCGCACTACCACCAGGTGCTTCGCCCCAAAGGGACTTCGCACAATTAGAATTCTTGTGAGTGTGTGCACTATCTCACTGAGAATCTTCATGCTCCCGCATCACAGCACTTGGAACACAACGTGCCACAAAATTTTGAGGCTGACCTGATGTTGTTTACCAGGACGTAATCATAGTCACAGACACTTTCAAATTCCAGTGAAAAACGGCTGAACGTGAGACGGACGTTGTAGTTAGGGAACGCCGAGAAAGTCCAGACGCAGTCGCGGTTGTGAGGATAGCTGTTTGGGAAGTTGGGCGACGTGATAATTCCACTCGGGTTCTGAGATTGAGAGATTGCACCACCGCATGTTCCTGCAATGTCATCCGAATGCAACAGTAAAGGTTTGGATTTTCTTTTCCTCGGAATTCGATGAAAAGCCCAACGTGCCACTGCTGCCTACCGGTAGAGGAGCAGATCTGGTATACATTTGAGTCATCTGGGCACCAGCAACGACAATCCTTCCCGACGAACCCTTCGTCCGGGCATTGAACATTCTGACAGTGCGCTGCAGAACAGATATGAGGTCAGAACGATCGGAATTCTCGCATTTTTGCGACAAAGGCCGGCTTTGTTTTTGACAAATCAAACGCACGACATCTACATTCCCATACCTGAACAATTGTACATCAAGTTCACCACACGAATGTCTGAAAATGTTAGTGTTTCCCTGTTCCCAATCACGTCCTGGAAGCTTGGATCGAGAGTACGCAGGGTGACAGCTCCCGTTTGAGAGAAGTACTGCAAGAAACCCACATGATTCAGGAGTAAGACAGCAGTTGCTTGTCCGCCGGTTGACCACACTGGCAAATTCACGTTGCCAAGACTGAGAGGTAACTGAATCCGTTGTGCTTGTTCAAGCTGAGAAGCTGTTCCAACGGACCAGCTATTTGGTACTGTGTCAACAGAAAAAACTGCACGAGAATGTGCCATAAATTTCTCCTCGTACACGCACCGACTTTCCGTAGTGCATGATCGACTTGTAATCATAGGGCACACTTCTCGAGTCCACCTCTCCAACGGTCCTTTTTTCGAAATTGTGTTCTTGTCCCTGGACGATCTCGCTCCATATGACCTCGATGTAGGTGTCTCTGTCGAGTCTTGTCTGTTCGTGATAGAGGCCGATCAGGTGCCCAATCTCATGCAGAAGCACACCTTTCTACAAACCAAACAAACAAACACCCGCTGTCAAGCCCATGCAGAGGAGTTTCTACGAAAGCAGAGCACGTCAACCTTGTCTCGTATGTCTTGTGAAAAGACAAAATTCGAAACTACCACATTTCAAAAGGAACGAGTCAAACAAAAACACAATTCAAAACAATATAGAACAAGCAAGACACTGCAAGACATTCTTGTAGTTGTCTTGTCATGTCAGATAGTCTGGAAGTCTGCATGTCTATTGTTTTGCTCACCCGCATGCAACGGTACGAAGTCAGATGAACGTAGTTTATTCTTCCCCTGGGCCCCTGGTTTCCGACGTACGAACTGCATCTGCACGAATTTATGACAGAACAACCTCTTGATCTCCGATACGAGGCGAAAATGCGGGGGAAGTCAAGCAGGCACGGAGTTAAACTTGGTTGAGTGGAAGAGCAATGCCTAGCCTGAATTGACAAGCTTTGGGGAGTCCGACAACCCTTCTCTCTTGAACACGTGCCAGTGCACCTTCATCAACTCGACAAAGGATTTGAAAATACTCCTCTTGTTTGCAGAATTGACACCCACAAAACATTGCTGAAGGAAAGAGAAGTTGTTTCCGGTTCGTTTACCCTGGGCTTCCCGTTGTGAAGAGGGCGAAGTTGTTGTTGATTCTGCCCTGACGAAACTGGAGACAGGTGTAATCCTGCCAGTCTCTGATCGCATCCCGAATCAGCGCCTCATCCGCAGTACCTGCCATGCGGACAACATGGTGAGGGCATTGGGAACAACATGTGCTTCTGGTCGTTCCCGTGTGAAGTCAAAACAGCAACAATTTCATGCTCAATCTCTGATTTTTACAAAGTTCGTGACAAGTTGCTCAGCACAGGACAACCAAAGCGGAAATTTCAGGCACTCTTCCACTTCACCCCTGGTTTCTGGGCCCCACTCACGATCGTGGTGTGCGCCCGACGCATGACTGAGCATTGAAAACGACGAAGATCATGACTCCCACGGTCCGACCGTTCGGTTGTCGTGATCAAAGCCTTTTTTCCAGCATCACACAGACCTGAGATGGCACAACAAAGGCCTGTAACTCACTGAACTGGGACGACTGGATCTCGTAGTAAATGATGCCACCGGTCCACAGGAAGCTGGGATCCCTCAGTGCAGCTCGCTTTGCCCGTCCTGCCCGTCTTCAGAGAGCAAACACAAAAATTATTTGCAGCGTAAACCGCTTGTGAACATGCAAACATGAATGCGTTACTTATTTCACTGTCTGCGGGTTTTTGCCAACAGAAGAGAAAGACTGCGTCTGAAGACACTTGCCCTTGCGGAACACGCGGCACACGCAAGTCCAACTCTTCCGTGGAAGTAGGACCTTCAATGGGTAAAGGGGCGCCTGAAAAATAAACGACTTCAGATGATCGACAGAGTGGCAAGTCCACAGTTCATGCAGGGCCCCAAACCCTTTTCTCATCATTGTGCAGGTTCAGACAAAAATTTGCCTCATTTTCGCCTTTCCCAAATCATCAACAACAGTTCGCCTTGATCATGCATTTCAGAGAAACTTCCTTTTTGTGAAGGTAAGAGAACAACTCTCACCATCCGACTGCAGTGGATTGTACCCGCCGGGTGGCACTGGATCTCGAGCTGTGGGATGGGAAAACATATATTTGCGTACTCGAACGAAATTGCATTTTTCTGAGTGACCAACACTACAACACACGTTCGTAACAACCACATTTCAAGAAAAACATGTTGATCATTAGAAACATGAGTGTGACATGGTCAGTGAAGAAACTCAAAGATGAGTGGGAATGACAACGCACCTGCTTGTTGCAACAGGTCATCTATTGCACATTCTGACGCGTGAGGAAGCAACTGAAAGTTGAAACAGAAGGATACACAGCGGTTTTGTTTCCAATAATTTTTTAACACAATCACAAACATGATGCACGGAACTCCTTTTCACGTATGTTTCATTTGTATACTGGAGGCCAAACTGTTTTATGAATCTGAAAGTCCAGATATGTGTTGCTGAAGGCAATCGCCCCCCAGTTTGACGCAGTTTCAAAACTGTTACTTGACCCTCTAACATAGCTCATGCATAAATCAAATGACAAAACTTGAAAAAAAGACCCACAAGGCTTGGCCAGACAGGAAACGCACCCTGACAGGTCTGTCACAGACCCGACTGACTCAACAGACAGAACGATAATTTTTGTGGCACAAAGACAGCAAGGGTTTACATGACCATTTCAAACTTCCTTCCCTCCCAACATTAATTTATCGAGTCTGAACCACGTTCCAAGTTTGACCAGGTTGTTTTTCATGAGAGTCTACTCACCCCAAGGAGCAGGAGAACGATCCAACGAGAAAACATGTTGTGACGTTTGTTCCTTTTGCTCTCAGGAGACAATTAAATCCACATTATATTCCACAAAAGTATCACCTTGCTCATTACACTGACTATTTTCCTTTGTTGCCAAAGAGGATGACTATCTGGGGTGCTTTGCTATATGCTCAGATGCACACAAAATTCTTCCTCATCGCATGCCTTCTATTCTTACCACTTTCGCAGGTTCAAAGCCAAGTTAGCATTGAACCGCGATGAGTTGCAAAGAAGTCAGGTCTTTTGTTGAACCTACCATTTGAGCAAGAAATGAAGGCAACATGGCACTGCCAGTTTTTTTTCGCAGAATCACAGATTGTGAATGTGTTGTTTTTCTTTGGTCAGCAACTGACCACTCGTGAAATGTAGCGTGTTCCACTGCCATGAACTTGTGAAATTCATCCTGGCCGAGTGAGCTGGGTCAGTTGCAGGGCTACCCCTTGACAAGCTGTGAGCATAAACGGGTGATCGCCTGAAAGGTTGAGGCCGTGAAAAGTTGGGGATTCTTGATGCGCTCTGTGGAGAGTTATTGAAACCACGGAAGAAAAGAGCCTGTGGGACGAGGCCGAACACATGGTGTGCTTTCCGATTTCGTTTCACCGTGGTTGAGATATCTCTGTCACAACAAAGATCGAGGACGACCAAAATCCCCAAAGCAGGGTATACGCCCCACAAACCATGCGATCAAGTCCTTTCGGGTGGTTCTTTGGTGCACGCAACGGATTCAAATGCATCTTCTAAAGTTCGGGCAACCTGATCCTTGCCACTGCGCATTGAGAGCCAAATTCATTTCTGGTTGCACAAAACTTTTCATGTCACCAATTCCAGAAAAGAATTTGTCGAAATCACCAGAAAACTTCATTTCACCACAAACTAGTTTTGCCAGACTCGGGAATCACCACCCTTTCATATTTTTCTGACGCAACATAAGGGAAACATTTCCCTGAGTGAACACCCAACTTTGCACAACGGTGACATGTACCCTTGTCCGCAGATAGATCTGCAGGGTCGAGGGGCTCAGACCCTGGGGGTTCGACATTCAGACTGTGGGTGCGGAGTGGCTCCACTGAATTTTCCGCTTGAGGCAAAGAACAGAAAAAAATATCATCAACGTTCAATGCACTGGCAGAACTTTTCCTGTAGTCGTGTCTGGTCGAATCTTTGAGAACCAAGTCTTCTCACTTCAGCAAACAAAGCATTTCCCGTGTTCGGACTTTCGCTTTTTTCTGCGGTATTCGGCGGTGGGACAGGATAAAACTTTCGTGTTGCGTCAAGAACTTTGAGCACGTCAATTTGGAGAACTCAGAAGAAAGCAGTTTTATTTTCTTCATTCAGTGCAAGGTAAGAATGGTTGAAGCAGGAGTCACACAAACTTTGAGAATTGCAGAAATGATTCAAGGTGCGACGACAAACAGGCAGGAAAAACCCAGAATGCGTTGGTTATATTTGTGGCTCAAAAATAGCCTGGGCGGCAGCTTGCTCGGTTTTTGTCCGAGAACTTGAACCCAACATGTGGAGGAAACACGACGAGAACAGAACAACGTTGTACGCTCGTGTCATTGCAAATCCTGTTGCAATGTTGAAGCTCCCAGCGGATCTCCCAGAAGCTCTACACGCGCGGCATGCTGTACGTGAGGCTGTGGCCGCCGTCGACGGGCAGCACGACGCCGTTGATGAAGCTCGCCCAGTCCGAGGCGAGGAAGGCGGCGGCGCGCGCCACGTCCTGCGCCGAACACGTGCGGCCCAGCGGGTTCACCCCGGACAGGGCAGACACTACCTGCGGATAGAAAACAAAGAAGAGTTCACATAATCCCTCAACCATTTGGTTGAGCTGCACAAGACAGACTTCAAGGATTGCGTCCTGCTGGCTGAACAAAACTGTGAAGTTTTCGAATCGAATGATGTTTGCTTCCACTTGGAAATCCGAATCAGGCGTGGGAGTTGCCCTGCTGTACCGTGGGCAGCGCTTCCGCCGGGATCCCGGAGCGCGGCCGCGTGTGCAGGGGCGTGTCGATGAAGGACGCTCTGAAACGTGTGAACGGAATTGCAGAAGTTGGGTTTCAGTCTTTTTGTCAAAGGACGTGTTGGGTAATGGGTGGTTGAAATAACATCACTCACGCAATTGCGTTGACTCTGACTCCTTTGGCTCCGAGTTCTGAAAAAGAAATGAGAAGCTATTTTGTTGGTGTTCCGATATCAACAAAATAAAGCGCAACATGTTGGGAAATGGTGTCTTTCTTTCTTTCTGTTTTCTTTTTGTTTATTGTTTTCCACAATGATTTTGTTCTCGAATGGAAAGAGAACACCACGAGCAAACGAACACATTGTCCGTTTGTCCACAGATACTGGCGTACGTGTACTTACCCAAGGCCAGAGCCTGGGTGTGGTTATTCAGGGCAGCTTTACAAACTCCATAAGCGTGTACGAATGTCATCTGCAAAGGAGACGGCGAAAAGGTACCGATTTGTGTTTGCATTTGTGCCGCTTGTGATGAGTCTCTGCTTCGAACTCACAGTGAAAAATCGAACTCACAGGTCTGACGCCAACTTCGCTGGAGTTGTTTACGATGCAACCTGCAAGGAACCAACCCTTTGTGCTGTCTGTTTGAAAAGGCCTTGCAGGCAATGACAGAGCAAAATGTTCAAGCAAAGCGTAATGTATCACATTAGACCACAAACGCACGAGAAAACCCCAGATAACTTTGTCCCATTTGCCTCTGAGACTCTTGCAAAGCACTGGTGTTACGTTGGTGTGCAATCGGTTGCAGTCACAGGCATGATTCCCATGAGACGCTTGAGTCCCACCGCCGGGACCCGACTTGGCGCCGTGATCCTCACCTGCGTGTTGGAGAAGGTGCGGCAGCGCCCGCTGAGTGACGGCCACGTGCGACTTGAGGTTCACGGCGAGCATCTCGTCCAGGTCGCGCGGAGTCAGCGTCTCGAACGAGCCGGCATAGTACTCACCCGCGTTGTTCACCTGCGTGGGAAAGATGTGCACAAACTGGGAGGGAAGATTCAACAACATCAGCTCGCTGTGTTTTGCTCAGAAACAATGAAGATAATCTCACGAGAACGTGCAGCGCCCCGAACGCCTCGATGGTCGAATCAACAACTCGCGCGCAGTCGTCTTCGTTTGTCAAGTCTCCTACCACAGTGTGAATCTGAAAGTTACGAACAGGTGGAAGTTTGGTTCAAGGTGCTTTCTTGACATGCTTTGTTTTGTCGCGACGAGGAACCAGAACCTCTCCCGTCTGCACCTTGTCCTTGGATGCGCCGGCGTCGTGGCAGCGTCGCGCGGTGTGGCGCAGCGCCGCCTCGCTCCTCCCGGTCAGCGCCACCGCCGCCCCCAGCCGCGCCATCAGCACCGCCGTCTCGGCGCCCACGCCCGAGCTCGATCCTGCGCGCAAAGTTTCGTTTCACCACAAACAGGCATTGTGCTCTTGAGTAACAGTGCTGAGATCTTTGGCAGTATAGCGCAATCCAAAAAGATCACCTTACCCGTGATCAAAACGACCTTTTCGTCGAAGTCCCACGCATCTCGCGCTCTTGTTCCCTTCACCAGCGTCCCCATTCTTCAGGAATGTGTACGTTTCACTACAGGCACCAACGTGTCTCAAAAAGCCTGAACTGATGAGGTACGCGAGCGCAGGTCGTCGGGGCTTTTTATACTCTGCAGGATAACCTCTTCCAAAGACCAGCTTCCTGCAGAGAACCCCAGTTGAACTTCAGAAAGTTCCGGAAAGACCAAAACGACGACAATAACAGCGCGTGATGAGAATATTTTGGACAGGGTGTTTTGGAGAATCAGAAGTCAACAAGTTAAGAATTCATGAGCTGACAGTTGACAGTGATTTGTCCAATCACAGCTAAAATTACGCCAGTATGTTGATTTGGTCATCAATATTTTACATGTTTACGACTTTCGCAAAAGCTCAGGATCTGTTTACGAGGTGTCCTATTTGCAGGAAGTCTGAAGATTCCTCTCGCAAGATTGCTGGGTATTTATTTTCAGACAACTGCTCTTTGACTTTCGCAACACACAGGACCGTCAGAAATGCAGACACACCAGAAGCGACGTCTTTTGCAATTGTGTTCTTGTTCGGAGAAAGGGAACACGAATCGAGAGAACCTTCTTGCCACATGCCGCCGCTCCAGCCTCCAGTAAATCCCTGAAGCCAAATGACTACCTCCAACATCGAAAAGAAATGAATTCCAAAAATGTTGCACTGTCTGTTTTGAGTGGAAGATTGCTTCACTCTGGTAAAACCAGGTGCCCCAGTCCGGGTCCCACCGAGTTGTCGCCCCAAAGAAGAGAGGAGAAGGCGAACAAGCAATCACCGGAAGTGGCTTCCGCACCGAATCATCCCAATTGCTGTCAACAAGTTGTTTTTCTTCGCGCTTCGCGAGGTCCATGTTGATCAGATGCGACTGATTAATTATGCAAATGTTTATGAACTGCAGTGGAGAGAAATTCCCCATGAGCTGTGTTTCACTGCACTCACAATTTACGAGAATGTGACACCAAACTCACTGGTTTGATGTACGAGGCTGAAAATTTAAATGACCGATCATCGGCAATATCTTTTGAGCGGGTGGGTTTTTTGCGGAGATTTTGGACAACCTTTGGACAGTCTGTACGATCAGACAAGATTGTGGGATGATCTTTTGACCCACTTAAATTGACCTGTCGCATGTGGGTTGGCGATTTGCCTGTGTCTGATGCATTCCTTCAAGAGTACTGGTAATTCTGTTGTTCTTGTCGAGATGTTGCCTGTTTTTGTGGGTTTATGGTTGTTCTTTGTCAACCCTAACATTACTAACAAGGTCGAGCAGAGGGTCACGATCAAATTTTTAGCCAGAACAGGCCGTAGCCCCATTGATACTTGGAGGGCTTTGAATGAAGTTTGGGGTGAGCAGACATTGTCAAAACACAAGTTCAGTTCTGGCATAAGAAATTCAAGCAAGGTGATGATGTTGTGATTGATGCAGCCAGACCAGGACGACCGCGCAGTAAATGTACTCAAGACAATATTGACATGGTCTCAGGACTCATCCAGGGTGACCCTCACTTGACTCTGAAGGACATGAGTGCAATCACTGGCATGTCAACACACACTGTCAGAACAATTCTCAAGAAGGACTTGAATCTCCGATGGAAGTGCGCCAAATTCATCCCCACTGACCTGACCGATGCCCAAAAGTGGACCAGAATGACAGTGTGCCAAGACAACATTGAC
>JAAUXT010111459.1_pt1 | contig 49538 bp, 40 predicted proteins | sample 7278171 | NCBI WGS metagenome assembly JAAUXT01 (sample SAMN14350112, study PRJNA611818) | marine sediment metagenome | isolation source: surface marine sediment (1.8m) | place: French Polynesia: Moorea | collected 2018-08
GCACTTCGCCGAATGAGACTGACAGCAGAGTTTGACAGATTGATATTGACATGTTTGACATGTGAGGAGACAATCTTGATGACAGGAAATTGCCCAGACAGACCCCAGGGTCGACTGAGCTGATCGACACGTGCTTGTTCCCAAAAAGGCGACGCGCAGTCTCTCATGTTCATCTTCATTTGGACAAGCCTCGTACGTCCTGCGCGTTGCGCAAACGGTGACGGAACAATGAATGCGCTCAGCTGCTCTTTGTGCGCATGTGCAGGGGCATCTCCGGGTCGGTCCAAATCTGCTCGAGTTGCCCCACCCCCACCCAGCCAGACAGTGGAACCTGCAAAAATCAGAGTTGGCGGAAATTTTCAATCCTGGAATTCTGAATTTTGTCCCCTGTGGCACTGTCCACCAAAACGAAATTGTCACCCCCCCCCCCCAGGAATTCTGTTACTGACCACCCTTCTGTAGCTTTGGGCTCGGGATTCTTGCACTGGGTAATTCTGAAATCCCTACACCGGTTGCAGCCTTTTCTGGAGCGCTTTTCAGTTGCAACACGGTGAGGGCTCGATCATTCTCGCGCCACTTATCGAACAACAGCGCTGGTTAATAACTAATTACCTCATCCTTTGATTCTGCATGTTTTTGGCGCGAGACACGGAAGGGGAACTCGAATTACATCTTGACATGCCACGCCACAAACACTGCAGCGTTTTCCTCTTGTCTTCTGTATCCAGTGCTAAAATGCGAAAAATCCCAAGAAAATTCAAACGAGGAAAACATTTTAACTTCACGGTTAGTTCCGTCATCGTGAAAGAAGATAAAACAGCAGATCAGTGAATCCGAGGCAAAGCCGAGGAGAAAAAATCTACTGGTTGTTTCTTTATGTAGTGCAAAAGAGTCAAACCATTTCAGTGACAACTGCAGATCAATCTTCTGTTGAGAACAAAGCTTTCCCCTTCACGCTTGGTTCCGTGATTTTTGAAAGCTAGATGGCCCGTCCTGCAGGTTTCTCCTCCCTGTGGATGGTGGGACAGGAGGACAACACTTCATGAACCACGAGTCGCTTCGAGTGGAGATTTATTCAGCGGTGAATTATTGAATCTGGGACTCGAAGCCTTGGCTGGTAATTGATATAATCAGCTGCCCAAAATTGTTGACAATTTGAGGCATTTTATTCAGGAACAGACCTGGTCATCCATAACCCTGTCAAGTGGACATTGATTTGATTTGATTGTGGCGACTATTCATCATGTCTTGTGGTTCGGGATGACAATTCTCGCGTTTATGTCTGTGACTCCGCATTCCCTTCAGCAAATGTGCGCTCGTTTTAGGCGCAGAACCTTTCTGCTGGGTTTGGTTAATTAAAGCAGTGTAAAATCCCTCGTTGAGACCAGCAGTGTTTGATACAAAGATCACATTACAGCAGGACAAAACACTGATGTGGAATGAATAATGACTCCAATGTTCTCAGAATCCAGAGATCAAACGCTGAAAATTCGACATTCTATTCCATTTTACCTGCTGCATACATGCAACCTGGTCTTTTTGACAATCCTTCCTCCCTTTGATGATCCGATTGTGGATAGAATAACGTTCGTGAAATCAGCTCGGCCATCTCTCCCACCGCTCAGCTCTACTCGTGTTAATTAACGATATTACTGAGGCTTATTATTCTCTCCAAATCATAAACTGGGCATTTTCCCGTTTGTCAATCAATTTTTGGCTTTGTCTTGTTCTCTGAGTTCTTGATGTCAACTTATCTGAACATCTTTCTTATCCTGACGTGCTGGGCTAATTGGGAGAGCTTTGATTTGATGAACACAGGTCAAATAGTTCAGGACAAAGGCGATTGATCCCACAGGAATCACTGGCCAGTTTGGTGCGTGCACGGTGCTTTTGTTCCATGTCGGTGGAAATTTCGGTGGTGACTCTGCACAGGGCGATATTCCGGATTGAGAGGATGACAAGACAGGGTTTTCAAACTCATGTCAGCAAATGGACAACAGAAACACGCGGGGGCCTCAGAGCTGCTTTCATTCAGTTGTCGTGCCGTGGGTGCACGTGCAGGTGAAACCACGCGCAGGGTGAGCACAAACCCGAAAGGAGCTTCAGATTTTGGCCATTGTGGGTGAACATGAAAAGGAAATGACCGCACAACACGTCTGGGATTAATTTTAACCACCTGTGCCATGGCACCTGACAATTCTCACCCATTCTGTTAATTTCAAATGAAGCGTAAGAATTTTTATCCATTCTTGAGTGAACCGAACAGTTTTTACGCCGCATGGTGCGTGGCGTTTATCTGTACGAAGATGGATATCGCCTCAGAAGTGGCTTAGAATACCAGCCCAGCTTCAATTTTTTGTAAGCGAAGCGTTTTTCAAAGATTCTTCGGGTGAAGAGGTCAGCGGCAGCATGCCGTGAAAACTAAATACTGTGTCCCAGAGGGCTGTGTGAACAGGTCATCAATACGTCGAGCGAATAAATATATAAAAGTATGCAATCTATGGAGGTGTTGGCCCCTGCCCAGTGGCGCTGGCACTTGACTGCTGCGGCGCGCCGCGGGTTATCTCCCTCTTCCTGCGCGCAGAGAAAACAGCGCCGATGTTTGGTAAATATCCAACCAAAATGTCACATTTTTCAGCTTGAAGAAACACAAATTTTCACTTTCGTTGAATCACAGCAGCAGCACGCCTTTCAGAATTTACATGACAGGAAATGGGGAGGGTGGGATAAACCGGCTCCTGGTGTCCTTCCTGTGCAATGTGCGTGTGTGTGTGAGTCGTGTATGCGTGCGATCCACACGAGAACAAACTGCTGTGGGCAGCAGATGACGAAGCCGGAGGATATTTTAATGATTCATCATAACGAAGTGAAGTTTGCCTCACCGCCTCATCCTTCCTGCTTCCAGTTATTGCCGGGACGAGTCTCGTTTGGCGTCCTTTGAAAGCAGGAAGCCGCTCATGTTCACCAAAGAAATCACACGAATGCTTCCCTCGGGTCTTGTGCGGTGCAGTGTACTTGATCATTGCTCGGCAGTGAAGTGAATTTGTTCATGTCATCTCAACGCGTCCCCTCTCTACCTTGTGGACCAGCATTTTCTGAGACCAAACTGTTGATGATTTAAACCATTGAGAGGTGTTGACGATCGTGTGTGTGGAAATGTGCAGCAAAAGACACTGAACAAATCTGACCACTTGTGCGTTGCGTTGTTCTGTGCACGTTGATCTTCTTTGTTGCTGTCCGAGTGGTGATTGGTTTTGCTGAGTGGAGTGAAGCAAACAAGTGTGGTTCTGTTCTGTGATCAACCATATTTTTCCCTTTTCAGATCTGGGGCTGACGAGTACTTGTGACGTCACGGGTTACAACGCCGCCGCTGACTCGTGGTCCATCGCTGGAGTGAACTCATCGCTCGTTACCGGTATTAAAACTTTTCCTATTTGAGATTTGATTTATTATCGCTCAGCGGCTGCATGATGCCAGTCAGAAGCGATTGGCCTTGAAAATGTGATGCGACGGCCGGTGCGTTGCAGGTCTGATTGGATACAGTCGTTTTTGCGCTTCCGAGAGACCTTCCATCGCACCCAGGTCAAAGAGTCGCGGTGCTGCCGCACCTGGTTCTGCGCTCACACAAGCTTCCGACACTGACGTGGCACAAGATTCGTGGTTTGCACTGCCCCGAGCTGTGTCGTGCCCATTGGTGTTTTGCGCAAAAGTTGCTCCAAAGTCAACTTCACACACCGCTTCGTTTCCACACAAAGCAGTTGTCGCGTAGCAGATACAGAAGTCAATTTTTTTTTTCCGTCCGGCACTTGTTCTGTAGATTTTGACTGTGTAAGTGCAGCCAAAAAAGCCTTGTCGAGCATTGGAAAGATTTCAGGTGAGAACACTCGCCTGATCACCAGAGCAAGAAAATGAAAAAACTTTTTCAAGTCAAAAGAATTTTCACATCCAAACATTTTTCAACCACCCCTGATCAAACGTGTTCCAGGTTGGGAAAGCCCGAAAATCCGAAAACATGAGAGAGATCCTCCCGCAAACACACACACACACACACACACACACACACACACACACACACACACACACACACACACATGTTGAACAAATTTGATCTCTTGTTCAGGGTTGACCTCCACTTTTGATTCGTAACTCCAGGTTGGTGAGTCAGATTTTTGTGCCCGGGAGAAATGCTGTTTGCTGAAAGTTTCAGATTCAAAAATGACTCGCGCACGTTCGTAAATTGAAATTGAATGCACAGTTCAAAAAATCGTGCTGAAACTTCAATTGGACAGCCATGTTTTTGGGGTAGGTTTTCTGAAGGAGTCACCTTGCACGAAGCGTTTTTCTGGCATTTTCCGCAAGAAAAATATTTGGGAACGATAAGTTCTTTGGAAAGATTTTGGCCATGCAGCTCTTTCTCAGACGATTGCAATGAGTTGTGGACAATTTTTTGTTTGGAGCTCAGGCTGAGTATCAAATTTGCTGGAAACAGCCATTGTTGTTGTGGTGAAACTTGACTGACAAGACAGGACTTCGGATTTTAACCTGATTTCTCGACACAAAAAAGGGCCTTTTCCTCTTTTTCTGTGAGTCAACATTATTCCAATCAGGATAAAAGGCGTAGATAACAAACATGTGGTGTTTTGGTTGGGATTGTCGAAAAAGGAAGGTGCGCGCCATGGAAACACCATTTGCGTCGAGTGCAGAAAGTAAACAATAGCAACGTGGAAAATGTGGCACCGGATCCGAGGCGAAGACAATGGGCTGTGCATGGGGAGGGGCTGGCTGCGGCGGGGGACTTAGGCATGTCCAATTGAACAGACACTCCACTCGATAAAACAGCATATTTCCACTGAGGGGGGACGTACGGTCGAGCGTGTGAGCGCGCATACTAATGCCGCCCAATCCTCCGAGGTGTGAGCTGCAAAAAAAACCTCTTTCAAGTTTTCCTTTTCCTGTTGCCTTGTGCTGTTGTGTACGTTACTGTTCTGTAAAACAGAGCCATGACAGCTGTTTCTATTTCACGTCCCGAACAAAATGGAGACGAATGGAGGAGCACAGCGTTCAGCCATTGACGGTGTGTGCGAGAAGCAGCTCACGGTGCAACAGGCTTCAGGTTCAGTTGCTGAACATTCACTCGATGACAAAGTGTGTGTGGTTCATATCCTCAAAACACAATTCTCGGTCTGTTGTACACAGATATTCTGACCCGTGGAATGTGTAGGTGGAAGTGTCCAGCAGCGGGACTGAAGCAGCTTTGTAGACGGTCCCAAACGCAGCTTCCATCTCATGTTGGTTGCATTTGTGAACAGTGGTGTGCAAAATTCCTCACATGGTCACTGTTGTCGCGAACAAGAAGTGTGTGTGTATCCCTCCACTTCGTCATTCAGTGCCACCAGCTTTCAGCACAATGCGCCGGGAGCCAAGGAAAAAGCCCAGAACTCCGGGAAATTTCTTCGTAATTTGCCAGCGCTGTTCAAATAGGACAAAGTGAAATGTAAGATGTAAGAAAACATTTGGAAATTGGGAAGTTGGCAATAATTCTTGAGTGCTCAGACGAGTTGGGGAGAGAAAAATTGGCAGCTTGGACCGTGATTGGGGGTTTCGATTTCATCCTTCCGCCGCGGTTTCCCAATCGCATTGATCACCCCCCCCCCCTCTGCACCAACCACACTGTCGGGCTCTTTAATTCTTGGCCAAATCTCAGCCCAGTTTTAAGGACCAAAGAACAAAATTCTCCTTTCTTCGGATTTGCATGTTTGGAAAACGCAGTGGCGGTCTTGTGCAATCAGAAGACTCTCATTCTTGCGAATCTTCAATGTTTGTCAGTGTCAGAGCGACTTGGAAAAATTCAAAATTGTGAATGTCTCGATGTTCGTGGCACGTCAGTGAGTTCAGGCTGACAGGAAAGGTAAACAACCACTGCTCAGCTGCGAGCTGCGTGCGTCAAGACTCCACCTCAGGTGGGACACATGAAGACCATTAAACGGCTGTTGTGTCATGCCGGACAAATTCGCAGTGGGATAAGAAAAATACAAACTGTGTCTCCCAACAGGACATTGAGCACACTACTTTTCACAGGAGTCTTGTATCGCTGACAAACATCAACATCGGTGTGTGATGCAACTGGCTTGTTAGTGCTCAAGTGGTCCCACTTGCCTTTCAATTTTTGAGCACTTATCTTGGATGTCTTGTCGTGAGTACTTGTGGAGGCTGCAGTGAACCCAAAGGAGAAAAAGAGGTTTGAGAATTTACCCTGCAGCACCATAACAGGTGTTGGAAGTTGCAGGCAGGATTCCTTATCTTTTGTTGCAGTGGGAATGTGTGATGATCCACGCTGGGCCGAGCTGAACAGTCCACTTTTGAAGCGTAAACCAAATCAAAGCGTCATTAATGACTGTTAGTGTTGGCTAATGTAAATTCTGCTGCCTGTTGCGTCACGGCTGAGGAGTGTTTAGATTCCCCTGATTGACACCAACGCTTTGGTTGAGTACTCAACGACACTCACTTCAAACTTTCCCACCAGGTCCACAAGGTGTCGAGGAATGAACAAGTTTGGTTCAAGTTTTACTCCCTGAGCACTATGCATGAGCCACAACTTTCTCCAGGGGCCTGCTGGGTGCTTCACTCACTTGGGGGGCAAATTCATTTGTGCTTTTTGTTCACCTGAGTATTATGACAATGAACTCGACAACAATGAAGGAAGTTCCTTTGCCCGAAGCGTTGCACTGTGTGCTACTCGTCCTGAGAGCCGTGTGTGTTTGGGAATTCCTTCTTATCACTTTCTTCCCCAGGAATAAAGACGGCTGTGAAGACCTGTCAAAATCCATCAGAGTTCCAGGGACTCGGTCTCTGCTGCCTGTTGATGCGGAGTCACCAGGAGGCATGTGAAATATTATTGACTGATATTCATGCAGTTCACAGTCGTTTCACTGCAATTTTGGAGTTTGTGAAAATTTTGTGAAAAAGTTGGCAAATCCTGAAAGCAACAGCTCGTCAGCGGACACAGTTTCTGTGAGGGCAAAGAAGCCTTTTTTTTTCGCACAAATGCAGCTGCAAGTTATCTTCGGCGCATTTTTTTGACAAAGGCCGAATATTTTGTCCACGTTTGTGTCGAATTTACACACGAGTTCGTGACTTTTGGTCGTCTTGCCTTTTTGCCCAAAGAAAGAATCGTGGTAGAGTCGCGCGAGTTCTTGTCGTCTGCCATTCGTGTTATTTTTCTGTCTTGAGCACTACAGGTCAGTTGAACAAGACTTCGTAAAATTCAAACGGAACCCGTGTGTTTTATGCTGTGTTTTGTTCGGGAGATTAGTGATTTAGGTGTGAAGGAAAATAATGGGGTTGTTGGTGTGTATTGTACTCCGCGGGTCGGAGCTGCTGTTGTCGCAGTTGGACGCCAGATCGCGCGTCAATGTCTCCATCGAGATGGAACCGAATATTTAAGCGGATTGTTGAAGGCCTGTCATTGTTCAAACAAAACTCATTGTGCGAGGTGAAATTTTGAGGGAAACAAGAAAAAAAAGCGGAATTGAAAGCACAATGTTGACGTTCTGTCAATGGACGCAAAAACTGCGAACCTGGTGAAACAATTCTTTCAATTTGAGTTGTGTGTGTCGGCGGTGAACATGAAGCGGGAGGGAGCTGCACTGGTTATTGATAATTAATGACGTTTGGAAAGGCGGTGCGCCTGCTGATGAAGATAAATGAATGGTATATTTAGTTAAGATAGACAGGATCATTGGTATGGGTGTTAGAATAAGGAGCTTGTTGATTAGCCGGGGGTGCGCTGCTCAGTGTCAGGGATGTGCCATACATCCTCCGCTCTGGTGCAATATGGGATAATACTGACTCGGTAATGTGAAAGATAGTGTCACTGACCAGATAAGAAAGGTCATGATCTATGACTGCGAGACTTTTCAAGTTAACCTTTGAATTTCTTCATTTCAAGTGCCTGTGAAGGATCTTTTGCCCCTTGTTTGAGGGCTCTTTGGAAAGATTGGTTTGGTTTCCTTTGTGCTGGGTTGGAACATCGCAGCAAGTGAGAATGTTGTAAAAAGTGTGAGAGGTATGTGGGCACCACTGTGGCCTGACCTGCAATAAATATCATTAAGCTGGAATTTTAATTGCAGAGTTGTGAAATTTACGAGTTTTGCCGCACAGACAGAACTGAGTGGTTGTTCCGCGATGACGAAAAGGCAACAACGTTCCTGGTGTGGGAACCGGAGTGGCGGGCGCCTTTTCGTGCGCCTTTCGCTCTGTGCACGCCCAGCGCTTGGCTTGAGCGGCTCTCTGCCGACAGTTTGTGAAAATTCACCTTCACTTTGTGTTGGTTTGTTGTGGAAAGTGTGCCACTGGGGCTGACGGTGATGCCTGCGCGAGATCTGTCCATCAACGGGGCGGGCGCGCCGCGTCCTCGCGCAGCAGCCAATCAGAGCGTCGCCCCGCCACAACAGACATGGCGGCCGGGCGCTCCCGACTGAAACCAGATTCCCTGGTCACTTGAGTTCGAACGTGCCAAGAAGGGGACGTGATCATTGCAGTTTTGGGTGACTTGGCGCTGGATCTGTTGCCTGATGATAGTGTAGTCAAGCGTGAAAGTTCTATGGCAGAGAGACACAGTGACTTTTACCAATCTTATCATCAACACCATCGCCTGGGCCTGTTGTGTGCAGCGATACTTGGTACAGCGGATACTCAAGCGGTTCCCAACCAACAGGCATCACGGAATTAGAGGATTACACGTGCGTTTCGCCAATGCTTCTTGAACGCGGCTGGACCGCAACAGGTATTGAACGTCTCCGATCTCATTTCAGCAGATACGTTGAACGTACGCGATTACACGTGTGCGTTACTCTGACGTAGCTTCGGACGTGCCGTATTCAATGGCGATGTTTTCGTGGGTTGGATCACTCATTCATCCAGTGAAGATAGATATTGAAGAATAATACCTGGTTGAAATTTCAAACGAAGTCATGGGACCCGTGTGAATGTTCCAGTGATCGGGCTCTGTTTTGGAGGATGTGCATGAGCGTACGACAGATAAACGAAGCCAAGTCGGCACTACCAAGCAGTGCAGAGGGCTGTATCGATTTGGTGTTGTTTGTCAGTGACTTTTGTCTTTGCTGTGCGCAAGTTTTTGCTGTCGCAAAAATGACGCTGCCTTCTGTATGAAGTGCTGATGACACGATTGTGCCCCTTCTTGAAATCGGAAAAGAGGATGAGGCAGGGCGGCGGCGGCGCGCGATCCCTCCCGCGCGAAGCAGCCGAGTCGCGGTGGTGGTGGCGGCGGCGCGCCGTGCCGGAGCGGTGCCGGGGCTGCTTCCCCGCCCCGCGCGGCGTGGTCGCCGCCGCTACGGCCGGGAAGTGGTCGCGTTCAAGCACGACAGTTGTGATGTTATCAACACAGGGAATATATAATATATACTATATATTTTTCATAAGGGTTTTCATTCAGAACGCTCAAGGTGTGAGTCAGTAAAGTGTGAGAAATTGTGACGCAAACATCAATTTTGCAAAGCGTTACAAATAATGCATGTTGCAAATGGAAAGCCACAAGTAAATCTGTTGCAGCTCACGGGGATTCAAAAATGAACAAGGCAGTCCAGATTTTGAAAACAGAATCAGGAACATGTAGTTCTGACGTTTCTCCTCTCGCAAAAATTCTGTTCGGAATTCTGTGGTCTACTCCCCTTTTTTCCGCACACGGTCTGTGATCTTCCTCGGAACCCGAGTCAGGCAGGCGCGAGGGGCACGGCGCGAGGAGTGAGGAGCGATGCGGGAGGGAGCGCGGGGTCGGCCGCGGCGCCGCCGCTCCGGCCTCCCGGGCGCCCGGCCTTCCCTCCCCGGAGCACACGACCCCTGCCTCCGCTCTCTCACTGCGTGGACCTGTCAATTTTTAATCGCTCGTCTTTTTTCCCATTCGGACAATGTAGTGTTCTGGTTTGATCTGCATTGGTTCGGCGTCAGAGACTGAACAAAAAGAATTTATTGCTCACTGACTCACTGAAGGCATGATCATGTCAAAGGCGCAGCAAACATTGGTAAAATATTTATTCATTGTTTTTTGTCGCGCTTGTCAACAAAACGTCTCTGCACAGCCAGCGCTTGTAATCCTTCAAACTCCACTTTAATGCTGATTATCCTGTTGATTAAGTCGGCCAGTAATTAATTGGGATAAGCGCGATGAGTCCCTCGATAATCCATCATTTACAAGTAGCGACACGACAAGCGACATACAGGAGTTTGGGGACCGAGGGGCTCCCAGCTCGGCTTCTGATCTGCGTCCAAACTCGACCACTAATCCCTTTCAGCCAAACGACTCCTTGTTTTAGCTAGAGACCCCAGTATCCCTGTAAATATTTACCTTTGACAGCCCTGTGCTCTTTGAAAAGTTAGTCCGGCTGTTTTGAAAATGGGTGTCAGTGCGTGTCCTTGAGACATTTGGGTCATTTTCAGTGGCACCTCTCTTGAGGCCGAGTTATTGGTCTGCATTTCACATGAGGAAGAAGTCGTTGTCACTTGTACCTTTTCAAAATTGCAGACCAAATCCTTGGTGATTGATTCAAAACAAGGAACCAGTGCTGGGGCTTCAATCCCGCTGCAAAAGTCCCGAAACATTTTTTTTTGAAACGAAGACGAGCGTCCGTTGTCGTTTTGCAGTGAAACAGGAGGCGTGTGCAGATTCGAGCGCTTCAGGTTCGGCAGGAGATTCTCCCTTCACTTCAGCAGACAATATTGAGGGCTTCTCCAGTAAATAGCGTTTCTCTAACAGCTAGAAGTGCCAAACTGCCTGCCCGTCCTGGAAATTAACACGCATGCGCCTGAGATATTTTTTCTATTTTCAAGAAATTTGTCTTGGGAAAATTCTCAGTTCCTGGATAGATACCGGTTCTGTGCAATTTTTACCCAGCTCGCGACAATGAACAGACATCCAGCGTTTACCACAACAAAGCGTGTCCTTTTCTGACTGGAAAACCAACGAAGGAGAGGCATCCGCCTTTTAGAAAAAGGTATTTCTGTTTTTAGTGGTCGTGAACAAGGCAGATAAAGGGGACAAGGATGCGCTTTGACTTTGAGTTTGAATTTTGCATAAACTAACAAGCCGAGGAATCTCTTTGAAAGAGGTCATTCAGAGTGACTCCGAATATCAACATTCGTCTGATGTTGGCTGCCTCTTGCTCCGACTCAAAACCTGCATGTCACTTTTTAACTGCACAAAAAAACAGCAAAGTTTAATTTACTTTGGGTGATTTTTTTTGAAGTGGCGCGAAAACCTGAAAACGCGGAGGGGGACATTTTGCATTTGTACCCAGTCCCGTGCGTTGTTTTCCGACGAGACTTGAGAGAACGGTCTTGAAAAATACACGACGAACAATTGCTCGGATGTGTGGACAAAGCCGCATGCGCTTGTTGTTGGCACCTGCGCTATCCATGCTAATTCAGAGTCTAATTAATAGTGAATAAACCAAGGTACAAGAACTGATCCTGTCTGCTCGGCGACTGCAGTGAAAGAAGATAACACAGTTCCGCTCTTCTTTCCTGACCGACTAAATTATCGTCATATCAAGTCTGATCGCAAACGGCGGCGAGTAACTTATCGACAAATGCATATGTATTTTCTCTCCAATTCTATTTGTTCTTGGCCCGGGGACTGGAAAACAACAGCGGTGAAAATGTTCCATATCTCACGGAAGAGCGACGGCTGTTTATCTGTTTATGGAGGAGGGACGTTTATTTATTTCATTGTCTCGCAATCGGAATATACAATGTTGCTTGTCAACAATCACTGCGACTCCTCCTGAATATTTACTCGCCTGATCTTGGTTCCTGATACAGGTGCTGCGTGTGCGGAATTTCTCTTGTGCTTTTCTGTCGTGTGGTGTTCTGATTGCCCGTTTCCTGTTTTACTTGCAGGTGATCCGAGTAAAACCCCGAACAGCTACCACACCTCCTCTGCGTACACGTCCAACTACTTCAGCAGGTACGTGCGAGCACGTCGCGCCAAATCCACAGATTTGCTCTGTGCGACATTTTCTCTCTGACAGGAATCGAATTTTTTTTTGTTTCCAAGCTTTTACACACGCCGAGTGTGAAGCATATCCGGCGTGTGTATTGCAACCACGCTTCGGGAAAGATGTTGTAGACAGAACCCCCCCCACACACACACACACACACACACACGACAGGTTTCAAAATTTGGCAAAGTCTGCAAGTCAGGCCAAGTGTGTACTATGTGTTGTGGGATTCGACGTGTGTCTGCACTGCGAAGTGTTCTTGTTCGGCTGAAAGATGCACCCCACTTTCTGTGGATGACCACAAAGATGCGCCACATTCACAAGAGGGCTCAGAGCCTTGTCAGTTGTGACCTGAGGATATTTTGAAATTTTAATCCCTGAGCCATGACAGGAGTCCACCCGACATGACATGACGGGGGTAACAGGGGCGCGGAGTGTCTGAATCTCAGCGCGCTTCCACATCACGGTGTGTTGGGGTGGAACACGGTGCGTTCACAGAATTAACGATTTCAAAATGCCACTTTCCCATAATACTTTTGTGTTTTTTCATCAAGTTTGAACAAAACAGAACAAAGCCGTAAATTTTGTTGCGTGCCAAATCGCTATCACATTGATCGCATCGATTAAATCTTCAGAACGTAGAAAAGGACTTTTATTAGCTCGAGTGCTTCCAAATACAGTACCATTTTCATGCAAGATTGACTCGGGCGAATATGGCGTTAATAGAGAAACGATGTCGAGGGGAAATTATTCATTGGCGGAGGGTAATGAGAGTTGACGTGCTGTTTGTTTGCCCATTCTCTCCGTCTTGTCTGCCGATGCGGGGCCGAAGCGGTTTTTCTGATGAAGCTACTTTACATTGATAACGCGCAGCTAATCTGAACGGGACTCTATTTGCGCAGCTCTCTGGGCGGAAGAATGAATTTATTAACGCTGCAGTGGCAAAGCAAGCAAAAGGCAGAGATTCTCTCTCGTGCGTCTGTGCCTGAACCGTGGTGCTAACAATTTCCACCATTTCTAGAGAAATTTTGGTTGGAAACAGCTGAGTTGTCGACATTGAGAAATGGCGGCAGCAGCAGCTCTGCGCAACAGCGCTATCTTCGCTTGTGTCGCTCGCTCTTCCAACACCTTGCTCGAAAAGAGTCATTTCCGTCTTTGCTGGGGAAAAAGTAACCTCGAAAGTCTGCAAACGTCTTTTTTGTGTTGAAAAAATACGAGAAGGAGGTCACGAAGTAAGGTGAATCTCTGTATGCTGCGCACACAGTTGATTGCATTAGCTGCATGTCAATTAGGCAAATGTACATGGTTAAATATTTGAACAATATGTATCATAGTGAATTAATTTGGGGGGTAAATGGAGGCAGCAGCAGCATCCGGTCTTTCTGCCCCTCGTCTCAGCAAAAAGCGACGGCTTCACCTGTGTGGCGTTGCCCTCGAACAATGCGTGCCACTCCCCCTTCCCCGAGCCAGAACATGGGAGATTTTCTTGGCACATCAGTGAACCCTATTTTCCTTCTTTGAGAAAAATAATGGTTTTGAAGGGGGTTTATCCGGTGCAGGTGTCCCCTGTTGGCAGTGCGCGGGGTGTGAAGCTTTGACTCACCTGAGGACACTGGAGGGATGGAGACTCAATCATGGGAACGCTTGAAAAGGGGAGTGAAGATGTTGCTCGCTGGTGTCTCTGCTTTTTCTGGTTGTGGCCGTTTTGATTGCGAATGCGTACATCTTGATTTGCACAATTACGCTCGTACGTAGGTTGCGTCAGTGACTCCTTTCAGGAATGGGTGGGAACCTCAGGCCTCATCAAGTTGGTGATTCATTGAACGAGCAGATAACTATGAAGTGCTCGCTTTTGTGAGAGAGGGACACACAAATGCTCGTTTCCAACATGGCATGAGAGACCAACCACACTGCATTGCGTGTCAGCATCATTTTGGAACTGACGGAAAAGATAGGGCCGTGCGAACATCAAGCCCTTCCGTTTCCTGCGGATTCCGCCCTTTGACCGCACAACACGCAGCAAACTGAATTACAACATGTTACTGGTGGGGTGGAGGTTTTCCCAAAGCCGTAAGTTTGCTGCATGCAAAATTGACTGCTCATTTGTGGCCACTTTAGTTGTCGAAGTCTGTATGGCTTCAGTAAATTGTGCTGTCCTTGAGTTAATGGGTGTCGAGTCAGGACAGGAGTCGCAGCCATGCTAAAAGTCCACGCCACGTTTTATTGTTGCACGCACAGCTTTATAGCCACCATTAACTCAATGGCTCCATAATAATTATCGAAGAAAAATACATCCATAATGTCTTTTACCTTCACAATAAAGATAAATTATTCATTCGTGAACCAAATTAGTTTCACATAGTTTGTGGACATAATAGATTTGAACAAATTCTGGATGGTAGTGGCGGCGTACAGCTGGTTCATTATCATTTTCTAAATCGCAGGTGCCACAGAAAAAAAAAGAAACCTGCTTTTGTCTTCTTGGAGCTGCAGCAGCTGATTTCTGCAGGAGCATCAAGCTTCTCCTTGCTCTGGCGTTGAGCTTTTGCTGCTATTTATCGGAAATAAAGGCGCAGATAGTGGAGTGTAATTACGTTTCCTTTTGAACCTTCATATTTCTACAACGCTTTTGCTTGTCTGAGAGAGGCCCTCACCTTTGCACGAAAGTACGTGATGTCACTCGGAATTCACCGGGTTCGCTCTGTACCGATTGTCAGTCTCTTGCCTTTGTGCCTCATCAGTTATTACTCCGAACTGAGAGTTGCTTTTTTGTGAAGGAAAAAAGGAGAACACAGCTTCAACACAGCAGAGAATCCATCTGATGTGCACAGTTCAGACAATGTCCATTTTCTGAATTGTCAGTATCAGGGACGGGCACACAAATTGCCAGTTGCTTTTGGGGGGAAGCAACCAAGAAGTTCGTTTTCCGTGTGTTCAATCAAGTTTCCTGTGAACAATGCATTGACGGACCGAGTCGGAACTGGAGAAGTTGTGGAATGAACGTCTTGGACTGAAATGGTCGATTATTTTGCAGATAGGCCATTGTAATTGGGGGTTACACAAATATTGTTCCGTACATGATTACTGTCGCTGATAACGTCAACCCAAAATAATCCTGCAAATGGTTTGCCCTGTTAAATACATAAATAAGACAGTTCGAATTTTGTTGCAAGGGTGTGTCTCGTCTGTCTTTCGAATGGGAATAACAAATACAGGAGTGACATACTGCAGACAGGGGATGGGCTCTGTGCCTGAGTAATTTTGGAGGGCAGGTTTGATTTTGCGTTATTTGATGCAATAACATCACTTTCTAATCTATTGGAGCTCTTGGAAATGCCATATTCGATTGTCTGGTTTGATAAGATATCCAGCGGGTGAACATACAGAAGATTTCTCTGCACACTGATTGTTCACGGAGAGATACTCGTAGAAAGATCTGCCGCTGGATGTAAGCAACGCAGAAAGTAGTCTCGAAGCTGCTTCAGTTTGTAAGGTCAACCTGAGGTCGCTGGCAAAAGCAGTGGCGTATTTTCACTCACAACACGTTTGGTACGAGTCCAAATTGACCCCTGATCCAGCGAGTTTCTGTTGAAAAGCGCTCAAAGCTGGACTGGAGACAGACTGGCTCCCTCGACAGTTATTCTTTGCTGTGTACGAGTATCTACAAATAACATTGTGGAAATACTTTGCTCAACTTGTGGTAAATTTTTCTTTAATTGCAATGCACCGTATTTTTGCACCGAGATCGTTTCGTCTGTAGCCACTCTGGGAAACAGACTCCGTTCTTGTTGATTCGAGTGAAAAAGCTTCTTGATGGCGTCGTCTGGAGTCAACTTTTTGTGGAGAAGAGAAGTCCGACCTCGTGAGCAGTGCGTTTATTAAAACTGAAGGCCTCCAATCTCATTTGATTCAATCAGGAGTTTTTAATGAAGATGGGCAGGTGGACAGATGAGGGTTGGGGAAGTGATGCTATCGTGAGTGAGTGGGGTGTGCGTCATATCTGCTGTGTCACACCGCGTGCTGAGTCTTTCTGAGGCAAAAAAAAAAAAAAAAAAATCTCGTCAACTTTGCTTGAAACAAAGCGCGTGCGGACAATTTGGTGATTTTTGGAAGAGGAAGAGGAACCCTGGCTTTTGGTTGATAAAAGTCACATTATCTCGTGGCTCAACGTTGGTCATTGGGAACATTGGGAAACACCGGAAATAAAATGGTTGCGACTATCGTGCCTGTGTGGTATTCAATCTGTCGTCTGGATGTGGAGCTGTGGGAAGAGAGGGACAGGGGTCAGTTGGTGGCCGAAGCGACGCAGGGTGACCGGGGTCAGCGTGGTCAGTGCTAACCAGATTGAGCGGTCCCACCAGCGTGTGACCCCGAGTCGCTCTCAGCTGCTCGGCCGCTCTGACCGGGTGGACGCGGCTCAAGGCCCGGTCATCAGGGAAAAACAGTGCAAACTTTGACAGGGTGTCAGAAACACACATGCACATTCACACACACGCACGCACAAACATGCACTCTCTCTCTCTCTCTCTCTCTCTCTCTCTCTCTCTCTCTCACTCTCTCTCTCTCTCTCACACACACACACACACACAAACGTGCGCTCTCTCACACACAAACATGCACTCACTCACACATACGCAAACACCACACATACACACACACACACACACACACACACACACACACACACATATTGCGTTCTTCTGTATATTCACAAATTCTGCTTCTTTTTTATTTGGAATGCAAGATGCAGCGCTGTATAGAATTGGATGCTGAGAAGCAACCTGTGTATTTGCACTGCAGTCAATGTGGGCCGCGGCCCAGCAATGTGTCCAGCTCCTTCCAGTTGCCCATGTCCAGAAGGCGCCCGGTGAAACCGGAGTGTCCACAGTCAACAAGCAGAAAGCAATTATCAGCCGAATGTTGGTATGTCAAACAGTGGAACAGATTACTTGGGGTTTCTGCTTTCTGATGGGTATGCCAGTGCATCTTAAGCCATGCCATAACTAATGACGTGCTATTCAAGCGCAAAGAAGATTTCGGAGCTGAAAATCAAAAATGACAAACACATGAATATTAATGGCCATGTTCGTAATTATTTCCCTATAAAATCATTGCGTGTTCCAATTTCCCGTGAACATGAAGGCAGAGACTGCAGGGATGTGTGATTACATGTAGCTTCAGTTCATTATGTGTGCAACAATTTGCACCATTGCAACGGGAGCGAAGCTGCTTATTTCCGTTTGTGGCAGATTCCGTGTATCTTTGTTCCTCACATTTCAATTGTGCTCTGATGGCAAGGCGGCTGCATGTAAATGTAATTTTACTGCAGGGAAACTGCAGGGAAAGGCAGAACATCTCATTCTGTTTGTTTTGTGGGACTTGTGCTGCTGTGTGTGGAGAAAAATCGATGAAATCTGGACATTTTTTGTCAGTTTTATTTTCGAGTAAATGTTTTGATTTCTGTGAAATTTCGTCTGCATTAGGCACATCTGAGAGTGCATAAATGAGCTGGCTTGTCGAAATGTAGAATCACACCTCGTGGGGAATTTATCTGATTCCACTGAAGTCAACTCGGTAACCAATACATTCCATTCCATTTGTTGAACTCTTGTTTGTGCCCAGAACAGTTTGGGGAGGCAGCGCAGTTTCATCACAGAAAAAAATGTTTTGGAATGCTTGTGGACATGTTGGCTTTCTGACGTTTCTGTTGAGATTTGGACCACAAGTGATGGTGGTGCAGAACAAGATGACAATGTCAGAGAAGAGCAGGGTGTGTCCAGGGTGTGACGCACAAGGTGGACTTTTCTTTCCACCTACACACACACACACACACACACACACACACACACACACACACACACACACACACACACACACTGCTGCACCGCCGGCATACCGCTGCGTACTGAGCCCGAAACTTTCGGACAGGAACTTCGTACAACTCGTACAATGAAGGACGCTGAGACAAGCTCACTCTTAACAAGACGACCCTTTTTTCTTTGCAGTGACACCGACAGCCCGGGCGGTGGGAGTGGAGGCGGCACGCAGCAGCAGCAGCAGCAGCACAACTCCTTCCCGCAGGTGCTAGGCGGCGGTGGTGGGGGTCAGCAACAACCGCAACAGCAGCAGCAACAACAGCAGGGCCCGAGCGGAGACAGCGGCGGGGGAGGCGGCCTCAACTCCCCAGACAGCACTAGTCAGAGCAGCGCGGAAGCTGTGCCGGTCAGCAGCGGCGGCGGCGGCGCGGGTCCCGGCACGAACCACACAGCGACGAGCGGCGGGGACGGCGGCGGCGGCGGCGGCGGTGACGACTCCCCGCACTCCGCCATGCAGGCCTACCAAAACGCGTCCGCCTTCCCCGGCATGGCCAACGCCGGGTTCTACTCGCAGACGCAGAGTCCTTACGGAATGCTGCAACAGTCCTATCCCATGTCGGATGGTACGTTTGATTTTTCGATCCCCTTTTCTGCGCGCAGCACTAACCTTCGGAGGGGTAGCGAACTCGAGATTCGAGTCACAAGCCATTTTTGAAAGCTGGTCGACGTTGAGGCCTGACAACAATACACATGTAAATCTTGCAAATTGAACATTGCATCTTTCATGGAACATGCTAATTTGGCAAACATCATTTTCGCCCGAGAAACGTAATATCCCAGTTCGATCCGTTCACTTGGAGCCGCATCGCACGCTGCTGCGGTGAGGAATCGTCCCTGCAGCGCGGTTACATACCTGCCTTTTCTGCAGGGCGGAAGAAACGCTAATGAAGTGGGGCAGCTCAAGCACACAATGCTCTTGTTATTTTTTGTCACAAATGAGACAAGCTGATGCCAGGTTTAATGCACATTTCATGCACAAGAATAGCGGGATTTAGCAGCCTCGATCCCGTCTCTAACGACAAGCTGCGCAGATCGCGTGCGCAGTTGTGTTAATAGGTGCTGACAGGGGCTTACAAATCAGAACTGGACATCACCCCGACTAAGCTGTATTCCCCGGGGAACATTAGGAGAGATTTTCTGCACACAACACAGGAAGAAAGAAAGCCCGATCTCGGAGCGAGCGCCGCAGACGTTTGCAGGTGCAGGTGAAATCTCTTGGCAGACGCCGCCGAGTTTTTCTGCGGTGGTGATGCACTTGCTGATATTTGCTGCACTGGTGCAAAAGTGACGCGGCGTTTTTGTATTCTGAAAAAAAAGATGACTCCAGCACCAGATAGGTGCCACTATTCGTGTGATTGTGGCTTCTGGTCTTGGCTGCGCGCAGGGCTTTTACCCTTGAATTGGAGCCTCGTTAGCAAAGGGAACCTCTTCATTGGTTTGTCTGTGGAGAGAAGGGAACGTTCAGTTCTGCACGCAACGTGTCTTCCGGTCGCCTCGCGACCCGCGTCGCCTGCGTTTTGTGGACGTTTTCTCAATCAAGAATTCTCCCTTTTGTGGCAAAACTCGTGACTTGTGCTGTGCAGTTCGACAATTTCAATGAAAGTCACTTCAATGTGAAGACGGGGATGAAAGAGTGATAATTTTAAAAGTGCTTCCAGATAAATGAAAACGTTGTCAGTCTGAAGAAATTTGAGCTGCTTTCCGGTAGTTCTTGTTCATTCAGTTGAACAGACAAATTTTAATAAAATCATGGCAAGTGTCGAGTTGTGTTTCACGACTCTTTGTTGTGTGTCTGTTTGGTGTGGGCAGCTCTCCGTGGCTGCGGCACCTCCTTCGTTCATGTGTCTCTGGTACCACTGAAGAATCGGGGGGGGGGAACTTTTCGCGGTCGAGAACCATGTGGAGACAATTGCAGTGTCCTCAAGTGGAGGAGTTTACTTGCTGATTCGGGCGATTTACCGATTCTGGTGATTCGGCATGTGTCAACACTGCCAATTGTTCTTGTTTCTCTTTTCAGTGAAAATCAAGCAGCAGAGCAACGGCCAGTCCGCCAGCAGCTTGTATGGTGCTTATGGGTCCTCGTACAACAGTACCCAATCCTCTCAGTATCCATATGGTAAGAGTCTTCAATGTTTATTTCCCTTGCGTAGCGAGCAATGTTCTTCATTGATGTTCACTTCAGCAATCTCGTCTGCTTGACTTCAGGTGCCTTTTTGATCATTTTCCAGGGACAGGGTTCACGTCTGGTAACAGTGCTACCGGTTCTACAGGCTACTCCACACAACAGGTGAGTCTCCTCTGCCTTACACCTTCGTTTTGAATGATAGAAACAAAAGACAGATCTGGCGCCAAAGGTGACGAGAATTGCGAGTGACAAGCGTCGCCATTGTTTCTCCCATTTGTGGACATGTAGTCAGGATGGCGGGGATTTAACCAGCTCCTGATTCAGTTAGCTCGTCACTGTCTGCAATCACTTGTTTGTCATGCTGTTGACGAATGCTCCGTATGAATAGAGTGACGAGGCGTTTGACTGCTTAGCATGCAGCTCCACAACTGCGAATCAGCTGCTTTGGAACCAGCTGTGACAATGAGTGCGGCTTGAAGAGGCTGTCGAGATTTCATGCGGATTCACTCACGATCAGATGAACCTGTTATTCATATTCCCACCATGGAGGCAGCAGCAGCAGGCTTTGTTAGTGTTTTGTCCCGTGCCTCGGTCTGCAAAGCCATTGACAGCCTGGCTTTGCTGCAGAAATCATTGCGGTTGTCCGGGCGGACATGTCATGTCTAAAGGCGGTTTCTTCTCTTGTGTTCACGTGCGGAGAAGCACAACGATGGCCTCCCTCCCTCCCTCCCTCCCTCGCAGAAGAAGATTGGCTGATGTGTTTATCAAAGGCCATGCTATTGTGGGCTGCAGTAGGAATGAAAGACGGGCCTGACAATACTCGTTATTAGTTTAGCCGCTCATCACACAACCACTCGTGAGGGTCGCGACGATGAGGCAAAAGGCTGCAGCAGCTGGACTCAGGTTGGTCTGCCTGAAGCTGGCGAACCAACCCTTTTGTACCCAAGCAGCAAGCGGGAGCAACGTGAACACCAACATTCACAACCGTGTTTCTTGTGTCAAGATACAAAACATCAGACAGCACAGCTGAATTGAAGGTGCAGATCGGAGTGGTCCTCAGCACACCGCTGCTCTGAGGAAGCATCCGCCTCTGGCGCTGAACCAGTTACAGGCATGATGGAGCCTGAAAGAGTTCGTTCCGTCCAGAATAAGCTCATTTTCCGCTGTCACTCTCGCACACCTGGTCACCAAGCATTGTTCAGAACAGCTTCAGACACGCAGCACAGTTTCTCTCCCACCGAAGACCCGGACAGCAAAGGGTTCTGCGCCGAGTCACGACATGAGTGGACTCGACTCTGTGAACGGTTACCTTTGAAAGGAAAGAAAGCTGTGCCTTTGGTTAATTAACAAAACTGACTTCGTGCTGACCGCTGGCAGGATCAGAAGGACGTCAGACACATCAGACGAAACGCACGAAAGAAAGTTTGAATTTCTTCAATGAAATCATTTTGAAGTCAAGAACTTTTGATTAAAATGTAATGGGTCAATAATTGATATGTGATCTAGCGTATGAAATCCGACACAAAATTTCAATTAGCAGCAACTCAAATGTCATAGGCCCTTTAAAAGCCGCGCCATGCAATCAATTCACTTGAAAGACATAAATTTGAAATTTTGAACAAGTTTGATTTCCTTGTTGTATCATCATCATTGACATACCTGAATAACAAAACATTTCGAATAGGATTGAGCCGCACGTGAAATATTTGCTTTGCAACCTGTCGGAGAACTTGACATTCTCTCCTGATTTGACTTGAAGAGAACTGCTCAGGGCGAATTCAACGTTTCTCCATTTGAGTCAGATTATAAGGTCATCGGAAGTTTATAATTGCTCAACATACGCTTTGGCAATATTTGCCCCGACTTCTGCTGCGACCGTCCCCAAGACATCCTCAAGAAAAGGCTCAGAAAGTCGAAATACTCGACCAGATTAGGACACTTTCCAAGACATCCATCCAAGTGGAGGCTTTTCCAGTGTTAAATCTGTTGTGTCAACCCGCGACTGATGGAGGAGACAAAGAGACGATGATTCATCAGGTGCTCTCGAGTCTCCGCCGAGAACGCAACAAGTTTGCTCCCGCCACTTTTGCAAAACTTCACCCAGACAGAGGAAAAACTTTCCAGCAAAAGGGACATCTCAATTCAAAACATCATTGAAGAAGAAAACTTTTGCAGCATTGAATCGTTTAAAGTGACATTTGATGATTCGTGATCTCCGAATGACTTTTTGAAGATTAAATTGAGAAAGTCGGGTGAGTGAAACCCGACCTTTCCTTTCTTAATCAACTCTTTAGCAACGGAAAGTTGAGGGATGGAAAAGGTAGAGGATTAGGTCAGACTTAACTGCAGTTTTATATCTTTCTGCCGAAGGTCTGTCTGTGCTTGCAGTGCAGAATTTGAGAGACTTGTTGATACCAGAGACTTGTAACAGGAACGAGTTCAGTGAAAATAACATGCGCAAAAGCGTCTCCTGCCAGCCCAATCTGACAGCCAAGCAAAGCCCAATGGTAAAAAGGACCGGTGTACCAGGTCCAAAGAAGACCGGTGTACCGGACCTGAGAGGCCTCGGATTCCACACACACCGGGCCTCCCCGTGCTTCAGCACACGAAGGCCCGAGGCCTGTGTGGTGTGGCATGTGTCTTTAGCATTCCATCGTTACATCTGGAAAGGAACTCAAACTTTTCCAACACAGATTCAAAATGTGCAGGCAGGATGAACCCAAAGCTGGACAGAACTTTGTGGACGAAACGAACAAGTGCTGGGGCTTGGTTTGAAGGAGTGAGAACTGATCTCGCCTTGTGAGGCCCAAGATGTGGGAACACAGGTCAAACGCACAGAAATTTTTCAAATTTCACAGGACACGTTTGATTTTCTCCTTCAGGCTGCGGCCGACTACTCAGCGTACGCCTACAACCAGTCAGCATACACCAACCCGTATTACTACCAGTACATGCAGTCGGCGAACCCGCTGAGTGCCACGCCGACCACGGTGCCTTCTACACAAACCTACCAGCTCCTCCCACCTTCCAGTACCACAGGTGAGTGAGGCCCGGTGTTGTGAAATGGCCAGACCCCGAAACGAGAAGACACATGTGTCTGGTTGTTTCAGGTCCCACCTGTCATTTTCATTTGGCCGTTTTTGGTAGGACCTGAAACTCAAGAGTCCGGTCATTTTAGGTCCCAACCCAAAGTGGCCGGACCCCCATGCCTGGAAACCCATGTCTTGTCATCAGATCCATTTCCATCGCTTGTAAAAGTCAAGAGAAGATACCAAACACTCTCCATCTGAAGCGCTTACTCGTACAAGTACGACCGTAGTATGACATGGTATCCAAAAGTACAACACGTTTTGTTTTCTTCTTCCAGACACTCAGTTCACCGCTGGATTGCCAACTAGTCCATCCCCACCTCTCAAACCAGAAAATGGTAATTCGAAAGGTTGGTCCCCACAACTAGATGACAGCAAGGGTGAGCTCATCGTTATCCAAAAATGAAAACTTGAACCAAAATGTCTTGATTTGCTTGAATATGGAATGCTTATGTATTGGTCCTTCTGTTTCGTTTTTTGGCATGAATAGGTCAAAAGAACACAAAAAAAAATTGAAAACAAACCAACCAAAAATCAATCTCGTTCCGAGAATTTCTGTCATTTCAAAAATGATTCGGTGTATTTATTAGTCCGCTTCATTCTTACGTTTTCTAGTTGTGGTTTTGGACCTGCTCGTATTTTACTTCTGGCAACCCATTTCATTGTGCAGTTGTTTGAGACCATTTCATATCGAGATATTATTTGCATGAAAGAGTCAGTGGTTGATGGTCATGTGCGAAGAATCATCAGGCGTCTGTGTGGGAGGTCCGGTCATCTGTAAGTGGGAGTGGGAGGAGGAGATCTGGGTGGGCAGCAAGTGTGGCCAATTTGTCCGTTTCCATCCCCCGAAACTTTCTGCGAGTGTTTGTCAGCTGTTCCCAATCAGCGGCACTTGCGCCGCTGCCGCCCGGCCGCAGAGCTGCACACCTGAAGGGGAGGGAGGCCTCGATACACCGCAGCCTGCTTCAATCACTGGCGCGGGCTGCGAAAATAAATCAAGGAAACGTCCCATAAGTGTTTCTTTGACACAAAGTGAATTGAAGAGAAAAACACAATAAGCTCACGACAGTGAAAAGAAAACAGCAAAAATTTGTTTCCCTCCCACCTCATTTGTGCTTTGTGACTTCAGAAAGTTGGTTTCAATCAATTTTGAAACCTGGCAGATTGAAGACAACTGGACTTGTTTGAGGGGGAAACTGACCAGGTCAGAGAACGCAGTCGGATGCGACAGGATTTGAGCGGCGGGATTTTCTGAGGCGGAAGTGGGATCGAGACCGGTGTGAGCTGTTGGGCCGGTGGTGCTGAAAGCTACATTCATCAGTCCCTCGCTTTGTTATTTCTCTCGAGCCGCAGCTGTTCAGATGCCAGGGCACAGGTGTACCGCTTTTTCTCCCCTGCCCCTCCTGTCTTCTTCGGAACCAGGTCTCCTTTTTACCCCTCCACTTTTTCGCATCTTTTCCTTCTGATTAAACATCGGTGGAAGGACGACCTGCAGGAACGCCTGGGCACCGCCACCACCTCGCTGCTGGTACATCACATTTGTTGTGAATAACAAAAGCAAAGCAGCCAAGAGGATTTATAATACACGCTCTGAAGATAAACAAAAATGATAAACATTGCTCAACAAACAAATGTTTATTTACTTGTGAAAAGAAAAAAACAATGTACAATTCAAGTACGTTCAACCGAAGTATGCTTGAGAGTTGGCAGTCAATGGTTCGAATTTGAAGAATCGCTTGAGGTACGCAAGTAGCAACAGTGCGTTTTGCAAGTCATCTTCTGAGTTTGCATGTTGCTTGTACTCCTGGTCCAGCTTCATTCTTTGTGAAATCTGTTCGAGGGAAGCAAAAAGCTTCAGAAACGGTGCAATGAAAAATTGTTCTTCAGATGCTTTGGTCGAAAAGCAAAGAACGAATTCAAGCCAGGTGTGACCACGTGTGCTGGTGCGCGGACATGGATGATCCTGTAGGACTCGCGGTTTGCTACCTGCGGGTCCGACAGACACTGATGTGTCACGCTTGATTGGAAGTGAAATATGGACGGGGAGCCTGGCACATGTTGTGGCATATGGTGCGATGTCCAGCACTGATAGCTACCTGTCATAAACTCATCACATCACACAGTTGCGTATCAGGTGTACACCTGGCCGCTCCATTTTAATCAATCTGCCATGTCAAAGCGCTCTTTGACAGCTTTGATACACCATTCATTGAGTCAGAAGTGCAGTTACCCTTCAAGATAGAAAGAAAGTGTTTGCTTTCTGTCGCATTTTGTCGATGACTGAATTCAGTGCACGAAAGGAATCTTCCAGGTAGTTTCTTTTATCTTACGTTGCATGAACGGGTGGTGGTGGGAACTGGGTGCAGCTCGTACTATTGGCAGCAACAGAGAAAAGCCGAAGAGGAGGTCGAGAATTTCCGAGGCATTTTTATGTTGGTATGTTGTGGAGTGGACCCTGTTGAGAAAACATTTGGTCTTGATGAAAAATCAAAATGTGTTTTGTCGATAAGCGATGGGCCTTGCCACAGACTCATGCTGGAATCTTTTGATGTTGGTGTTTTCCTATCCGTCTTGTGTGGGCTCTGGAATGATTTCCAATGGTTTGTGAAGGCTGGGGTTCCGCAGTCGTGCCCTTCACAGAAAAATACCGCAATAGTGAACGATAAAAAATGAGGTGAGGAATAGTAAATAATATTTTCACCAGGTGGTAGGTTACCTTCATTCAGTCGGGAGAGAGTAGGATCGGACCCAATTCAAGGAACATTCCGAATTTCACGACTTCGTGTCTTCCATGCCTGAGAAGGCATTTCTCATGGGGCTTCCGTCTTGCAAAAGTAAACCCGACTCCTTCTCAAACACCTGAAAGGTGAAGGAAATGTGTGTAAATTTTTGCTCAAATTGCCAGTGCAATGTTCCTATAAATTAACCAGGTCACAACATTTGGCCTCAGTGCTGTAATTCTGCAATGTACCTGCCGATACCTGTGCACTAACGTTACAAGGGGTGCGGGCAGAATACTTTGCAAAAATATGCAAGTCAGATATCCCAATACCAAAGTTGAAATTGTAGTCCTGTGAACGTTGAAAGGGGCCCGAATTCCCGCGGCTCGAAGCACTGATTACAGGGGATCATTGAAAACAGTTGTTCGGATGAGACGGTCACTCTCCCACCTGTAGCACAGTTTACACAGGAGAAATTAGATGTGTACATGACACACCCCTACTGGGCACTCACCCTTCTGGGTACACACCCCTACTGGGTACTCCCACTGTTAGTGCTCCACCCGGGCGGGTACCCCACAAGAGCGAGGTCAACGGAAACGCAGAGAAGCAGCAGCAGCTCGTCCCTATCTCTCTCGAGATGTGAAAATTTCCAACGAGTATTGCGAAAGCTGTTGACAGTTCTACATGCAGCGAAAGCTTGAGAAGTAATTGAGTGATCATCGGCGGTTTCTCACAGCTGATGACTGCTTTGTTGGGCGGATGTGTCACGATAGATAAGGTTATTCGTGTTGATGGTCTCCCGCAGGGCAGATTACAAACCGAGACACAAACTTCACCAGTTCAGGGTTATTTGGTGTGTTGTTTGTCGTTTGGACGCTCAAGCCGCCGAATCATGAAGCAAGGACAAAAGAGTTGGTCTGAAATGTCATGACCTTTTGTCCAGTGGAGGAAAAAATGCGGTATGATTTGGAAAAGCAGCTTGCGATTTTGACTGTTGGTCTTGGTGACACATTGGCCGTTAGATCCACGAGCCAGAAATCCGGATTTTACCTCCAGCGTCTGAAGTGTTCTTTTTGTTGAGGCATATTTTGTCAAACCCTTCTCTGTGTTGGTATGTGACAAGCATATTCGTGAAACTGTTTTGTCAGAAGAAATAAAGGGGAAAGGAAATATCAAGGGAAGAAGACGTTGTGTGAAGTCTCCAGCAGAAACAGACATGTGAAGAGAAATTGTCAATTCGAAAGAGGTTTTCGTTTGATCTGAGAAATCCATATTACCTGCGCTTGGCTCCTTCTGTCTTGGCAACAGTAGCCAATCTCGGTCTGCCAGCTTCTCGAAGGCTCAGAATTGAAATGTGGCAGCGCTGTCTCCCTGAGGCTTTATTGTCATGTATGAATCCTCGGCAACACAAATGCATCTTTTCCTGTGTCGTGATCCTTTTTTTCATCTCGGTTATTGACTGTTTAGACAAAAGCTAGCATTGCCATGAAATGGTGGCTATCATCTTTCATAGACATTGCGCACAGAAGAAAGGAAGCTCTCTCTGAAACTGATATTGTCAAGCATTTTGTAATGAACGGTTCCATAAACGTGTTTGAAAGCAGATGGATTTTAAAGAAACATTTTTTGATCTTGAACAATTTTTTTTATCTGTCGCCTCAGTAAAGGACACAAAACACAACTATAAAATGCGCAGCATTTTTATCACATGCGCAGAATGCGGTGTTTGAAGAGTTCTGGGGATGAAAAAGAAAGAAAACTGATGTTCGACAAGAACTTTGTCAGGACCTTGACAATACCTCCAGAGACATATGTGCTCAATGGAACTGATTTCTTTTATCAAAGACCTGAATTAATTGAAAAGAAAAGTCATTTAGGGTCTGACAAAAGAAACTAATTAGACGATACAAAAAATCCACTTTTTTCGCGGATGTTGCAGTGGTTCAGACGTATGGGGAATCAATTCCTTCGTTACCTGCGCTGCAAAAAGAGCATTTCACTTCTTTGTCACTTCTTCGGTTGACATAATATTGGAAAAATGCAAGGGACTGGTAAATACTGGGCCACGCGTTTTTGTACCTCGATCACAAACAACCAGTGGTGCAGCCTGAGAGAAAATTCTGAAGATCAAGACTCAGAATTCCCAAGATGACTTCGTCTCTCGTCTTCTGGGAAACATCTTCGGGCGAACGAGAACAATAGGTCGGTTTCTCGGTTCCGTTACAAGAACAGCCACACTTCGCGAGAGGAGACCGCCTCCCCCTCCCTCCCACGGATCTGATCTGAATGAAAAGTGGTTGAATGAACATTGGTGTCTGCTGCAGTTGCATTATATTGAAGGCAGCTGGTGTATCCCTGTATGACTGAATGATGTTTTTGCCCAATTTGTCCGGAAAGTTTGACTGACGCACCTGTGTTTGCGTCTTGTGTTTCAGCTCGAGGGAGGAGTCGAGGGCGGCGGCAGAACAACCCGTCCCCGGGGCCCGAGAGCGACCTCGAGCGCGTCTTCATCTGGGACCTCGACGAAACCATCATCATCTTTCACTCGCTACTCACCGGTTCCTACGCTCAGAGATACGGCAAGGTAAGTGAGCAAGTCCGAGCCCTTTTACCGTGCAGTTCCGTGTGCGAGACGCAGCGCTGTTTGAGACGCAACCCAACGTTCAAATCTGGTGCCAATGCGTGTAAATTTAGGCTCGAGAATGAGACGCAACCTACTTTTGATGGTAAATTTTGGTGTAAAAAGGTGCGTGTTGTACACGGAACAAAACGGTACTCTCGCGGATGCTGTCGATTCAAGAAAGTGCCAGCCACTTGGAACTTGGAGTCTGAGGTGGGAAATCTTGATTTATGTCTCAACATCGCGAGATTACAAACGTGTGAGCAGCGTTCATCTTGGGCAGTATTGAGGCTCTATCTTATGGCTGGTGAGGCCAGGGGTGGCGGAGATCCAAATCAAAGCCAGGAGAAAGTAGCTAAAGACTTGCGATGATTCAGTCAGCCCGGGAAGCTTGTTATTTCTTCTTACTCGTTGCACACAATGTGCAGCGTCAAGAAGTCAGGTACGAATTGAGGCCTTGAGGCGTCTGGTACAGCAACAGCAGACATTACCACCCCGACCAGGTATTTGCAATGTAGATTGCCTCACACTCATCCAATAAAGAGAAACAAGATAAATTGTTGAAATTGAATGGTTGGATTGTGAGTTATTGTCGGTGGGAACAGAGGTGAAATCTCCACCGGCAAAATCACTTGACATGCGTGCCATTAATTTTCATTCCTGCCTTTGCCTCCATTTTCGCCCTCTGCTGCCGGCGCACAGCCCGAGCTATTCAGGGGCCACGATGATTATGACAGGCTTGTGAAGTTGTATGGAAAAAACAAGCGTTCTTCTCCAGATAGCGATCGTGTAAAAGGAGATGTTGGGTGCAGAGACGATGGGGTGACAATCAAAACGCCACTGTTCAAGATCGAGTGATTGATCGAGTGGTGGTGAAGAGTGCAGCAGCGCTTTTTTGTGAACTGCCAGTTTGTCCCTCGTCCTCGCCGTCAGTCTCCCGTGTTCTGCGCGTGGACGACTTGCAAGTCTTGCTCTGCGGAGACCGGCTCAAAAACTTCTCCCATCACTGCCACGTTGAGCTGCGAGGACGAAAGAAACTGGGCGACCGCGCTTTGCATTCGTCGTGTGTGTCACGAAAGAACCTCGTTTCTCAAGAATGACAAAGATCAAAAATTGATTAACAGGATTGACCTCCCTCACGGGTTGTTAACTGCAGCCAGTATGCCTGTAAATTACCTCAAAATTCAGAACATCTTGAACTGGCAGGAGGCTGTCAAAAAAGTGCTGGCATTTTATGATTTTGTGTTCCTCATCTGGCAGGCGCAGACAGTGTAGCGGATCACCTGTGCCGAATTTGTCACAAGTTCTCAGACTCGCGGTTCACAAGAGGCGCAGATGTTTTGGTGGTGGGGAAGTTGCGGAGTGGAACGGGACGGGGAGGTGGCTGAAGGTGACGGTTCTACAGGAAACCTGTGCTCGTCCCGCCGAGTCTCCCTCTGCGCGTAACCTCCGCGCGCGCAACATCCTCGCGCGCGGCGTGCGACTCAACACTTGTGAGGTCTGCGTCAAGCAGAAGAAAAACATTTGGTGTTTAGCAGATGATTCTTGCTTCAAATTTTGTCAGAAGCTCAAGTCCTCGATTGACTAAAGGCATTGACATGTTGTTGGTTGTTGACTCCAGAATTAAGGTGCTCAAGACACGTCTGTGTGCGTTTCTCTGTGTGTGACAGGATGTGCATCCCATTTCAACCAAATGCGTTTGGCCTCAAAAGTTTTCGAAACGCTTTTTGCTCGACTCCAACAAAGTTGGAAACACATGGCCAAATTTCAATGACTTTTTGGCTCTTTTTTGCGAATTTCCCAGTTGTCATGACAACCGCGGGAAATGGGCGACTGACAAGTTATTTTTCACATTGAATGTTTTTTACATGGAAGTCAAACAATGTGGAGGTTCTTTTTGCAAATTCAGTTTTCATTTCAACATGCGATTTTCCTCCGCTTCCCCAGTTGACGTGTGATCCAGATCGTACTCCACATCGATCGGAATGAAACAAACCAGGCAACCAAAAATATAACTCCACCATTCTCAGTGAATGATTCTGGTTTTCATTTCGCTGTTTGGACTGGCCGGTGCGTGTATGTGTGTGCGTGTATGTATGTGTGTGTGTTTGAGCGCGTCCACCACAAGGAAACCAGGATGAGGTGGATCTCACAAAAAAAGAAAATCTCCCAGAGGTAGATGTGCTAAAAGTCACTTGACTTCAGGTCGCGTGGAATTTCTTCGCCCCTTGTCAAGATGTTGAGCGTTGTGCTGTTGCCTCTGCTGGAGTGTGGGAAAGTTTAGACCAAGTTTACTGTGCTGGATAAGTGGCCACGATAAAGCTGCATCACAAATGTTTTGTTCCCCAAATTGACCTCGCAGAAATCTGCTTCTACTTTTTGCCCCACTGCAGGCAACACAAACAAACACAAAACACTTGACGTTTTGATTTTTTTGCATCGCCTAAATGGTGACAGCAGAGTGCGGAGAAAGTGGCAAAACAACCCAAGACAGAGAACACCAGGCGCGCAAATTTTCCGCAAATTTCTGCACAGAAGGCATCAATATGCACTTCCACGAACTCAAACAGAGCAGGACGAGCACGCCACAAAGACAGTCAAGACAGCAGTGGCAGGCTTTTTTACATGCCTGCAAGAATGTGGGTATTTTCTTTCTGCTTCTCCATTACGTCTTGCAAGTGTTTGTCCTGCTTGTATTTATGACACTCGATACACGTCTGGTGGCATTGGCAAACATTGCCATATTTGTTGGGACACGAGGTTTTATTGTCTCCTTTCCAATACGAAACGAAGGAAGGACTTTTCAACAGATACATGCGGACAAATGTGGACACTCGTGGTGCGGTGTGGGGACGTACCGTGCCGTATTTACGCGTGTGCAAGACGCACCTTTTTGGCTCAAATCTTTGCAGCTGACCAAGGGGCGTGTCAAAAACGTGGGTACGAAATTACCATTGTTTCTTTGGAACCTCGACACCAGAAAATCGGGGTGAAAGTTTGGAGTTGGAGTGCCTCTTCTGCGTGGGTGCGACTTGGGTGAATACGGTGGCATGAAGCACGACGATCCTCATGCGGGACTGAATTTCCTTCTCCACCTGAAACTCCTGAAAAGCGGCACCAACAATCCAGTCCAGGTTCATTCCCAAAGCCTCAAGACACTTTGACAAAATCTTGAATTTTTGGCAGAAGGTTTTTTGCAGTTGAACCAGAAAGTTTGTTTCAAAGAAGACTCGATAATTATGAGCTGTGCAACTTTGATTTTAGCGCATCAAAAGCTGCTTGAAACTTGGCTTATTTTTAGTCTTTGAAGGAGAATTTTTTTGTCTGTGGAAAGCATCACACTTCAGGATTTTGAAAGGGGAAATCAAAGGGAGTTGGCAAGTTAGATCAGGCGGATGTGTGGTCCCTCTGTGACTTGTTTCCCGTGGCTGGCGTGCTTTTGTGTGGCGGTTATTGAAAGCGAGGGAAGAGGAAGAGAACAGAGAAAGGAAGTGTGCGGGGAGCACAGTATGCCACTAATGCAGAGCAGCTTGGATCTCGCCCCGCTTTTTTTGATCTTGTGACTGTCACAGACAAAAATGTTTTCGCTGCGGGGTTCCCTGCAGAAAAGTGGCCAAAAATCACAATGGGGGGCATCAACTCAAAGTGATTTTTACGTTGTCATGGTTACCAATGGTGACATTGCTGACAGTCGCATGATCCGGGATTGTCGGTTCGGTTTTGTGCAGTGTTTTTCATAATCTTTGATCTCTGATGTAAAAATCCAAACACGAACAGAATCAAAAACTGAGCAAAAAGTGTTCCTCGTTCGTACAGATGGAAACAGGTGTCTGTTGAAAGTCGGTATGCAGTTTTGTGTGTTTGTCTGTCAGTCTGCTTTTCATTCTGAAATTTACACACAAATGTCTCATGTCATTCATTGCCTGGAGTTTTGTCCCGTGAAACAAAACTTGGATTTACTTTTGAGACAAGGATTTGTAGCTTTCGAGGAAAACTCCGGCATCCTTCCCTCCTTATCGGCTTTTCACGGAGTTTTTGCCTTGAAAAGCGCAGTCGGTTGTGAGGAGAATGTGGATAATTAGATTTGGGACGGCCAGAGGGTGCGCCTGTAATTTGTCACAAGTACAGCTTCATCAGCGGGTAATGAACATGGCCAAATGAAATGAAGTGATTCAGATTGGGCCAATCATTGAATGACGAGTGAGGGATTGAAGCCTGCAAGTGCCGGGGGGAGGGGGAGGGGGCCGGCGCGGCGCGGCGAGCGCGGTCACCGCGGCGCTCGTGGTCACCCGGCCCCTTCCCGTCTCCCTCCCTCCCTCCCCCGCCTCCTCCCCGAGTCTGCCCCGGGAGCCCCTGCACTTGTCAGCCCCTGGGTGATAATCACCACTCCCTGCTCCTCCCTTGTTATTTTGGGCTAATTACGAGCAGGCCACATCAGCTCGGGGCGAATGGCGCGGAATCTTTTCAAAAGGTGTTTACTCATTGTTTCCAAGGCAGTTATTATTCGTGTTGCGCAAGTGAGTTATTTAATTTGATAAACCAACAGCTTCGTGGCTGTTGCGAGTGGAAGCCTGAGAAGAGAAATGCGGAAGCAAATTTATTCTGCGTGTAATCGGCAAATCGTCGTAGTGGCGTGAATGAAACACCAGTGCATTGACAGGGAAAGCTTGCAAGATGGGATTTCTGCAGAGGGAAACTGCTGAAGAAGTGCAGCAGGCCTTTGCTGCATGACTCTCTGGGAGGTGGAGGGGGCTTCGTACATTGACATGGATTTGATTTGCATTTCAAATGATGGGCAAACAACAGGGACATGTGGAGTTTAAAAGGCTATTGCAGCAGCAGAGATTCTGGCAGATCTGTTGGTACAGCAAACATGGAACACTAAACATGCTCATTAGCCCAGCTCTATCTCCCTTTGATGAACCAGATCTGAGCTGCATTGTTCTGCATAATTGATTACAATTCCGCTGTCGTCTGCAAATTTAACTTTGCTTGTCCACGTATTGACGTGGCTGGTTCAGGAAATCAACCGACAGCGACGGATTCGCGTTGAGCTGTCGTCTCTGATCAATCTCGTGTGAACAGGGACGGACCACGGCGACATGCTGTTCTTCATTCTGTAGAGTCCACCACGAGAATGGCTCAATTGTTCTTGTTTGTTCTCAATTCGATCGTCTTTTGATTGTCAGCAGCTGAGTGACTTGTGTCGAGGGGCAACAGAAAGTGATCACCAAGTTTTGTTCAGGATACTTTTGCCTCTACCTTTCACAAGGAAGATCAGACGCATCACAGAGGTTTTTGAAAGTCAACCACATTTTTGATGTTGTTCCAATGTTTCACAAGGTGACTTGACAATTTAGTCAAAAGAATGCGTAACATCAAGACAACAGTTGTGGGGGTGAGACGGCGCTGTAGAAGAGGTCGTCTCGATCCGTGATTTCGCTGCGCCCTGTGCCCCCGCACCGCAGCGTCCAAACACGGTCCTCACAAAAGAAACAGACTCCGCCGAGAAGAGACCACCCTGCACCGCACAATAGGCACAGACAACCATAACAGATATATCACAATTCATCCCAAGCTGTCCATAGAGCCCCGGGCGAGGCAATTGAAATTTATGTACAGGCACCTTCAGGTCTCTTTGCACCTGCATAGCAGGGGGCAGGCGACAGAAAGGTTGAAAAAGTCTGACATGCAACTTTTTATCCCAAGATCCATATATGTGGGTTTTACGTACCTGTAGTAGTGTGTGCTCGGTGGCACGTTGCCTCCGCATTTTGATTAATTGACTGTCCAAGTTCACTCGTCTGTCACCCCGACATTCTTTTGGGGGCAACAAACGTTTTTCCGCTGGAATTTCTTTGGCATTTCTGTTTATTTTGTGAGCAACTTTTCATCAAGTCCTGTGAAAGTTTTTGTGACTGTAGATGGTTCTTTTCGTATTGTTTGATCTTGGAGATGACAACCACAACAATTTACAGAATTTCGCGTGATCTCAAAGATTACAAACCGTACAAACCGAACAACACTGGAACAAGTTACTTTCTTCACTTTACAGTCCCAAAATTAGAAAAATAAATCAACGAAGTAATTCAGGGTTTGGATGATAATTTAATCTCGGGTCTCGGAGAATGTTGTCTCGGTTTGATTTATCCCGTCGCGATCCCCATGACCTCAGTATTCAGGTAATCGCAATTTCCACAGAGGGATTATCAGAGATGCTCCTTGATTAATGATCCCAGGCATTGTCTTCTTGTCTCTGTTCTTTATTGTGCAGCCTGTGTAAATATAGGTTTTTCTAAAGGACAGGTGGCCACGCTTTTCAATAAGGGTTAGTTGGATACCTGTGACCACGAGGTGCTCCATCATCCCCAGTCCACCCACTGGAACAACTTGTTTCGACCTTGTACCTAACACTGCGTAGCATATTGCCGCTTTTATATGAAATTATAAGCCTAGAAGCATTCTTCTTCACACATTCATTTTTCCACTTGTCAAGCCCAGACAGCAAAAAGAGTAATGAATGGGCAAATACACATTCTTTTCTTACTTTCTGTTTCCAACCCTTTTCTTGGTACCATTTGAACAGTTTCATTGCGTTGGTATCCGTGTTTTGGGAAGTCTATAAAATGCAAAGACGAAACAGTTGAGTACCCGTGGTCAATAGATGGCCAGTGAGATATTGCACTGCGTGAAAACGGTAAAGCACGGGAAAAAATTCACCTGACGTTTACGTTGCATGTCACATTACTAAAAGTTATGTTCGCAGCAACACCGGCCGTAACCTCTATCTAAATTAGAATCTAAACTGTTTGGGGGCAAAGTGACTAAAAATCTGGCCCTTGAGGGAAATTTCTGTTGCAGCCCTGCGTTGCGACTTGAAATGAAAATTTTGAATGGTTCTCTGAACGTTGAAAACTCGCGACGCAGATTTGGTTCGACAGCCTCAGTGAACGAAAAGCGAAGGAGATGTTCTTTTCCAACCAGTGTTCTAGTCTTGTGACTTTCCACACACAGATGCAACGTCGTTGGTGGAAACATTCCAACATTTTGTGCTAAATATCAAAACATCCAGGCTGTGATGAGGCAGGGGACGACTCGCAGCAGTAAACGTGAACAAACTGCTGGGCAGATAAAAACACTTGGGGTCGGAAGATACCTTTCACACCGATTGCTAATTGATGTTGGTTGTTGGGCGTTGGCCTTTGCTCCCTTCTAAACAGCTTTTTTTTAGACTGACACGGTTATCTCGTGCTGACTGAAGAGGAGTGCACTGCCATTATTTTCAATTCCTGTCAATTTTTGTCAAGTCTCAATGGTTGAATGAAAATTGCGATGCAAGAGAAGGTGGATGCAGTTGTGAAGTGCATCTGCGGCTGGTCACTGATTGTTCAAGACAGCTTCAGGTACAAACGTCATTTCAGGAGCCGAGGAATGCGGCAGAAGCAAAGGTTTTGCATTGTATTTGGTCTGGAAACTAATAGAAAGTAATTTGGAATGAGTGTTTTGCCCTGATTTTGATGAAAATGTTTTGTATTTCCTGAGGAAGGAAAGAGGAAACAACGCCGCCGCTGGAAGCGGGTGCCAGAGCAGGAAACGGGTACCAGTGTACTCGATAGGAAACAAGTGAACGAAGTGGGGCTCGGCCGAATTTGTTTTTGAATTCTCATTTGTGAAATATCTGTCAACGGCAATAAAGATCAGAGCACTCTGTCACAACGGAACTTGCGCCCGCTATCCACTGTTGAAACAGTGTTGAAATGTGGCTGCTGCCGCAGAGAGCACCTTATCTTTATGGTGCAAGCCACTTGACTTCGCGGGCAAACAAGGCAAAAAGTCTGTGGAAAAAGGCAAAGTGGTTTTGCTATTTGACAGTTGGAAGGAAGCTTGTAAAGAAGTGATGAGGGGCATCCATCTGCGTCAGGTAGAGGTTTGGAGAGCAGCTCCCGAGTCTTCAGTCATCACAGCTTCATCAGGCAGCGAAGTCTGCGGAGAATCTGGGTGGTACAGATAAGATACATTTGTCACTGTCGCTGTCAGAAGCTCTGCTCGTGGAGAAGGAGCCTACCAGATGTGGGCTCGTACCATTCATCACTGCACCTGCCACACCCCCTGCACCTTCTGACAGGGGGAGGATGCGTTCTCGTCTGGGTCGAGCTGTCGTCAACAATAACCAACATTTTTCAACAGGTTGAGAGTCTGGGCTCAAAACCCCTCAGAATCCTGTTCCTGTTTTTACGAGTTTCTGAGTGTTGTTCGCAGTTCGCAAGCAATTGTTTGACCTGGAAGTGGAAAATAAAGAGTATTGGTTGGATTCCAGTGTTATCGGAGGAACATAGCTACATGTATTTCGAGGGGTACGTTTTTCCACGGACTCTACAGCTTGTGTTCCAGGAGACGGGCGCTGCACGAGTCAGCAGCACAATCTACAGGATCCACGATTAGATCCTGGATCGCCCGGCCTCTCCTCTGTTTCCTGAGATCCGACTTTTATTTCTGAAGCAGGGTATTTGCACAATCAGCGACCGGGTCACAATGAAAGGAGTGTAAAAATGCTCATATCTAACTTTTTCAGATGTTTGGATGTTCTACCCCAAGGCAGAGCGAATAATCAGGCCCCGAGAGAAAGTGTTGTTGAACTGTTTCAGTTCAGAGAAAAATGTTGACGTCGTGGAACCCTTTGAGAGAATCCAGAGTGGTCTTCTGTTTCATACAAAAAAGTGATTTGAGTTTTGGTGAGCCCCACAGATACAAATCAGCGAAAAACTCGCGAACTGCCTCGCCATTTCTCGGCAGGAGCAGAATGATGCGGTTTGAGTGGCTGACGGCGCTGTGTTCACACGAACATCATTAATCATGGCCAACCGTGAGTTTGTTGAAAGTACCCCACTTCACACTGGCCATGTTGCGAGATTTCCCTGTCTAATTAGCGGCTATGGAGAAGGAGGCAGGGAACTGTTTGAACAGGCGATATCTGTGTGCGGAAAACAACGCCGTCAAGTGGGTGAAAACCAAGAACCTGTTCTTTTCGCTTCACGTGATAGAGTTGGTTGTGTTGGTGGAAGATGCGATAGGATGATGACCCCTGATGATCTAAATCTCGTTCAGAATCTGTCCACGGGAGCTTCTGTTCTATAAATCAAGCTTGGGAAATTAACTGTTGAAATTGAAGCCCAGGTGAAGTAACAGAGCTCCGGGCTCGATCTAGATAGGCGAGGGAAGGTGGCAAATGAAGAAATAATTCTGAACTCTGGGGTCAGGGTTGGTGAAGGCGTTGGGCCGCGCTGCTCGGTGTGGGTAGCTGCAGTCTATTAATCACATGGTGTTGGCTGGTCTCTCTTGTTACCCCATTAGGCTCCAATGAGGCTAATTATCAGCGTGATAAGTGCCTAGACGTCGCACTTTATCGGACAAGACTTGTCGATCCAGCTATCACCAACTACTGAACCCCCTCTGATCGTTGCAACTGCAAGAAAACGAGCAAGTTACTTCAAGGGAGGGTGGGTGGGGTTGGCAAATGTTTTGGCGGAAATTGTGCAAGGGCGGAAATTTTTGCAGTATTTTTGAGCCCGTGGTTCGCTTGGGCGTCTCTTCCGCGGGCTTATTGCAATCACTGAGAAGTGTCTGTCTGTCCGTGCACTAAATGGCGACTTACCAAATTGCAACGTGGAAAAATCTGCAAGTGTCCTGTTGGTAAAGTTGGCGTGGTGGAACCGCGGGCTTTCTTGGCAGAAAGCTTTCTTGTTTGTCTGCCTGTGGCACCTCGTTTGGTCAGTTTTGTCCCGAACATGTGGAATTGGTCGCGGTTGTGGGGAGCTGAACTCCACGCTGACAGCGTCTGGAAAAGTTCAGTTTGTCAAGAGAAGCCAGACATAAAGTTGACTGGGACATAAAGTTGACTGGCGAACACAACTCCACAGATGTCGTGATTCTGGTTGTGGAGAGAGCACCGAGCATTTTAGCATTGACAGAGAGGGGCCCATTGATTGGGCGAAAATACCATCCGTCTTGCCATGGAGACATTTTTACCTCTTTTACTGCAGCCATTAATCAAACCAGTCGTCTTCAATCAGGGTTTCATTGTGTATTTTCCTCCGCAATATTGACCAAAAAACTGCGTGCACCGCGTCGCGGTTTGTCTGCTCCTAGAACTTGTACTGGCTCAAATCAAATCAGCGACCGAAACTCGATCCACAAAGGATCCGAGCTTTTTCATTTGCTGCCAAACCTAGAGATGTTTTTTTTCTGCTCCTCAGCAATGAAATGCTTGCCAGGTAGGTACAGCGCCAAGAGTGAAAGCAATTAAACTGTTTAACATAGTAATTAGGAAAACAGGACCCGTGACACACACCCGCCACGCACCATCCGCTCTGGGTCTAATTGTTGTCATCCAGAATTCGAGTCTGCGCGCGAGTGATGGATGTGTCTTGATTTGGCACAATTTCAGCTCGTGATTATCAATTTAGTGAGGAGAATCTGCAGCTGTGGCAGTAATGTGCGTGTGTGCGGCTGCATTGGAGCGAATTCACAAGATTTTTGAAAATTTATCGACTGGACACAAAGCAGCGCAAAACGCGCGACAAAAACAGTTTGCGCATGGAAGTGGTTGTTGAGCCTGAACGTCGAATGGTTGTGAGTTGACTTGACAAGACACATCTGTGGCAAACAGTGGCAAAAAGTTCAAGTGGTCCGTTGTTTTCGATCTTAATGATTTTCTGCGACAAGAACCACGACCAGTGCAGTGCAGCTGTGCACTTATCATTGCGTGATTTGGCGGTGACTGTGCAAGTGAAAGGTGGTGACTTGCCGTGGCCTCCTGGAATCGGGGGTCAGCTCTGTGCCAATTTAAATGTGCCTCCCACTTTGCTGATGGTAACTGGCGAGATTGAACAGGTACCGTGGAACCAGCCGAGTGAAAAATTGTTGCTTTGATCACGCGAGCAGCATGATTATTGACCTGTCACGAGTCAACAAACTGGAGTGGGGTGGTGCGGGGGTGGGGGCTGGGATCCCGGGGCGACCCAGCGACTCGTGAGCACCCGGCCCTCGAAGCTGTCACCTCGATACCCGTGACGAGGCGCACAAGCCGAACCAGACGAGCTGAAATTTTTCAAAGCATTCGCGAAGTTGAAAATTTTCAAAACATTGAAATTCTGTTGATGTGCGTGGAAACCATTTGTCTTCACAAACACAGGAGGAAATTTTTGAAAAGTTCGCAAATTCCGGAGACATGTTCCAGATCTTCGACCAGACGCAGCGTGTCTGTTACCACTGCGGTCTTGAAGGAGCTTTTCCAAACAATAAAAAGTTTTCATGTCACTCAGCAGTTATTGCAAGGAAACGTGCCTCCGCTCTTTTGAAGTTTGTTTTAGATCTCGGAATGTTGCTGACCCCCATTATAAACCCGTCCGTTCATTAAACACGAAACATTTGTTGACTGGGCCAGCCCAGCCCTTCAGGAATGTTTTGTGTGTATTGGTTGCGATCGAGAGAAAATGTTTTGGAGGCTGACTGGACTGTGAGAACGCACGCATGCGTTGCAAGCTGAATCATTAGTAATTAATTAATAAGCAATTAGTAATCAGCGTGTGTCTTCTCGTGTGTTTCCAGGACGCTCCAGGCTCCGTGTCCCTCGGCCTGCGGATGGAAGAGATGATCTTCAACCTCGCAGACACGCATTTATTCTTCAATGACCTGGAGGTAAGAATTTTGGATTTCGTGTTCTGTTCTCGTCCGTGCGTGCTTGATTGTGTGCGAGACCGCGTGACGAACCCCTTCACCAATCATTCCGGTTTTGCAGAAGACGCAGTTTTTGCAGACAGCAAAATTTTCGTGTGTTTTGTGATGTTTTCTGTGCAGAAATTAGTGTTTTCTTCCCCGTTACGTTCTCCCTCAATGGAAATGAAGCGTCGCACCACGATTTGCCTTCTGTTGGGAAGGCAGTGAATCTCCCGGTGGAACTCCGTCCCTCGACGAAGCTGTGTGAAACATCCATTCACAAATGGACGCGGTGGAAAAGAGAGAAAAGCGAGGAAATTAGGCTGATGATTCTGAACAAGTCAAGTGAAAAGACTTTTTTGACGTTTGTTAGTTATGACATCCCCGAAGAGAACGCCGCGCGGCTTGGGAATGGGAAAACAAACAGCAGGCAGATCTGTGTACCGAAAATCGAGGTGTACAAACAGAAATTTGGAAGGTAAATTGAAGTTGGGCCATTGATTGGAAAGGCAGGGAGGGACTGCAGAGCAAATTGGGCGGGGATGTTGTGGAGGCTGCTGGGTATTTGGGAGGAACAATCTGATTAGCAAGAAAAATGAGTAATTGTGCTTTCAATGAGTAAAACACACAAGTTGTACAGCATGTTTGAGCAAAAGCTCTATTCTGACTGCGCTGTTGTGGGACGTGCGCGGCTGAAAAGCCATTCTACATGGGAAATTGACTCGCCATGCTCGGTAAATAGTTCGGGGGTGCTAGACATGGCAACTTTGCCACGGATCTTTGTGTGTGAAGCAAGACACAAATCTTGTATTAACCCTCTGTGCTGTAACAATCAAGGCTTTTTAAGTCGAAAACCAAACACGCGCTTGGTCTATTTACGGAGATGCAAAAGAGAGGGAAAGTGTATTTGGGACGACAACTTTCTGCCTTTGGAATACTCAGCTGTTGTGAAAAAGACGATGAAAGACGGTGAAGTTTGCGCAAGAGATTTCTCGGCTTTTCGCGCGACGCTGCTCTGCGCTGTGACGACTCGCGACGCTGCGTCATCTGACGACGCGACGCGACGCGATGCGCGCAGCCGAGAGACGCGCTTTCGTTTACTCCCGCTGAAGTATTGCGATTTTCTCATTAAACTTAAATGTGATCTGGGTGAAAAGGCAATTTAGTTGCAGGGAGGCGATGTTGTGTTGCTGGTAAAAGCTTCCTTCTGTCACTAACAAAACGATCCATATTTCCTCTGCCGGCCTCCATTTTGTGCAGGAAGAAGGGAAGTGACAGGCAAGATGATATCTTAATTTGGTGCAATGTTTTGAAATGGATTGTTTGCTAAATAACCATTTTCGTGGTATTCAATATCCTCATCATTTATTAGCTTCACCCGAATGCTGTAATTTTCATTCTGGTGACTCCAGATATGGTGGTTTCTTCACAGACGTGGTGTCATCAAGAGAGAGAACAGTGTCGCGCGCTCCACCATTGATGGTGTTCGTGTCTCTGTGCGCTGCCAGTGGAGTAAAATTTGCACTGCTGCCATCAATGAAAAGCCACTGAACTCGAGCACCATTTCGGGGCGGTTGTTTTAGCGGGAGTGAGTTGGGATTGTGGCGGCGTTTATCGGTGTATTGACATGATGACGAGGACTCTGTGAGGGGAGGAGGTCCATTGAGACAGTGCCCGCCATCATTGCATGCACCTCACGTCTTCTCAGCCAATATTTTTCAGCTAATCCCCTGGTCAAACAAGGCTGGGAACGACAGGGGCTTGTCAAACCTGCTGCATCCGTGTTGTCACTGCAGACCTGGCGCTCTGTCGGGATTTCGCGTTTCTGAGGCTGATTAGTTTGCAGTTCTTGCAACGAAAAAAGCCGCACCAAGAGGCAAAAACACAAAAGTCAGCAGGCAGGCAAATCTCGAGCACTTTCATGTTCAGCCCTTTTTCACGGCAGCTTGATGTGTGCAAATTGTCACCAGTGACAAGTTGTTCAGGCTGTGAAGTGTTACTTTGTTGGTAGCAGGCAAGCTTTTCACAAATTTCGGTGTTTGAGTTTGGAACATTTGGGCGAGGGCAAACGACTTGGTTGGGTGATGTATGAGTTCCCGCAGAAGAGAAAATAAATGGCCTGGTGCTTCGCAAAGCCAGAGCAAATGTTTGAGTTTTCTGTAAACACAGCCAGTGACATGGCCTCAAAAGCTGCACACACAAGGTGAAGATGGAAAGACCTATTTACCAACTGCTACAAATAAAAGAGTAGCTCGATACAGAATCAGAAGATTTTCTCCGTCTGCGTAGTCCGCGCAAAACTGGGGAAGCGCGAGCCTTTGTGAGAACTCGCGGTGGTCCGTGAACACCACAGGTTCCACGTCGCTTTCTTGTGGCGTGAGATTCACTGAAAAGCCTGTGGGAAATTTTCTGGATGTCAAAAATTAAGACTGGGAGTTTTCTAATTGGCAAGACAAGCGCATCTCACACAAACTGTCGTGTTTACGCACCATAGTGGTCAGTTGTTAGAACATGAGTGTGCATCCCTGATGAGCCCGCTGTGTGTACTCAGCGGAGCCAGCAAGTCTGCGAGACCTGTGAATGACAGTTGGGGTTTTCTTGCTCTTTTCCTGCCACAGTGGGACAAATGTCAGTCTTTGAAAAGGCGAGTGAAAGGAGCGCGGTTCGGGTCGGTGGACCCCGCGCGGCGCAGCATGGCCGCCGCTCCTCTCTCGCTGCTGGTGCGGCCAACGCTCAACTTCTTTCTCAGTGCGAAAAACAGGGATGAAAACTTTTTGATGTGTCTCTTTGCTCACCTTTTGGTTGTTTGCTTTCTTCAAACCGCGAGCTGCAGCGCACAAACGCCTTTTGACACTTGGGCTTGGTGTTTTTACAAAAGGCCCGAAGAGTCTGTGTTGTGTGGTCGATGACTTTGAGTGTGTTTGTTCTCTCTGCATCAAACCACGAAACCCTATTCATCTGGCACTTGTAAATGGTTTCTTTTCTGAACAGTTCAATATCTATTTGTGACCAAGTTAAAAGTCTTGCATTGAAGAGCCCATGTTCTGGAGACTTTTGAAGCTTTTATCAGAGAATTTGACTTCCACACGAGTAAATTGGACCTTTTTGGGAACTTTACAGGCAGCGCCTTTTTCATTTGTGCGAAAATAGGGATCTGGCGCCTGGTGTGTTTGTGTACGAGCGTACACGAAGAACTACTGTGTTCGCAGACAAGGGCTTTGAGCTCTGCTCACAGAATTGATATTGCCTTTGATATGTTCCTGCCGAGCTCGACACAGGGACAGGAATTCATGAATGGAACCTCATTATGTTTTGATAGTTTTGAGATCGCCAGAAGTGAGGGCCACACAAGCAACAAAGAAATCCTGTTACTCTGTCTCAGTGTTACTGCCGTCAAGATCTGAAACAGAAAATGCCAGGCAATAGTTTTGTCAACTTTGATCTGCATCACCATTTGACTTTTCACCCCTCTTCGCTGCCGTGCTTGAATTTTCTGAGTCATTGAGCATGAAGAATGTGTCAGGGTGGTGCCCGTTAACCCTCCTCGACACAGCCGTACCCTGGGTAGCTGCGTTCCCTCGTGCCCCTCCCACCCACACAGCTTACCTAATTCCTGGTGGCCTTTTGACAAAAGCACGGCGATTTCCAGCAGCCAACTGTTGCAAACGTGTTCCTTATTCTTTTTGATAAAGTGTATCAATCAAATAATGAACTCATGGATCAGGGTCGTCAGTCATCCGCAGGCAATGCATCAACATTTTGTGGTTGGTTGAGAACGTCAGAGCAAAAGAAGAACACACACGGTGAAGAAGAATCCAGCGAGTAACTGCGGTGGTGGTGGTGGTACCACCACATACAGTGTGCAAATCTCAATTTTTTGGTTGCCCCCAGCGGCAACGAACAAATCTTCTGAAGACACAAATGGGCGAAGACAATTTCGTGTCAGGTGCCCACTGCAGACAGACTCCTGTCACTCCCCAAACAGCCCAGGATGAAGAAAAAAGGTGTCGCAAACCATTCAGGCACCAAAATGGTAATGCATGCGCATACATAATTGAAGGCAAGTGTCAGAATGTGAACACACGCGAGCAAAGCTTCGCCGAGCAGGCAGAGATTGTGACGAGGCATGTGTCTGTATTACACAGTTGGTCAGGTGCGTCATGGTGGACGTTTTGCTGCAAGCCTGACTCGTGTCAGGTTTAGGTGCCAGACTTCCACGCACGCAAGTTGTTCTGGACATCAAGCGTCTGACTGGCTGCCTTGTGCTGCAAATCTTTGCTTTTGTGGGCCAGCGTCGTGATCTGACTCTCCCAGAACGTGCGCTTTGGGTTCTCTTGTCCACTCTCTTGGACATAAATTTTGCAAACCAAGACGTGCTGCTGAAAAGGGAAAATAAAGTTTCAGCAGATCCAGGACAGGGCTTCCCTCGCATGATCATGGGAGGAATTATGAAATGAAAGGCAATTTTCGTTTTCAGAAGGAGATGGACTGAAATTGACAATGACAAGTAATTACACGTTTGCTTTGCAGGTAAATAATTAAGCTGGTGTTATCTGGGGGGCAAAGGGAGGGAGGAAGGACGGTGGAGGCGGAGGCGGCTGCGGCCGCAGGTGCTGCAGCCTCCGCGACACAAGGAGCCGGAATGACGCAGCCGCCTCCGCCTCGCGTCTCTCTCCCAGAAGGGATGAAGCAACAGCTTATTATTATCCCCCCCCCCACCGCTTTTCTCCACCAAATAGATTCTGCGCCGCCTCGCCGCGCACGTTGACTTCACAGACTGCGCATTATAGCTTGATCATTAGGAGCCAGTTAATTAGTGCATTGTTGTATTGTGTCTTTGCAGGAGTGCGATCAGGTGCACATAGACGACGTCTCATCGGATGATAACGGCCAGGACCTCAGGTGAGTTGCGCGCGCACACGACATCCTGCGTGTTCACTGCTTCTGCAGTCCACATGGATCTTGTCCTCTTTTGGCCCCCGAACCACACACAGATTGGCTGTTCCTCAAGTGCGTTTGCTATCGCTTCTGTACTTCATACTTCAGCCCAAATGGGTCTTGCTGCAAGACTGGCCGGGTGGTTGTGCTGAATTCTCCAGTTTTGTCCGCAAGTGTTTTGAAATTTCTTCTCCAAATTGCTGTCGAGTTGTGTGTGTTCTCTTGATGCACCAAAACATCCTCTGCTGTTTTGAAGTGACTGAAGGTTTGCGTATTTTTTCAAGAGATGCTCTGGGGTAAATGAACGGGAAGTGGTAATTTACCGGAAATATTTAACTCACGGTTAATTTTGTGCTTATTTTCCTCTCAGCCGCAACGGTCAATTTTTCTCAAAATTTGAAACGAAAATTTTGGTCGAGAGAATGAAGAGGGTTGCGATGTTGACAGGGTCAAAGACCACAGGTTCATCCTCGTGACAAAGAGCGCGCAGTTTGCGTGTCGCAGTCAACAGACCTGATTCAACGTCGCATTATCCGGACAATGGGCCCCATGCTGTGGAAAATAAAGTAAATCCGGGCACAGCAGTGCTGCTTCATTTGGATTAGAGCGGGGAGTGATGGTTGTAAAGAGGCTCCCTGCAGCACCGGGGCATTGTCTCGAGGACAAAAGTGCGAGGGATGAGTGCGCTTTGTAGCAGTTCTGTCACATCTTTGTGGCAGAGAAAAGCGCGGGTCCCAGGCTAATTACGACGCCGCGTGCGCGACAAGAGCTGCCACTCGGCGCGCACAAAGACGCGCCCGCGCCGCGCCGCGCCCTGCCGCCATCAGATCTGTCGCCTCCTTTTGTCGCCCAAAGAGCTCTTTCCACGATTTTCCAGATTTAGTGGGAGAGGTCATTATTTGCCGTACAATTGCTTGAAATTGGCCCAGAACTAATTGAATCGAGTATTATGTCAGAATAATAACAGAAAAATAATGGGCAGCATATGCGTGGAAATTGCACATTGGCAAAAAAATGCACTTCACTTTTGTCTGGTGATTTGTGTGCAAAAAACAAATGAGTCTGCAGAAAATTGGCCTGAATTTCTTCGGAGAATCAAAGGGCTCCTTGCGCAATTTTCTGCCTTTGAATTTCAAAAGTGAGCGCAGCTGATAAAAAGGAAATTTATCAGGCATTCTATGAGTTTGCTGTTGCGCCTTCTCAGCACCCAGAGAGCGTTTCATTGGATGATAAATGCTGTCATGTGAGTGACAATGGCCTGGTTGATTTGCAAGCCCCACAGGAAGGTGCCTCGAAAAGCCGGACAATGCGGAAAATCTTCCCATTCTCCTTTGTTTGTCAAGATGTCCAGTTGATCGATGTTTCGGACCATTTTGTGCTTGACAACAAATACGAGTGACGGTCGATGACGAGCTTTGTGCAAACAGGGGATGTGCTTGGAATTGCGCGCTTTTCAGCAAAGAGTCGATAAGCTGTTTTTTTATTCGTCTGAAAGGAGACCTCTTTGTCAATGTGCATGCGGAATGAGGCGACATGCAGCGGTGCTGTTCTGTGAACCAACAGTGTTTGTGGGGGCTGGCCATCGACCGCAAATACGATTTGAAGGGACCTCACGAAAACGATCAAAGAATTTTTGTCATGTTTGCTGGTCCTATATTTTTGGAAGGCTTATATTTTTTTGGGTGGTTTGAGGTGGGTCATCATAATCGCCCATTTGAAAGTTTTCTGTCACGCGGTTCCAAACATGGCCGTTAAACACTTGGCCGGGAACATTTTCTTCTGCATAATGAAGGGACAAGGGTCAGGCCCGACGTCGCATTTAAACCATCTTACTGTCAGCACCTCCGACCCCGAAGTGCGTGCTTTAATCCAGTCACCACCAAACATGGCACGGTCCTCTCAGAGCGACTGTCCTCTTCCCTGACATGTCCGGGGACTGCGTAAAGTGAGGTCCACTCATAATCCCCACAATAGTGACCGTCGTCCTGATGTGGACAGGACCTCTGACCCCATTTCCTCGAGCCGTTTGTTGAACTGCAAATGCACGGCGCATGGTAAATACTGGAGGGAAAAACACCAACCGCGTCTTGATCCGAAGTCGATCGTCATGACAACGGGCGGACGCGCATGGATGTTGGTTGACGTGAGGGAAAACGGACATGTTTAATTAAATGTGAATAACACAATTTTAGCTGTCTTCCCCCGCACAATTGGCGTTGATGTTGCGTCGCATGGCACGTCACGAGGCGCGAGTAGCATGTTCCTTCACAGGCAGCATTGTCATCAGCTGTCAGAGTCGGCATTCCGCAGTGCGCGATTCTGCAGCAGCCAAATTGATTGCCAATCATCCTGTAAATTACTGGCTTAAAGTGAAGAGTAAATTTAAATGCAGTTTGAGTATTTGCCTCGCTCCTCTCTCTCCCAGAAGGCTGCAAAGAAGCAAAGCGCATGCATAGTCAGGTCCTCTCAATATTTTATGCCATCAGATCAATAGTTATTAGATGTCAAAATCCCTGTCATTGTTGATGGTGCCATTCCACACACATTCACACCGCGCAGCGCCGTTTCAACTCGCAGAAAAAGTGACCGTTGTCAAAAGACATCAAACAAGCGTTGTGAAGAATTCTGACAAATTCCCAAAAGGCGGATGTGCAAAATGTACTCTGAGCCATCAACCGCAAACGAAGCTGTATCGGACGATTGAACTGAATTCCATCCATTCTGCAGACGAAGAGAAGAGGTCTTTCATTCCTCTAATCTTTTTTCGCAATGAATATTTGTCAGTGTATTCAAAAATTTTGTCAGGCAACATTCACGGAACTTGACTTGGTACGGGCGGCACCCTGGTTTGCTGGAAACCGAAAATGGTCGCAGTTATCTTTGAAAGTTTATTGGAATGAGACCCCCCACCACCACCACCACCACCAAAGGCGTCCTGCGATCAAGTTTGAACCTGTGCAAGAACGTGCAAACGCTGATTGAATTTGCGGGTCTCCACCGCGAAACGTTCTTGTTTCCAACGTCACACGGAAAATGATTCTGTCGTAGGTTGGCGAGATTTATTTCACGACAGTCATCATGCAAACTATTATCTTCCACACGTCCACACATGACCTGCACACTCACATAATTATTGCAATAAAAACAATTTGTTCTTTTGTAATTTGCAGTACGTACAACTTCGCTACGGACGGGTTCCACGCGGCAGCCACGAACGCTAACTTGTGTCTAGCGACCGGCGTGCGAGGAGGCGTCGACTGGATGCGAAAACTCGCCTTCCGGTACCGACGCATCAAAGAAATCTACTCCAGTTATAGAAATAATGTGGGAGGTGAGTGCAGAGCATTCTTCACACAATCAGGATCTGTGATGTCCACGGTTCTGGCCATTTATGAGAAATTTGGTCCAATTCTGCAGCTTCAACTTTTTCTTTCTTGATCCGAGTGCCAGAAGGCTCTGACATGTTGTTCTGACATGTTGTACATTTCACACAGATGCTAATTTTGTTATGACAAACAGGAATTTTGAGCGAAATGCGGTGGTTCTCGCTTCAGGTTTGTTAGGGGTACAAAAGCGGGAACAGTGGCTGCAGTTGCGGCAGGAAATCGAAGGGCTGACGGACAGCTGGCTCACAGTAGCCCTCAAGTCCCTCTCCATTATCAACTCAAGGTGAGCACCGCTGCGTCACGCGCGCTTGAAACGACAACACCCAACCTGCGAGAAAGTCTTCAAACATTGAGGAGTGTCCTCTCCAGCAGTCCGACGTCATCCTGTTCTGTTGTTGGTTTGAGCTGCTGTGTGCGCTTGAGAAAAGGGCTCCGGACAAGAGAAAAGTTTCCCCGATCCTTTGAAAACCCCATAAAAAACGACTGAATAAAGGGTCGAAGAAAGAAGGTGAAACAGAACGCAGAATCCACAGTTCGCTGATATCATTCCGTGTATCCGTGTATACAGTTTCGTGCTTTTTTGCTTTACGTAAGATAAATGATAAAATAAAGAAATCAATTGCACCAAAGGACCCAATGTTAGCGTAAACTCTTCAAAGCCTGTCGGTCGGGGGATGCGCTGCCAACACACACAAAAGCACAGTTCGTGGCTGATAGCGCGTTGCTTATCCGTGAACCCCGATTTTCTTCACCCCAGATAAGAGCAATGATGGCAACAGGTTGGACATCATTTGTTCCTCTCAGATAAAATTCGAGGTTATGATATTGCACACCATCAGATGTGATCGGTGCAAGCAACGCTCAAGTCGAGACATGCAGTCTGAGTCTCGTCAGAGGCGATGTTTTGTTGTCGAGTTGGGGGGGGGGGAGGAGGAACACACGCATCTAACTTTAGGAACATAAATGTTAACAGGATGCTGTGTTGTTAAATAAATTAAAATAAGGAAGTTATAGTAAAGCCTGGTATTTCACAAATAGGCAAAACGACTTTA